>ENA-OWPI01004256-OWPI01004256.1-marine-metagenome-genome-assembly--contig:-NODE-4256-length-11602-cov-2.078698_pt1 | contig 11602 bp, 3 predicted proteins | sample MGYA00238138_ERZ651775 | MGnify/ENA primary metagenome ERZ651775 (study PRJEB26906, sample SAMN06265043) | marine metagenome | isolation source: Helgoland LTER site | place: Germany:Helgoland, sampling...
GAAGGTCCGCGCCAAGGCCAGGCGATCGAGCGCGGTGGCGGGCGGCGGCGGCACCAACACGGACGGCGTCGGGCACCGGGCTCGGGTCACCGATGCGGACGACGATGAGGACGATAAGGACGACGACATCGACGAGGAGGGCGACGACGTCCCGGAGATCCTCGGGTCCTCCAAACCCGGCGCGAGATCCACGGTGCCGGGCGTCGCCAAGGTGCACGTCAAGACGTTCGGATGCTCGCACAACCACTCGGACTCTGAGTTCATGGCCGGGCAGCTCGGCGCGTACGGCTACGATCTCGTCACCGACCCGGACGACGCGGACGTGTGGGTGGTGAACACGTGCACGGTGAAGAACCCGAGCCAGAGCGCCATGAACACCGTCATCACCAAAGGAAAGGCGCAGGGCAAGAAGCTGGTCATCGCGGGATGCGTGCCGCAGGGAGACAGAAAGGCGAAGGAACTCGACAACCTATCATTGATCGGCGTCACACAGATCGACCGCATCGTGGACGTGGTGGAACGGACACTCGCGGGCGACGCCGTGAGGCTGCTGGAGAAGAAACCGCTCCCATCGCTGGACCTGCCCAAGGTGCGGCGCAACGAACACGTGGAGATCTTACCGCTGTCCACCGGGTGCCTCGGGCAGTGCACCTACTGCAAGACCAAGCACGCGCGCGGCGAGCTCGGGAGCTACTCCCCCGCGGCGCTGGTGCAGCGCGTGCAGAGCGCGATCGCGGAGGGCGTGAGCGAGATCTGGCTCTCATCCGAGGACACTGGCGCGTACGGCATCGACCTCGGCACCGACATCACCCGACTGCTCAAAGACATCACCGCCGTGCTACCCACCGACGGAAGCTGCATGCTGCGACTGGGCATGACCAACCCGCCGTACATCCTATCACACCTAGACGCCGTCGCGGAGGCTATGCACCACCCGAGCGTCTACGCCTTTTTGCACATACCCGTGCAGGCGGGCAGCGACGCGGTGTTGGACCGAATGAAGCGAGAATACGTCGTGGCTGACTTTTTCAAAGTCGCCGATACCTTACTCGACAAGGTGCCTGGGATAACCATCGCCACCGACATCATCTGCGGGTTCCCGGGTGAGACCGAGGCGGACTGGGCCGCGACGATGGAGCTGTGCCGAAAGTACGAGTTCATCGAGCTGCACCTGTCGCAGTTTTATCCGAGGCCAGGGACCCCCGCGGCGCGGATGAAGCGAGTCGACACGAAGGAGGTGAAGCGCCGATCGCGGGAGCTCACCAAATACATCGAGAGCTACAGGCCGCACGACCACCTCGTGGGCACCACCCAGCGGGTGTGGGTCACGGACGTGGCCAAGGATAAGGTGTCCCTGGTGGGACACACCAAGTCGTACGTTCAGGTGTTGTTACCTGGCGGAGAGGAAAACAGAAAAAGGTTGATGGGTAAGTCCGCGGAGGTCAAGATCGCGACCGCGCACAGGTGGTACGTCACCGGGGAGCTGCTCGAGGTTCACACACGGACCGCGCCGAGGCCCGAGGCGCCCCCAGCGCCCAAGTACTCGTCCCCGGCGGCGGAGGCGTGGGATCTCAAGACGCGAAAGCGCAAGGAAGCGAATAAGGAGGCGCAGGATCACGTCGCTTGGGTCAACGCTAAAAACGAGAAAGGAAACAACACGTGTTCCACGTGCGGCGCCGCGGATGGGACGGCGTGCGGCGAACACGATGCGGAGACGAGCGGTGAGACGACGGGTTTAGTCGGGAAGGATGAGTCGCTGGGCGCGTGGGCGCGTCGAGCGTTGACGACGGCGCCGGAGAGTAGGTTGGAGTGGATACTGACGGCCGGGGTCTTACTGGGTCTGGCGGGAGTCATGCTGACGTGGATGGCGGCGCACCTGGGTAAGATCGCGGCGGGGGTGTCGGCGATCGCGCATCGCTTGGGTGATAAGTCGGAATGATCGCGTGTACGATTCGTTCCGACGTTAGCTAGATTGACCTAATGATAACCTAAGGGGCTTTGAATTCGTCCGTCTCGAGTTTCGACATCGTCCTCCAACTGCCCTCCGGGAGACTTCCCAAATCGCTCTTCCCCATCCGTACTCGCAGTAGATCGACGACGTGCAGCCCTATTCCATCGCACACGCGTCGAATCTGCCGATTCTTCCCTTCTCGAAGCACAAACTCGAGGAGCGTGGGCGCCAGTCGCCGGACCCGAATCGGTTTTAAAGAAACGTCTTCATCGGCGCCAAAGTCTAGCGGACCGTTGAGACGTCGCAGGTCCTCCCTCGTCACCGCCCGTGCCACCTCGACTAAATACGTCTTGGCCACGGAGTCCCCGGCGATGATGTCCCTGGCCAACGTGCCGTCTTCGGTGAGCACGAGCAAGCCTCTGGAGTGTTTGTCCAGGCGACCGCAAACGCTCAACCGAGGTCGGTCGACAAACTCGACGGTTTCGTCGGATAAACGGAGAAGAGCGCTCGCCTCCACCTCCCCGTCCGCCGGGAGGTTACTGACGTATCCACCCGGCTTGTTCAGCGCCGTCGTGCGTTTCGATTGGTGCCGGCGAAGGACCGGTCCGGTGACTCGAACCTCCGCGGTTGGATCCGCCTTTGCACCAAGTACGACAACTTCGCCGTTCACGGACACCTCGCCGGTATCGATCAGCGCTTCAGCCTCGCGACGGCTGCATAAGTCCCTCATGGCGAGTATCTTGGATACCCTCAGAGGACCGGCTGACGGCGTGTCTGTCTCGCGGTCGTCGTCGTTCGAACCGCTCGCGCTCTCGGTGAATGACGCGAAGGTTCTCCGACCCGTAGCGATCAAGAATACTTCCTTGGACTCCCGTCGCGTCGCCTTGGGCCTGAACCACTTGACGTTGTCGAACTGTGGTTTACACACCTTCTGTAGGTCCTCTCTGCCCCCGCCGGGTCCCTCCAGGAGCTTGACCACGAGCGAGCCGCCCTTGCGAAGCACCCCCGGGTCCGTCGCGAAGTTTTCAGCTTTGAAGTTTTCCTCATCATCGTCCCCGTTTCCGTCGTCGTCGTCGTCGTCGTCCAGGACGGCGAGTGCGCCGTCGCCGAGCGCCAGCCGCACCGCCTGCTCCGCGAGCTCGTACGATAGCGCGGCGTCCCTCACGCCGTCGCCGCTGGTGGACGGCGCCATGTCGCTCAACACCGACGCGAACGGACGACCGGACGACACCGATCCCGACTTTCCCGACGACGCCCCGGGCCCCGATGATGCCATCGCTCGAAGCTTCGCCGGGTCCAGGTCGAAGACGTCGCCGGTGGCCAGCGTTGTCCGTTTGGGATCCACGCGGGGTCCCAGCGCATCCGCGCGCGTCGCCGTGAGGTCCACCCCGAGCACCGCGCCGTTGACGGAGACGCGTTCGCACGACACCTGGGTCCAAGCACCGGGATGGCATCCGAGATCGAGCACCACGTCGCCCTTGCGCATCACCTTGAAGCGGTCCTGGATCTCCGTCAGCTTCAGCGCGGACCTCGCGGCGTATCCGAGCTTCTTCGCCTCCCTCGCGAAGAAGTCCGCCGTCTTGCGTGACCCCATGGTCACCGACGGCGCGCCCCAACCGTCTGACCCGAGTTTTGGCATTTGCAAAAAGTTATTTGGCTACGAGACTATCCATGGATGATGCCGCAGTGAGAGAGACTTTGGTGACGTACGTAATGTTAAATAATATGCTCGCAATCGCGCGCGCTGCGCGGCTACTTAGCTAACAACACATGGAGAGCTAACGACACGGAGGTCGCTTTACTTCTTACCTTCCTCCTTGCATCGGGACAGGTACTTGCCCGAGATGGTGTCGACGCGGATCTTCTCGCCAATCTGGATGAAGAGCGGCACGGTGACGACGGCGCCAGTCTCCAGGGTGGCGGGCTTGTCACCGCCGGACGCGGTGTTACCCTTGATCCCCGGGTCCGTCATGCTCACCTCCAGGTCCACGGTCTGCGGAAGGTCCACGCCGATGACCTTGCCGTTCCACGCGAGCACGTCGCACGTCTGGCCCTCGAGAAGAAACTTGGAGAAGTCGTCGTCGTCGATGCGGGTCTCCTCGTACGTCTCCATGTCCATGAACACGAACTGGTCGCCGTCCATGTAGGTGTACTGCATCTTACGCTTCTCCACGTCCGCGGTCTGAAGCTTCTCGCCCGCCCTGAAGGTCATCTCCTGGGTGGACTTGGTGATGTAGTTTTTGATCTTGGATCGGACGAACGCGCTGCCTTTGCCGGGCTTGACGTGCATGAACTCGATGACCTTCCAGGGCGCGGAGGAGACCTCGATGTTGGTGCCAACCTTGAAGTCGTTGGTGGAGACGGTACCGGCGCGGACGGTGAGGACGCCGCGGGACGCGGGGGTGGCCCTGGGGGTAGGGAAGAAACGAGGGTGGGTCGGCTTGGTCAGGGTCCATTTTCACGCGACGTTACGATGATGACGTCGGCTGTGGCGGAGGGAAGGGGCCGGGGGACGCGCGGGGGGCGCGGGGGCTCACCTGCGGACGACCGCGGGGCGGAAGACGGCGACGTTGGCGACGGAGGCGGCGAAAGAGGCCATCGTGCTTGGTTTCGAGGTGTCCGACGGAGCACCGCGCTGGTGAAGGTGGGTGCAATAGGACGGAGGCGGCGGTCCCTTTCTATCCAGAAGTGCCGGAGTTTTGAGGCTCACAGGAACGAACCGGAAGATTGGCTCAATAATTGAGCGCCGATTCAGCTGGATTTGTACGGCACAAGGTTAGGAAAGTTGCAAACGAATTGAGCCAAATTGAGCAAAGTTGAGCTTTAAACTTTTATCATCGCGGACCAGTCTAATATTTCGTGGTCAAAAGTCACTACGCGACGGGCGAATGCACCTGCGACCTCGCCTGGTCCTCTCGAACCGACTTGACCGCCGCCATCGCCGCCGCCCTGAGCTCCATATCCCCCGCGCTGAAACTCCGCCTTCGTCTCCACTCCCCAGAGCTCCGCGGCGACGTCGAGGGCAAGTCATCGGGAAAGGAATCAAACAATTTGGGCCCGGCGTGATGATGAGGTCCGCTGAGCCACTCGCCCCACCGGTTCACGTCGTTCGCGCGCCTGTCCACCAGCTGGTTCATGACCGGTACACCACGATTGGTATTTGTCCGGACAGCGCGCCTCGGTTTGATATCCACGGGCGGAATCCCCCGGCGCGTCGCGAACTCCTGCTCATCCTCGGACCGACGCCTGGGCGCCTGAGCGGTGTCGTTGATGGCATCCACCGTAGACGCATCCCCGTCTCTCTCCTCGGCAGCCTCCGAGATCAAGTTCCCGGGCCGCATCGTGGCGAACAGCAGGGACTGCATGTGCAGCGGCTCCGGCTCGCTCCGTCGACGCGGGCGGCGTGCGGCGGCGGTGGGAACCGGCGGGTCGATCCGCCCGCTCGCGATTGCATCTTGCAACGCGGCGAGCGCGGATCCCGCGCCGAGACCGCCACCGCCGGGCCGCGTCGTCTGGTTGTCGGACACTGTGTCCGACACGTGTCCGACATCGTCGTGGTGGTCGCGAAGGGATGCGAAGGACGACCCGAGGGATCCGACGGCGCCCGTCGACCCCGCGGTGTCGTAGCTGCTCGAGGAGAGCGACGCGTGGCTGCGTAGGGACGCGACGCTTTTCCGTTCTTTTTCAGCTTCGGACCAGTCGCGGCCGGACTCCCGCGGGGGTAGCCCGCGGTGCCCTGGGGGCTGCGGCGGGAGCGTGGCGCTGATCCGCCTGGGTGTCTGACGCCCGTGTGACACCCGAGGGGACCGCGCGGTGTCCCCCCCCGCCCCCAGGGTGCGCACCGAGAGGGCGTTCCCGGAGGACGACGCCTCCGACAACAATCCTTCCGACAACAACGAAGTCGCAACCGCCCTCGGCGTCTCGGGCGTCTCGGGCGTCCCATCGCGCGGCGCTTTAGATCCCGCACGAACCAAATCGTCGGTGGACTCGCGCTCGCTGTGCGCCGCGGTGTTCACCCCCGTGGTCCCTCCCGAGCTTCGCATCGGTGATCCGAGCTGGAACGCTCCGTGCCGCTCCGCCGCGTCGCGGGCTTCGAGCGCCGCGACTCTCTGATCCGCGACCCTCTCCGCGGACGCCGCGCGTTGCCAATCCGCGATCGCGCCGGAGGCGTACCTGTGCGCGCGGCGTACGAGCGCGTCGACGCGCGTCGGGGTGAGGGGCGCGACCCACCCGCTGACACCGGGCGGTCGCAGGTAAAGGTTCACGCGGTGTTCCCGCCGAGCTTGCGCCAAGTGCCGCGAAGACGTGGCGTAGGTCAACGCGTTGAGCAAGGAGCCGTAGGACGGATTCGTATTTCCGCGGGTGGGTGCCGTCGGGGTGCCGTCGGAGGTGACCACCCCCCCTGTGGCGCCGGCGGGGTTCGAACCCTCGTCGATGGAGGGACCGAGGAACCACTTACCGAGCCAACTGCCGAACGGGTTGATCCGTTCCCACAGTAAACGCCACCCGCCGAGACCGCCGTCGTGCGGGGTCAGGTTACGGAACGCGATGTAATCGTTATCCTCCACGTCCACGACCACCACGGTCTCCACGCCCATGCGCTCGCGAAGGACGTCCACCGGAATGGCGTTGAGGTAGCCGCCGTCGACGAGCAAGTCGCCCGTGTGCTCGTCACGCACGGGTGGCAACATGCCGAGTATGGTCATCGAAGCCCGGACGTACCTCCACACGGTACCGGACGTGTGCGTGCTGAGCCCGCCGGACGTCAGGTTGGTACTGACGCAGAAGAACGAGAGCCAGAGGTCCTCGATGTCGGTATCCCCGAGCACCGTCCGAAGTATCCGATCCACGCCCTTCCCGGAGAAGATGGACAGCACCGGGAGCGTCAGATCCGTCAACAGGTGCCGCGGCGACGATAAAACACCGACGAGCTCCTTGACACGTGGCAGCATGTGCGTCGTGGACGCGTGCCTGGCGTAAAGCGCCGCCATCAACGCGCCCTGGCTGGTACCCCCCACGCAGTCGATCGGTACCCCCGAGTCCTCCAGAGCCCTCAGCGCTCCGAGGTGCGCCAACCCGTGGCCGCCGCCGCCCGTCAGCACCACGCCAACCGCGTGCCCCGCGATGTGCCGCGCTAAACGTTGCAGGTCCTCCTCAGCCTCGAGGCGGAGCGGGTGGTGACGCGCGACGTCCGGGCGTTTCGTGCGGAACCGCGCTAGGTTCCGCGGAGCTTCGCCGGCGTCGTGTACCAAAACGAGCTCAGTCGCCGCGCCCCTTCGTCTGCGCCATAACAGTTTTTGCTCGTGCGCGCGCGGGTTCGGGTCGGGGTTGGACGCCCTGGCGACGACGAGTATCTTGTCCGCCTGCGAGACGCACACCTGCGACCACGGCGAAGACGTGGCGTCCGCCTGCAGTAAGATGAACCTGTAGTTTTCCTCCTGCTGCGCCATCCAGCCCGTCATCTTGGACCGGTAAAACTTGGACTGCAGCTTACCCACGGTGTCGTCGTGAAACACCCCGCGAGCAGCCTGCTCGTCGAGCCACAGCGTGGGACCAAAACCCCGGAGCGCACGGCGCAGGTCACGCGCCAGCGTCGCCGTCGCCGCCGCGTCCCCAGCGCCCGTCGCAGGCACCAGGCAGATGGTCACCATATCAGGCCGGGCCCTCGCGCCCTTCAGCGTGGCGTGGAGCTTACGCGCCATCGCCTCGAGCAGCCGCGACGCGGCGACGGGGTTCCTGGCGCACACGAGTGTCAGCGCGCCGCGGGACATGCGCACAAGCTCGCTGTCGCGGAGACACATCGCGGTGGACGGGTAGCGGCCACCCGCGAGCAACGGGGCTTCGCCGATGGTCTCGCCGCGGCCCCGCTCTTCGTATTGAGCGCCGCCGCCGCCCCGGCCGAAGGTACTCTGGCCGTTACCCACGCGCTCCTTCTCCTTGTCCTGAAGTAAGCGGATCCGCCCGGAGATCAGGACGTACATGCTGGTAGCCTCCTCCCCCTGCAGGTACGCCGCCTCGCCCGCGCTGAGCCAGACCCGGTTCAGGCCGAGGGATATGAACCGGCGAAGCAGCGGAGATAACGAGCAAGACGCCGCGAGCACCGTCGCGATGAACGCCTCGGACGAACGCTCCTTCAGCGCGGCGAGTTCACGCGCGCCGATGGAGTAAACCACGCAGTCCCTCGCGCCGCCGACGGAACGATGATCGTTTTCATCGTTCTTCGCGTTGTCACCCGGGGCGCGGATGATCTCGCTCCCTTCGTCGTCGTCGTCGTCGTCCAGCGAGACCCGCAAGGTCTCCTGCCGCGCGGATCTGGTCAGGAACGCGCTGGCGCCGATGAGAACCGGCGCGCGCGCGGGAGGACCCCGCGCGCCGTTCCCCTTCGGCCAAGGCACCGCATCCGCCCTGCACGTCCCTTTCAAAACCAACAAAAAGTCATCCGCCGCGTCGCCCTCGCGGTGAATCGCGCCGTCGTCCGAAACCTCCACCTTCGGGCAACACGCCGTGATGTCCGGTAGGTACCGCAGGAGTAAGCTCGCGGGCGGCGCGCGGCTGTTAGGGTTAGGGTTAGGGTCGCCGTTCGAGCCGTTCCGTGAGTGCCGCGGCGTCCTCGAGTGCCGATGAGTCGTCGGCGCCTCCGACAGGCACACCGCGTCCCCACCCGGCGGCCCCCGTGGCAGGCCCAGAAAATCCACCAACACGAAGTGCGCCACCCTCCACAGCCGCGCCACAGCTTGCGTCACGTACGTCTCCAACGTGTGGGGATGCGCGCGGATGAACTCCATCAGCGTCGCCTGTGTCACGCGAACCAATCGAGCTCCGTCTTCTCGCGTGATGCAGCTCACTCCCCTCGGCGCGTTGTCGAGGACGTCGATGTCGCCCACGGACTCGCCTTCGCGCAGTATGTTGGTCAAAAACGGGGGTCCGAGCGGAGCCTTGCCCTTTCGCACGGAGGTTCCCTTCTTGTGCTTCTTCTTTTTCTTTCGCGTTTCTTCCGAACCCGCGTCCTCGTCCTCGATTATTAATTCGTCTTCGTCGTCGTCGGTCTGGTTCTCCTGTAGGTAGACCCCGAGTGTGCCCTGCACGACGATGTATATCCCGGAAGACGAATCGTCACCCTGCCTGAACACCACCGTGTTCGGCGGGACGTCGAACTCCTCGGACGCGGCGAAGAGCTCTTGGGACTCCTCCAGCTCGAGGCACGCGAAGAATTTGGTGGATGCGAAAAAGTTTGGCGTCGCGCTGTCTGTTCCGCTCGTGTTGCCGTGCTGGCTCTGGTCGTTGAGGGACGGGCCGGACATGGTGCTGGTGTTGGTGCCGTCGTCGCATCCGAGGTCGTCGCTGCCGTGGTCGAAGGAATCGCGGCGGGACCCCGCGCAGGACGACGTGGAGACGTGAGAGTCCCCGCCCCCGTGACGGTGACCTCGGATGCTGGACCCGAGATCCAGATCGTCTCCCGCGTCGTCGGCGTCGTCCGTTTCGCGCTCCAGCCTCAGCAGCCTCGGGCGGTTCTGTTCGTCGCCGACGCGTGCGTTGACGTCGGAACTCTGAGACTCCCGTCGTCTGCGTCCGCGTCGCGACGTTCCCGCCCGCGCCTCTCCCAAGCCGTCGCTTCGGTACAATGCGTACTCCCTGACCGCCCAACCGACCGCGGCGGCGCCCGCGGCCAGGCCCAGGACCCGCCTGGTCCGCCTCGAGAGTCGCGCCATCCAAACCCGGGGTCGATACGCACTAACCTCGACACCCCGACCGGCGCGGCGCGCGTTGTGACTCGGATCGGGGGGGGCGGGGGCGCTTTACCGGAAAAAGCGAGATGCTGACTGTGTTGAGCAGTGAGATCTTTTTCCACGAAAGCGGGCCGAAACGACGGTGCCTTCCGCGCCTCCTCCCGCGGTCTCGCGACGTCCTCGGGGCGAATCGCGACGTACGACGCGTTCGTTTGGGTCTCGATGCGTACTCGTGAACCGTCGAACGTACAAAAAAGCCCCGGTCGATGCCGACACACGCGACGGCGAATCACCAGCACACCCATCTCGGAGACGTAACAACTCTTTTACGTGCGCCGAAGAGGAACAGCCGAATAACGCTACTCTCGCACGGGGCAATTACCCTGCGCACGTTTTTCCCTATTCGCGTTGGCCGCTAATACCGATTGCCCATATCCCGTTCCCAAACCCAAACGCGGTCGTGACTATTCCGCGTTGTACAATTTTTAATTGCAATCCCGTGATCCGCGGTCGTACGGAATCTTAGGGAAACTTCGCGGTGGTTGAGCTCCCGGACACGTCACGACCCGCCTTTTCAGTGCATCGGCTTGTTGCGACGTGATGTCGAAACAGGATTTTCGGATGTAATTTTCCCGCCTTTCGATTTCGGAGTGTACCGACGTGTGATTGGCCAATGGAGGTTTTCAAAGAACGTCCAGCCAATCACAGAACCCCACGAGCGACTGATGAAAAAAATGATTCGAAAATCGAGTCTCGATCGAATCATTCCCACTCACACCCGTCGCCACCCCCGATTCGAGCCGAGCGCAATGCACGAAGCACGGTTTATTACTCTCGCGATGATGCGTCGCGCGAAGAATCAGGTTCGATCAAAAAGTGAAACGAGGAAAAAGGCGGACAGGGGTAGGGAAGATGGCGGCGTTCGCGGGGGTACCCGAGCGCCATAAAGAGACGCGCGCGGCGTAGACGTCACGTGCGTAGGTTCCTCCGGCGAGAGCGAGCCGGTGTGGTCTCCGGAGACGCGCCGAGTGACCAGGGGCGCCCGGTTTTCGGGACCGTCGGGCGAAAATAATCGCTCCTCGGGGGAAACCGGCTGCGTTTGTGTTAACCGCGGCGACCGGAAACCGGCGCGTCTACCGCGCGGCGAGACTTCATAGGAGCGGGAGCGGCGCGTGGCCGTCATGCAGCGCCCCCTCATGCAAGTGGACGCGGGCCTGACCACCACCAGCGGTCGGTGTCAGCCCTGCGCGGGCCCCAGACGGGGCGTGGGAAGTTACCCGCGGGGACAGAGGTGCGGGTCAGCTCCCATTCATTTTGTTTCTCCCGCCCTCCGCGAAGCGGGGCGACGTGCGCGTCGTCCGGGCGCCCCGACCCGCTTCATCACGCCCGATCGGTCCCGCGACGCGTGAACGAAAGATCGCGCGCGGCGACGTCGCGTCCACGCCCCCCACGACTCGCGTCGCGGCTCGAATTTCTCGTCCTCGTCACCCACGACGAGTTGGATGGGTCCCTCATATCGGCGGAGGCGATCGAAGACCGGCGTTTGCGCGCCCGAGCCCATTCCTCGCAGAGAATTGGCGAGCCCACTCGGGCTATTTTTCATCCGTTCCGCACGAGCGCGCCCAAGTGCATTCGCCCCCAGCCGCTTCTGGCTCGCGAAAAGAGGAATCGACATCCAATGATCCACGAAGGCCTCGAGGCCCTCTTGCTCGATTCGATTCGCGAGGGCTTCATCCGCCGCGATCCGTTCGCGCCGGGCCGCAGCATCCGCGATCCCTGCCGTCGCGCCGACGAGCGTTAGGCTGGCAAAGCAGTCTGGCTTCGCAAGCGCCGCGGACCATGCCGCCCTGCCCCCCATCGACTAGCCGATCAAATGTGGACGACGCAGCTCCGCGGAAGATGGCTTGTAGTCCGGGTTTGATTG
>ENA-OWPI01004257-OWPI01004257.1-marine-metagenome-genome-assembly--contig:-NODE-4257-length-11597-cov-5.442622_pt1 | contig 11597 bp, 13 predicted proteins | sample MGYA00238138_ERZ651775 | MGnify/ENA primary metagenome ERZ651775 (study PRJEB26906, sample SAMN06265043) | marine metagenome | isolation source: Helgoland LTER site | place: Germany:Helgoland, sampling...
TCTCTAAGTCCACCTAACGAAATTCTTACATATTCTCTACCTAGTGCTTCAGCAATTGACTTACCTAAAGATGTTTTTCCAACACCCGGAGGTCCATTAAAACAAAGAATTGGAGATTTCATATCGTTTCTAAGTTTTAAAACTGCTATGTGTTCAATAATTCTCTTTTTAACATCCTTCAAACCATAGTGATCTCTATCTAATATTTTATTTGATCTTTTTAAATCAAAATTGTCTTTAGAGAATTCGTTCCATGGAAGATCTAAATAAGTGTCTAAATAATTTCTTTGAATCGAATATTCAGCAACTTGAGGATTCATTCTTTGCAACTTAGATAATTCCTTTTTAAAATGATCACCAATTTCTTTTGACCACTTTTTTTTTGTAGACTTAATTCTCATTTCATTTACTTCTTCATCGTAAGAAACACCACCCAATTCTTCTTGAATAGTCTTTAATTGCTGATGTAAAAAATATTCTCTTTGTTGTTGATCTAAGTCTGATCTAACTTTAGACTGAATATCGTTTTTGAGTGATAGTCTTTGTAATTCAATATTCATTTGTTTTAAACACATAAGAGCTCTTTTGTTTAAATCACTTGTGTTTAATATTTCATATTTTTCCTTTACAGATAAATTCATATTTGAGCACACAAAATTCACTAAGAAAGAATCACTCTGAATATTTTTTATAGCAAAAGAAGCTTCGCTGGGAATATTTGGATTTTCATCAATAATTTTGAGAGCTATATCTTTTATAGATTCTATTGTAGCGATAAACTCTTTATTATTTTTTTCAGGTTTTAACTCAATGATTTCTTTTACAGTAGCTGTAATGTAAGGATCTTCAGAGATAATCTGTTCAATGGAAAATCTTTTCTTTCCCTGAATAATTACCGTAACATTTCCGTCAGGCATTTTTAATACTCTCAAAATTTTAGCAACTGTTCCAGTTGGATGAATATCAGTAAGAGAAGGAGTTTGAATTTTAGGATCAATTTGAGAAACAACTCCAATCAATTTATCATTAGAATTAGCATCTTTTATTAATTTAATTGATTTATCTCTCGAAGCTGTAATCGGTATAACAACACCCGGAAACATAACCGTATTTTTTAATGGTAAAATAGGAAGTTTTTCAGGAAGAGATTCTTTTGAAATAGCTTCTTCATCGTCAGACGTCATTAAAGGAATTAAATCTGAATCTTCATCAATATTTTGAAGTGACATCATGTCAAGATTAAGTATTTTGGTTTTAGACATAAATTACAATTAGGTCAATGTGTCATGTTATTAAATCGAAAAAAGAGTTTTCTATCTGATTAAAATAAAATAAACAAAAAACATTTATTTATAATATGGATATTTCAAGTTTCATGCCATAAAGATTTAATAATTTTTGATCTTAATTCTTTTTAAAAGCAATGCCCCAATTAAAAAAATAAAAACAAAAATTAAAATAGAAGTTCTCATACTGCCTGTGATTTGATCAGCAAATGCAAATAAAGTCATTCCAAAGACAATACTAACTTTTTGAGAAACATCATAAAAACTAAAATATGAGGTAGTATTATCTGTTTCAGGAATCATTTTTGAAAAGGTAGACCTAGACAAGGCTTGTATCCCTCCCATTACTAATCCAACAAAAGCAGCAGCTATATAAAATTCTATAGGTTCTGTAATAAAATAACCTCCTATACACAACAAAGCCCAAATAATATTTAATATTATTAGAGTATAAATATTACCAAATTTTTCAGATAATTTTGAAGTCATAATTGCTCCAAACATGGCAATTAATTGAATTAATAATATACTTACTATTAATCCTATAGTTTTCTGATCTTTTGGCCAGTTTATTTCCTGTTCACCAAAATAAGCAGCAATTAATAAAACAGTTTGAAGAGCAGAACTGTAAACAAAAAATGCTATTAGGTATCTTTTTATTATTAATATTTTTTTTAATTCATTCCAAACTTCAACTAACTCCTTAAAGCCATTCCAAACAACATCCTTTATAATTTTTTTCTTTTCTGATTGATTAGGTAAAAAATAAAATGTGTATTGACTAAATGATATCCACCATATTCCAACGGAAACAAATGAATATCTCATAGCAAGCAGTTCAGGGTTTTCTCCTGTTATTCCGAAATTTTCTGGATACATTACCATTGCAAGATCAAATATCAAAAGTAATACACTGCCAAAATAACCCAATGCGTATCCTTTAGCACTTATAAAGTCTTGTTGATCTTTTAAAGCAATATCAGGAAGATATGAATTATAAAAAACTAAACTAGCCCAAAAAGAGATTAGAGCGAGAAAATAAAAAGATAATCCAATATAGATATTAGTGAGATCAAACCAATAAAGACCCATACAAGAAAGTGACCCAACATAACAAAATATTTTCAGAAAAGTTTTTTTATTACCCATGTAATCAGCTATTCCCGATAAAAGAGGTGTTATAAATGATAATATTACAAATGCAAAAGCAGTCAAAAAACTGATTAAAGCAGTGTTTTTAAAATTAAAACCTAGAAGTTCTATATATAAATCATCAAAAAATAGTGCACCGTAATATATTGGAAATACTGCAGAGGAAATTACTAGTGGATAAGCAGAGTTTGCCCAATCATAAATAGCCCAAGCGTTCAGTAATTTTTGGTCTCCTTTTTTATATTTACTACTAATCATTTATAAGAATGATATGCAATATAGTTAATTGATTTATGATTATATTAAAATTAATAATTAATTTCGCACCAGTTAAGATATGAGATTTTCAATTATACTTATTATAATAATTATCAATCAAGGTTGTGAAAACATTACAAAAATTGACAATAATATTAGTAATGATAACAGCACATATTTATGTGTAAAATGTGGTTCATCATTATACTTTGAAAATGAGCTTTTTTTAGAAAATGATAATAGTAAAGATTTTAATACTTCAATTGAAAAAAAAGTAAAAGTTTTTGATAATATTTCTGAATTAGCAATTTTTGATTCAATTAAAAATAAATCGAAAACTGAGCTGTTTTGCACGAAATGTGATACTAATATAGGTAACCTTATAAATGACGAAAAGGGACAAAGACATTGCATTGACAAAAATGCAATAATTTTAAAAAATTTAATAAATGAAAAATTTTAAACAAGCACTTATTTTTGTAGCAATTTTGGCTAGCTCAATAAATTTCTCACAAAACAACGAAAAAATGATAAAAACTGATACGGAATGGAAAAACACTCTTGGTGAAATGAGTTATCAAGTTCTTAGAAATTCATACACCGAAAGACCTTTTACTGGAGAGTATAATCTTCATTTTGAAAAAGGATCTTATAATTGCAAAGGATGTAATCAAAAATTATTTGAAAGCAATAATAAATATGAAAGTAATTGTGGATGGCCTAGTTTTGATCAAGCTATTCCTGATAGAATTACATATATTAGAGATTACTCACACAACATGAACAGAATTGAAGTTAAATGCTCAAAATGTGATGGACATTTAGGACATGTTTTTAATGACGGACCAAAGCAAACAACAGGTAAACGATATTGTATAAATTCAGCAGCTTTATCATTTAATAAATAATTATGGAAAAATTCGATTTAATAATTCTTGGAAGTGGACCAGGCGGATATGTAACTGCAATTAGAGCATCTCAGTTGGGCTTAAAAACTGCAATAATAGAAAAAGAAAGTTTAGGTGGTGTTTGTTTAAATTGGGGGTGTATTCCAACTAAAGCACTATTAAAATCTGCACAAGTTTTTGATTACATAAAGCACTCTGAGGATTACGGAATTTCTGTAGAAAATTACGATAAAAATTTTGATAACGTTATTAACAGGAGTAGAAAAGTTGCTCAAACCATGAGCAAAGGAGTAAACTTTTTAATGAAAAAAAATAATATAAAAATATTTGAGGGTTTTGGTAAACTTTCACCGAATAAAACAATTAATATTACTGACCAAAATGGATCTGAAAGTAAAATTACGGGTGAAAAAATAATTATTGCAACTGGAGCTAGATCAAGAGAATTACCATTTTTAAAAAAAGATGGTAAAAGAATAATTGGCTATAGAGAGGCTATGACTCTTGATAAACAACCAAAGGATATTGTAATAGTAGGTTCAGGAGCAATAGGAATTGAATTCGCATATTTTTATAATTCTATGGGAACATCTGTGACAATAGTTGAATACATGGATAGAATTGTTCCTGTAGAAGATTCTGAAATTTCTAAAGAATTAGAAAAAAGTTTAAAAAAGAAAGGGATTAATATTTTAACATCAACTGAAGTAGAAAAAGCAGAAATCAATAGTTCTAACACTGTTGATGTGACTTTAAAAACTTCGAATGGTAAAAAAAACATTATAAATACCGAAATAGTATTAAGTGCTGTTGGAATTAAAACTAATATTGAAAATATTGGTTTAGAAGATTTAGGAATTAAAATTGAAAAAGATAAGATTTTAGTTGATGATTTCTACATGACAAATGTAAAAGATTACTATGCTATTGGAGATGTAGTAAAAGGACAAGCATTAGCCCACGTTGCTTCTGCAGAAGGAATATTATGTGTTGAGAAAATAGCTGGTCATGACGTAAATCCATTAGACTATAATAACATTCCTGGTTGCACTTACTGTAGTCCCGAAATCGCTTCCGTTGGGTTTACTGAACAACAAGCAATTGACAATGGTTATGATATTAAAATCGGAAAATTTCCGTTTTCAGCATCTGGAAAAGCGCAAGCATCTGGAAAAAGCGAAGGATTTGTAAAAGTAATATTTGATGCTAAGTATGGAGAATGGTTAGGTTGTCATATGATTGGAGAAGGTGTTACAGATATGATAGCCGAGGCTGTTGTTGGTAGAAAATTGGAAACAACTGGATATGAAATTTTAAAAACAGTTCATCCTCACCCTACAATGAGTGAAGCTGTTATGGAAGCTGTAGCCGCAGCTTATGACGAAGTTATTCACTTGTAATATTATTTATTAAAGCTTTCAATCGCTAAATCATAACTCTTAAGTCCAAATCCAAGAATTACTCCTTTGACATGAGCACTTAAAAAAGATTTATGTCTAAACTCTTCTCTTGAATAAGTGTTCGAAATATGAACCTCAATAACAGGTGAAGAAACTGACCTTATTGCATCTCCTATTCCAACAGATGTATGTGTATATGCAGCTGCATTTATAATAATTCCATCAAAATTAAAACCAACTTCTTGAATTTTTTCAATAAGTTCACCCTCAATGTTTGATTGAAAATAATGTAATTCCAAATTATTAAATTTTATTTTCAGTTTTTTAAAGTAATCTTCAAAACTCTGATCACCATATATGTTTTTTTCTCTTTTACCTAAAAGGTTCAAATTAGGACCATTAATAATTTGTAATTTCATTGAAAAATATAAAGTTTAAATATAATATTTAATTTACACTATAAAAGAAATAATGAAGTGGGAAAAATTAATTAAAGAATTTAAAAACTATTTGATAATAGAAAGAAATTTATCAAAAAACACAGTTGACAGTTATTTATTTGATATTGAAAAATTAAAATCATTTTTAAATTTTCATAAATCAAAAATTAATCCACTTAAAGTCAACGAATTAATAGCTAAAGAATTTGTATACCAAATTTCAAAAAAAGTAAAATCATCTACTCAAGCAAGAATAATTTCTGGTGTTAAAAGGTTTTATGATTATATTATTTTAGAAAAATTCATAGATGAAAATCCATTTCAAAATATAGAAACTCCAAAAACTGGAACTAAACTCCCTGTTACACTGACAACTAAAGAAATAGATAAAATAATAAACAGTATAAGTTCTAAGTCTAAAAATAAACTTAGAAATACCGCACTTCTTGAGGTTCTTTACAGTTGTGGACTTAGAGTATCTGAGCTAATAACATTAAAAATTTCTGATTTATTTTTAAAAGAATCTTTAATTAAAGTGACCGGAAAAGGAAATAAAGAAAGGTTTGTTCCTATTAGTGATGAAGCAAAAAATTATATTGAAAATTATATTATTCAAAAAAGAAATTCTCAAAAAATTAAAAAAGGGCACGAGGACACATTATTTATTAATGAAAGAGGAAGTGGACTAACTAGGGTTATGATCTATTTAATCATAAAAGATTTAAATAAAAAAACAGATATAAAGAAAAAAATAGGTCCTCATACATTTAGGCATTCATTTGCTACACATCTATTAGAAAACGGTGCTGATCTAATTACTATTCAAAATATGTTAGGACATGAGAACATTGTGACAACTGAGCGCTATCTTCATGTAAATAAAAAACATCTTTTAGAATCAATGAATAAATTTCATCCTAGAAATAAAATGTGAATTATTTTCTTGCTATTAATCGAAAACCTTCACCATGAATATTTTCAATTTCAAGCTTATCGTCTTTTTGTAAATATTTTCTAATTTTAGCAATATAAACGTCCATACTTCTAGATGTGAAATAATTATCATCATTCCAAATCTTTATTAGAGCAAGCTCGCGAGGCATTAGGTCGTTTAAATGATTTAAAAGCAACTTTAATAATTCATTTTCTTTAGGAGACAACTTAACATCTTCTTCATTTTTATACCTTAAAATTCTAAGTTTAGAATTAAAAGTAAAATCAGAAAACTCATAAAGAAATTTAACTTTAGTCTCAGATTTTGATACTTTTTTTCTTTTAAAAATTGACTTAATTTTTAATAAAAGAATGTCGGAATCAAAAGGCTTTGTTAAATAATCGTCAGCACCCAACTTATATCCTTTTAACACATCATCTTTTAATGTTTTTGCAGTCAAAAAGAATAAAGGAACATCATTGTTTAAATCTCTAATTTCTTTGGCTAAGGTAAATCCATCTTTAAATGGTAACATAACATCCAGAATACATAATCCAAAACTATTTTTTTTAAATTTCTCAAGTCCTTCAATACCATTTTTAGCAAGAGTAACATTGTAAGAATGTAACTTTAAAAAATCATTAAGAATGGCACCAAAATTTACATCATCCTCAACAAGTAAAATATTTTTCTCATTATTTTTCATGTTTTTTAAATATTTAAAGGGAATTTTATTGTAAAAGTACTACCCTTATCTAATATACTATCAACATTAATTGTACCAAAGTGAAGGTCAACTATTTTTTTCACGTACGACAAACCTAGACCATGACCTTTAACATTGTGTATATTCCCCTTAGTTTCTCGATAAAATTTATCAAAAATCTTTTCTTTTACATCATTATTCATTCCCATTCCATTGTCAGTAATTTTAATAAAAATATGATCTACTTCATTAAAAGTAGAAACATTTATTAATGGTAAATCAGTAGAATATTTAATTGAGTTCTCTAATATGTTAACTATAACATTTACCAAATCTTCATGAGAGCCCAGTACGTTTAATTGATTAGCTATTAGATCATTTTCAATTGTAGCATTTCTATTTTTAAATAATAATTTTAAATGAATAAATGATTCTTCAATTACATCATGAATATTACAGTTAGTTTTTTTAATTATATTTTCTTTTTTTTCTAACTGTGAAATTCTTAAAACATTTTCAACCTGATTATTCATTCTATCATTTTCATCTTTAATCATCTTAAGATATTGTGATCTTTTTTTAATATCATTTCTAACATTTATATTTTCAATTGCGTCAATAGCTAATTTTATAGTTGCAATTGGAGTTTTAAACTCATGAGTCATATTATTAATAAAATCAGATTTAATTTCAGAAACTTTTTTTTGTTTTAAAATTTGAAATATAGTAGATGCAAAAGTTATGATAATTGCTAAAGTAAAAAGTAATGAAAGTAAAATCAAAGTAGTCAAAGATGATCTTAAAAAAATTTTTCTTTCAGGAAACGCAATAACTAACTCAAACTCACTATTGCCATTTTCATTTACAAATAAAGGGGATTTATATTTTCTTAAACCCTCTAAATTGGTATAATTATCAGAACCAACTTTTGTTGCAAATGACCCATTAAAAACTCTGTATTGGAAAGGTATATCAATATCTCTATCTCTTAATTCTCTTTGTAAAAGTAGCTCTAACTCAATATTAGTTAATCTTCTATGAATAGGTTTCAAAGAAGCTAATTCCATAAAAATTGAAGCATATTTTGCTTTATCCATTAAGGACAATCTTTCAATTCTTTGCAATCTTTCAATAGAACTCATATTTTGCATTTCTCTATCAAAAGCTTCGTCAATAATTGTAGTTGTTTTAATACCTTTATAATCAATAATTGATGAAGAATCTAATGATTCCTGATCGAAGAGCTTTGCAGAAACGTTATAATCTTCTTCTAAAATACCGTGAGAATAAATATAAGTTTGGTTTGTATTTTCATTTCTATCAACAAACTTAAATACAGCACTGAGTTGTGATTCTTTAGGTGAGCCTATACTATCTATTAACTTTTGATAAACTGCAAGATAATCTCTCATCTCTCTGCTTTGAATTTGTTCAGAAACAGATTTTAATGCTTGATTAATATTTAATGAGAATTGTCTTTCTTTATTATCAAGAGTAGTTTTAATCCAAAATCCTTGAACAAAAATTATTCCAACTAATGCGAAAGTCATAATTGCTATAAGGGGATAAAATATCTTTTTATTCATAAACTAATTAAACAAAAATAGAATTAAAATGATTTATTAATGATAAAACTATTTTTCGATTTTCATTCTCTGAACTATTTTTCAAAACATAATCAGCTAATGGTATTTTTTTTTGATCAGCCCATTGGTTATTAATTTTTAGCAAAACATCGTCTTTTTTTATATTATCTCTTTTTATAATTCTTTCAACTCTTAAATTGAATTCAGATGTAACTAAAATATTATAATCATTTGACTTATATGATCCAGATTCGAAAACTAAAGCAGATTCATAAATAACATAATCATTATTCAATTTACTTTTCCATTGTTTGAAATCATTAAAAACCTCAGGGTGAACAATAGAATTGATTTTATTTAATGCAATTGAGTCATTAAAAATTAAATTTGAAACATATTTTTTATTGAGTAAGCCATTTGAATAGGTTGAGGAACCAAAACATTCAATTAATTTTAGTTTTAATTTTTTAGAACTATTCATTAATATTTTTGCACTTGAATCCGAATCATAAACTGGAACAGAATTGCTTTTAAACACTTTTGCTATTGTAGATTTTCCTGAACCAATACCACCTGTTAGACCAATTATTTTCATAAGTATAATACAAAATTAACTGAAGTTTTTGTTTAAAAGAAACTAATCTTTATTTGTAGAAGAGACTATATCAATAATTTCTTGACTTACTCCTACATTAGAAAAACCTCCATCGTTATACAAATTTTGAAGTGTTACTCTCTTAGTTAAATCTGAGAAAAGAGTTACTGTATAATTCGCACAATCTAAAGCAGTAGCATTTCCAAGAGGAGACATTTTTTCAGCATAAGTAATAAAACCATCAAATCCTGTAACCCCTTTTCCAGCAGTAGTAGGAGTTGGCGATTGAGAAATTGTATTTACCCTTACTTTTTTCTCTTTCCCAAAGAAATATCCAAAACTTCTAGCAATAGACTCTAAATAAGCCTTATTATCTGCCATATCGTTGTAATTTGGAAATACTCTTTGAGCAGCCATGTATGAAAGAGCAACAATACTTGACCATTCATTCATCGCATCAAGTTTATATAGACTTTGTAATAATTTGTGAAAAGAAACAGCAGACACATCCCAACCTTTACCAGTCCAATCGTGATTTAAATCAGTGTAATGTTTTCCCTTTCTGACGTTGACAGACATACCAATTGAGTGAAGGACAAAATCAATTTTACCTTCAAAAATTTTCATAGTTTCATTAATAAGGCTTTCTAAATCTTCAATTTTAGTTGCATCAGCTGCAATAAGTCTTGAGTTTGTCTTTTTAGCAAGTTGATCAACATTTCCCATTCTTAGTGCAATTGGTGCATTGGTTAAAACAAATTCTCCTCCTTCTTCAAACACTCTTTCAGCTGTTTTCCAAGCAATTGAGTTCTCGTCTAAAGCCCCAAAGATTATTCCTTTCTTTCCTTTTAACAAATTGTATGACATATAAATAATTTGTGTAAATATAATATTAATTAAGTAACTCTTTAGCGTGTAATACAGCTGAGTCAGACATCAAGTCACCAGCAAGCATTTTAGCAATTTCGTCTATTCGTTCTTTATTACTTAACTTCTTTACCATTGTTGATGTAGAACTTATATTATTGTATTTGTTTAGGTCAATTCCTTTTTTCCATTCTGTAAAATCAAAAGATGCAGAACTAACTTTAGTTGATTTCAAGAGTTTTTTAACACGCAATTATGCATTGTACAATTTTGTTGCTATATCCTTAAAAAAAATCCCATTATTTAAAAGCACCCTAACCTATTTAGGCTTGGCAGCTGAGCCACACACATATCGCCAGAAATTTAGAGAGAATGAACTGGATTTTGCAATCAAAGAAACTGTTCATGAACTATCGATTCTTAAGAAACAATTTCCTAAAGGCACACCTTTCGTTGTCTTGATTGCGCCAGCCCGCTTTGAAATTAAAAACGCTAACCCTTTCTATAAAAAATTACGCGAAGAAATAATCACCGCTCTGAATAGGATTGACATTACAACTATCGACCCAATTGATGGTTTTTTGAAAAAAGGGTTTACTGCAACTCATTTTGCCCATGATGGACACTGGAATGCCCTAGGTCATAAAATTGCCGCCACTGCAATTAACAAATGGATATTGACCTTACCAAAATAAATACAGTTTTGTTACCAGGTAAGATTAAACCTAAACTGTGATATACCTAAAAGTATCATTTACATATTTGTATTCAGGATGTTTATCAAACATTTGCTGTATAACATCTTTACTAATGCACATAAATCCTGTACCTGCATCTTTTTTGTTCCAAACAAGTGGTGGTGCCACCCAAAATTTGAGAGACAACATCTCCTTGTAACTCTGAATATTATTATCAGGGTAATAGGGTGCATACTTTTCAAAAACTTGGTTGATTCCATTGTCTTCTTCTACTTAGCTAAGTTTGAATTGGAGTTAGGGGAAATCTTCGACGATGTCTTTGTAGCGACTGGAAGAGCCAAAAGAGTTTCCAGTCAGGTGAGTTGGGCAGTTGTTTTCGGAGTTCTAGCCATAGACGGAGTTCGGGCCATTGAAGGAGTATTCATTCATATAATGATCTGTTTCGAATGTTGAGGTACTCCATGAAGTTGTTAAGTCGCTGAGGCATGGTATGTTTTCGGAAACTTGGAACTCGGTAAGAGGGTATGAGTCGGAGCTCTGCGAGAATCCAATCTTGAAGTTTTTGCCAAACTTAACGTATGTGAAATCAGATTTGCTACTGTCAGATTCTTTTAAGAAATGCATATCGGTTATCGGGCACGCTGAGCCCGCTTAACCTCGGGGAATGCAAATCTTGTTCTCGAAGCCATTTGAATTCTCAGGACATTATCTAAACCCTGGCTTGCAATTCATACAACCTTTCACCAGCTGAACATCCTTAAATCCTA
>ENA-OWPI01004259-OWPI01004259.1-marine-metagenome-genome-assembly--contig:-NODE-4259-length-11594-cov-37.825302_pt1 | contig 11594 bp, 8 predicted proteins | sample MGYA00238138_ERZ651775 | MGnify/ENA primary metagenome ERZ651775 (study PRJEB26906, sample SAMN06265043) | marine metagenome | isolation source: Helgoland LTER site | place: Germany:Helgoland, sampling...
ATATTTTCAGGGTAGTCAACAATCCAATCGTATGAATTATTTTTACTAGAATTATCAATTAACAGAGAATTATTCTGTTGAGTAAATCCCAAATTAATTGAAAGATAAAATATAAAAAACAAGTTAATTTTACTCATCAATTTTGGTTAAAGTTCTAGCTAATTTAATTTAAATTTTTAGATAATAGAAATTATAATAAATTTAACATTTTATATCATTAATAAAGACCCAACTTTAGTAATAATTACTATCTTTGAATTACGTCTAATTTAGAAATTTTAATCAAAAAAATGAAAGAAAATAATTTAGCAAAACACATTGATAATTTTGGAGATGACCATGTAGGTTCGTCAACTGAAACACCATTAAGAATAGATGCTTTTGAATTATCAGACAATGAAAAAATTTCAATAATTGAAGAAAACATGAGGAATATTCTTCATACACTAGGTCTAGACTTGACAGATGATAGCTTAAAAGGAACTCCCAAAAGAGTTGCAAAAGCTTATGTTAATGAAATTTTTGGAGGTTTAAACCCGACAAAGAAACCTGTATCCTCTACTTTTGAAAACAAATATCAATATAATGAAATGTTGGTAGAAAAAAACATTACAGTTTACTCTACTTGTGAACATCATTTATTACCAATAGTTGGAAAAGCCCATATTGCATATATTTCAAATGGGACTGTTGTCGGATTATCTAAAATGAATAGAGTTGTAGATTACTTTTCCAAAAGACCTCAAGTACAAGAAAGATTAACTATGCAAGTTGTAAAAGAATTACAGAGTGTATTAAATACTGATGATGTAGCATGCGTTATAGATGCTAAGCATTTATGTGTAAATTCTAGAGGAATTAAAGATACAGGCTGTAGCACAATAACTAGTGAATTTGGTGGTGCTTTCAAAAAACCGGAAGTTAGAGAAGAGTTTTTAAAATATATTCAATTAGAAACTTCTTTTGAAGGCTTATAATTCTTAACTTTATTTAATGTCCTTAACAAAAGAAAATATTCTTTACATATACAACTCATTAACTGGCAAGAAAGAGAAATTCAAACCTATTAACAAAAAAAGAGTAGGAATGTATGTTTGTGGACCTACTGTTTACAGTAATGTTCACTTAGGTAATGTTAGAACATTTATGTCGTTTGATATAATATATCGTTACTTACTTCATCTTGGATTTAAAGTTCGTTATGTAAGAAATATTACAGATGCTGGTCATCTTGAAAATGATTCAGATAACGGTGAGGACAGGATAAGTAAAAAAGCCAGGCTAGAGGAAATTGAACCAATGGAAGTTGTTCAAAAATACACAGTAGATTTTCATAACACTTTAAATGAATTTAATTTACTTCCCCCTAGCATTGAACCTACTGCAACAGGTCATATCATAGAGCAAATAGAGATTATCAAAACCATACTTAAAAATAAGCTTGCTTATGAGGTCAATGGATCCATATATTTTGATGTAATAAAGTATAATAAATCAAATAATTATGGAATTTTAAGCAAACGAAATATTGAAGATTTAGTTCATAATTCTAGAAAATTAGATGGTCAAAGTGACAAAAAGAATCCCCAGGATTTTGCACTTTGGAAGAAAGCAGATGATAGTCACATTATGAAATGGAACTCACCTTGGGGATTAGGTTTTCCAGGATGGCATCTAGAATGTACTGCAATGAGCACTAAATATCTTGGTGATAATTTTGATATTCACGGTGGTGGAATGGATTTAAAATTTCCACATCATGAATGTGAAATAGCACAATCTATAGCATGTAACAATACAAGTCCGGCAAATATATGGATGCACGCTAATATGCTAACATTAAATGGAAACAAAATGGCTAAATCTACTGGTAATAATATTTTACCAGGGGATATTTTATCAGGAAATAATACCATTTTAAACAAACCGTTTTCATCTAGTGTTATTCGTTTTTTTATACTTCAAGCGCATTATAGAAGTGTATTAGATTTTAGTAGTGAAGCAATTGAAGCATCTGAAAAAGGGTTTAACAAATTAATGGAAGCTCAAAAAAGTTTGACCAATTTAAAAAGCTCAAACAGCTCAGACTTTGATATTAATAATTGGGTTTCTAATTGTTATAATGCATTAAATGATGATTTTAATACTCCTATATTAATTGCTGAATTATTCAATTCAGTGAAATTTATCAATCAAGTTAAAATGGGAAAAGCCAAAATTTCTGCAAAAGATTTAAAGGTTACTCAAGAAAAATTTAATGAATTTGTTTTTGATATTTTAGGTTTAGAAATCAATAATGGGTCTGATTCTAATTCAGATAAATTAGACTCTGCAATCAGCTTACTGATTGAACTAAGAAACGAAGCTAGATTAAATAAAAATTATGCTTTGAGTGATAAAATTAGAGATGATTTAAGTAAAGGTGGTATTACATTAAACGACAGTAACAATGAAACTACCTATTCAATTAATTGAAAATGAAAATTCTAACATTACCTTTAATCCTTTTAATAAAAATTTATCAAAATCTTATTTCTCCTTTAACTCCAGCTACATGTAGATTTCAACCAACTTGTTCACAATATTCAATTGAGGCATTAAAAGAGCATGGGATTTTTAACGGATCAAAATTAATGATTATCAGAATATTTAGCTGTCATCCGTGGGGCAAATCGGGATATGACCCTGTACCACAAAAAAAAAAAAATAACAAATAAAACTTGTAACACATGTATGCATTAGACATAGTATGGGATCCTTCCTCTGAAGGCATAAATATATTCGGAAAATTCACTATTCATTATTATAGTTTAATGTGGATAGCAGCATTTACGATTGGGCATTTTGTAATGAAAAAAATATATCAAAAAGAGTCTTTAAGTGAAGAAAGCTTAGACTCTTTATTTATGTATACTATTTTAGGTACTATAATTGGGGCCAGATTAGGTCACGTTATTTTTTATCAGCCAGAACTTTTCAAACAAGATTTTCTAAGTGTTTTTCTCCCTTTTAGGTTTAATCCTGTATTTGAATTTACTGGATTTAGAGGGCTTGCTAGTCATGGGGCAGCTATAGGAATAATTTATTCTATGTATTTGTACAATAAAAAAGTTTTAAAGAAAAATATTTTATGGATTCTGGACAGACTTGTAATTCCTGTTTCAATAGGAGCTGTATTTATTAGAATTGGCAACTTTTTTAATTCAGAAATAATTGGCCATAAAACAGATAGTGTTTTTGGCGTTGTATTTAAGGCAATAGGAGAAACTGAACCAAGACATCCTGGTCAACTTTATGAGGCATTTGGTTATTTAATTGTATTTGTGATAGTTTATTTTACTTATTGGAAAACCTCAAAAGCATTAAAACCTGGATACATGTTTGGTTTATTTCTAATTCTTTTATGGTTGACAAGGTTTATTGTAGAATTCTTTAAAGAAGCACAAGTTGCTGGAAGAGAAGACTGGATTCTTGGAATGAACACAGGCCAAACACTTAGTATTCCGTTTATATTACTTGGAGTTTATTATATGTTTAGAAAATGATAAAAGTATTAAGAGTAATTAGCTATTTAGAAGGTATCTCCTATATTTTATTATTGTTTATTGCAGTACCAATAAAGTATTATGCCAATGACCCATCTCTTGTTAAACTTCTAGGTATGCCTCATGGACTTTTATTTGTTGCTTACGTTATACTATCTTTAGTGAATAGAAAAGAATATAGATGGAATTCTAAAAAAACTTTAGTTGTATTAATTTCTTCTGTAATTCCTTTTGGAACATTCTATGTGGATTATAAATACTTAAAAACTGATGAGCACAGAAACTAAAGAATACTAATTCTCTGACTTTAAAATAAAAAAAAGCCTTACAAATTGTAAGGCTTTTTTTAAAGTTTATTTTTCTGATTTTCCAATTGTATCTCGCATTATTGGAGTTGCTATAAATACAGAAGAATATGTACCTACTAAAACACCTACAATAAGAGCAAATAACAACCCTCTTAAAGAGTCTGCTCCTAAAAAGAACATTGACATTAGTACAACCAGAGTTGTAAATGAAGTATTCAAAGTTCTGCTTAAAGTACTGTTTAATGCAGAATTTACAATTTTATTAAATTCCCAAGTTGAGTGCTCATCGATAAATTCTCTAATTCTATCAAATACAACAACAGTATCATTTAATGAATAACCAATTACTGTAAGTATCGCTGCAATAAATGCTTGATCTATTTCCATATTAAATGGCATATACTTATATGTTAATGAGAATATTCCAAGTACTATTAACACATCATGAAATACAGCTGCAACTGCTCCAAGGGAGAATTGCCATTTTTTAAATCGAAGCAAAATATATAAAAACACTACTACGAGAGAAGCTAAAACTGCCCATAGTGAAGATTGTTTAATATCATCGGCAATAGTTGGACTCACTTTACCAGAAAGCACTTTACCTACATTATTTTCAGCATTTAAAAACTGTGAGTAAGTATAATCTTTTGGTAAAAAGTTAACTAGTGATTTAAATAATTTATTTTGCACTTCTTCATCAACCTCAGCAGAATTTTCATCTACTTTATATTTAGTTGAAATTTTTAGCTGATTAGCTGATCCAATAGTTTTAACTTCTGAACTACCAAACATTGCATTAGTTTCTAATTTAACATCTTCAGTATTTACATCTTGTGCAAATCTGACTGTGTAAGTTCTACCTCCCACAAAGTCAATACCTTGATCAAGTCCTGTAGTAAACAACGAAGCCAATCCAGCAGTAATGATTGCCCCTGATATTAAATATGTAACTTTAGTTTTCTTAAGAAAATCAATTGAAATATTTCTAAACAATCCTTTTGTAAGTGAAGTTGAGAAATCTAATTTCCCTCCTCTATTGGTATTCCATTCTATTAGTATCCTTGTAATAAAAATTGCAGTAAATAATGAAGTTATAATACCAATTAATAAAGTGGTTGCAAAACCTTTGATCGGACCTGTACCTAAAGAAAATAAGATTAGTGCTGTTAAACCAGTTGTTATATTTGCATCTAATATAGAAGATAAAGCGTTTGCAAAACCATCTTCAATAGCAGCAACTTGTTTTTTACCTTTTATTATTTCCTCTCTAACTCTTTCATAAATAAGTACATTTGCATCAACTGCAATACCTATTGTAAGTACTATACCTGCGATTCCAGGAAGAGTTAATACTGCACCTAATCCTGCTAAAACTCCAAATATTAAAATAATATTCAACACAAGGGCAATATTTGAATATATACCAGCTTTACCATAGTAAAATATCATCCATATTAGTACTAGAAAAAGAGCTATAATAAATGATCTAGAACCTGTTTCAATAGCTTCTTTTCCAAGAGATGGACCAACTTCATCTGCTTGAACTATATCAGCAGATGCAGGAAGTTTTCCAGCTCTTAAAACATTAGCTAAATCAATTGCTTCTTCTAATGTGAATGTCCCCGATATTTCAGAATTACCGCCTGAGATTGCACCAGTAGTAACCCCTGGAGCAGAATAAACAGTCTCATCTAAAACAATTGCAATTTGACTTCCCTGAGTAAAAGCGTTACCTGTCATTTTTTCCCAAACCTTAGCTCCCTTAGCATTCATTTGCATACTTACAGTAGGCTGACCAGATGGAGAGTAAGATTGTCTTGCGTCTGTAATTACTGAACCGCTTAATTCAGGTTTATTATCTCTATTACCCTGTAAAACATATAAATCAATTAACTCATTTCCTTCAAGATCTAGTGTTGGGATTCCCCATACAAACTTAGCATCTCTTTGTTCTGATGTAAGTAAAGACTTAACCTCAGACATTTTTAGGTATTCAGAAATCTTTTCTTTTGCTTTTGAATCAAATGTTGCAATAATAGGACCCCCTGGATAACCTTGACCTTTAATAGCATCTAAAATTGGATTAACTTCAACAAAAGTTGAATCTGAAGCTGTACCTAATAAATCGTCAATTTCACTATTAGTGTCATCAGATGTTACTGAAACTTCTTCAGAGTCTTCCATAGATTTAACTACTTCATTAGCTTGTACAATAAAATTTAAAAAATCTTGACCTCTGAAAGCATCCCAAAACTCTAATTGAGCCGTACTTTGTAATAAATTCTTAACTCTTTCGATGTCCTTAGCTCCTGGTAATTCAACTAAAATTCTTCCTGAATTACCTAATCTTTGAATGTTTGGTTGAGTAACACCAAACTTATCTATTCTTTTTCTCAAAACTTCAAAAGCAGAAACAATAGATTCATCAATCTTTTCTTTTATTATTGGTTGTACATCTTGATCATCCATATCGAAAGTAATTTCCTCACTCAAGCTTCTGTTTGCAAATATATCTGGAGAAGCAAGTTTGGTATCTCCTTTAATTGCATCAAAAGCAACGAAAAAATCCTCTAGGTATGTGTTTTGACTATTTTTTTGTATTTCTTCAGCATCAACAAGTGCTTGATTAAATATTGGATCTCTACTATTATTAGAAAGACCTTTTAAAATATCTTTAACAGAAATTTGAAGAATTACATTTATACCACCTTTTAAATCTAGACCTAAATTCATAGCTCTGTCCTTAACTTCATTAAACGTATAATCTGATATTCCTATATCAAAAACGGATGTATTTGATAAAGAATCCAAGTAATTAGCTTCTATAATATTCCTTTGCTTATCAAAATCGGTTTGTGATTCTGATACTTTACTTATAGCATACTTAGCTGCATTTTCTTCAACCCGATTGGCTTTAAAAGTAAACGATAGTTGGTATATACTAACCAAACCAAACATTAAAGCAAATAATTTTATTAATCCTTTATTCTGCATTGTGATGTATTTTATTCAATTTAAAAACGAGCAAATATATGATTTAACTAATAAATTGACAACAGAAACGACTCATTTCTAAATTGATCAATTTACAGCAAACAAAAATAATTCAGAATTATAATAGTAATTTATAAAGCTAAAAGATTATTTGTTTTCTTAACTCCTTCAGCACTTTCATGTAAATGCTTCATATCAGCCTCACTTAATTCTATCTTAACTATTTCTTCGATACCATTTTTTCCGAGGATAACAGGAACACCTATAGAAAGATCATCAAGTCCATATTCCCCCTCTAATAAGACAGAACATGGATACATTTTCTTTTGGTCACAAGCAATTGCTTGAACTAATCCACTTACAGCAGCACCAGGAGCATACCATGCAGATGTTCCGAGTAATTTTGTTAGTGTTGCTCCTCCTACTTTGGTTTCTTGTTTTACTTTTTCAAGTCTTTCTTTAGAAATAAATTCAGAAATATTAATGCTATTTCTAGTGGCATTAGAGATTAATGGAACCATTCCCACATCGCTATGACCTCCTATAACCATACCGTCAATATCGCTGATTGGAGCATTTAGTGCTTCCGCTAGTCTGTATTTAAATCTCGCTGAATCAAGAGCGCCACCCATTCCAATGATTTTGTTTTTTGGAAGATCTGTAGTTTTATGTACCAAATAAGTCATTGAATCCATAGGATTACTAACAATGATTAGGATTGTATCGGGAGAATACTTTATTAGATTCGAGGTAACTGTTTTCACGATTCCTGCATTAATACCAATTAATTCTTCACGGGTCATACCTGGTTTACGAGGAATTCCGGATGTAACAACACAAATAGAACTATTTGCTGTTTTACTGTAATCATTAGTAGTACCTGTTATTTTTGTATCAAAATTATTTAGAGATGCAGTTTGCATTAAATCCATCGCTTTGCCTTCAGCAAAACCTTCTTTTATATCTAATAAAACAACTTCAGAAGCGAAATCTTTTATTGCTATATATTCAGCACAACTAGCACCTACTGCGCCGGCACCAACAACAGTTATTTTCATAATTATATTTTTATTAATTAAGCATCTATATTAGCATAGATAGCATTCTTTTCAATAAACTCTCTTCTAGGTGGAACTTCATCACCCATAAGCATAGAAAAAATTCTATCTGCTTCAATCATGTTTTCAATTTCAACTTGTCTTAAAGTTCTAAATTCAGGATTCATTGTTGTGTCCCATAGTTGTGCAGCATTCATTTCACCTAAACCTTTATATCTTTGAATTTTTACACCATCACCATATTTTTGCATAATTAGATCTCTTTGATCATCATCCCAAGCATATTCTTTTTTAGCTCCTTTTTTTACAAGGTATAATGGTGGGGTAGCGATATATATGTGACCTCCTTCAATCAACTCTTTCATGTATCTAAAAAAGAAAGTTAAAATTAAAGTTGCAATATGACTTCCATCTATATCAGCATCACACATAATTACTACTTTGTGGTATCTAAGTTTTGAAAGGTTTAAAGCTTTCGAGTCTTCTTCTGTTCCAATTGTAACACCCAAAGCAGTGAAAATATTTTTAATTTCTTCATTTTCAAAAACTTTATGCTGCATCGCTTTTTCAACATTCAGTATTTTTCCTCTAAGCGGAAGTATTGCTTGGAATGCTCTATCTCTACCCTGTTTGGCAGTACCACCTGCAGAATCTCCCTCAACAAGAAAAACTTCACATTTAGCTGGGTCCTGTTCAGAGCAATCAGATAATTTACCTGGCAAACCTCCTAAACTCATGACAGTTTTTCTTTGAACCATCTCACGAGCTTTTTGGGCTGCAGTTCTAGCTTGAGCAGCTAAAATCACTTTTTGTACTATTATTTTAGCATCATCAGGGTGTTCTTCTAAATAATCTGTTAACATTTCTGAAACAGCCTGGCTTACACTAGAAGAAACCTCTCTATTTCCAAGCTTAGTTTTAGTTTGCCCCTCAAATTGAGGTTCAGCAACTTTAACAGATATTATTGCGGTTAAACCCTCTCTAAAGTCATCTCCAGATATTTCAAACTTTAATTTATCAAGCATCCCAGATCCATCAGCATATTTTTTTAGTGTATGTGTTAAACCTCTTCTGAAGCCAGAAAGATGAGTTCCACCTTCATGAGTATTGATATTATTAACGTAAGAATGTAAATTTTCTGAATATGAAGTATTGTAAGCCATCGCTACTTCAACAGGGACTCCATTTTTTTCACCTTCAAATGAAATAACATCTTTCATTAAAGGCTCTCTATTTCCGTCTAAAAACTTTATAAATTCTTTTAACCCTTCTTTTGAATGAAAAGTCTCACTTACAAATTCACCTTTTTCGTCCTTATTTCTTTTGTCTACAAGAACTACAGTAATTCCTTTATTCAAGTAAGCTAATTCTCTTAGTCGAGAAGCTAATATATCATAACTGTATTCTAGGGTTTGAGTGAAAATAGTAGAGTCAGGCTTAAAAGTAACCATTGTTCCTCTTTTGTCAGTAGTACCAATTTCTTTAACGGGATTTAATGATTTACCTCTCTCGTAGTCCTGTTCGTATATTTTACCATTTCTATAGACAGTAGCTTTTAAGCTTTCTGATAATGCATTTACACAACTAACTCCAACCCCGTGAAGACCACCAGAAACCTTGTAAGAATCTTTATCAAATTTACCACCAGCCCCAATTTTAGTCATCACGACTTCTAAGGCAGAAACTCCTTCTTTTTTATGAATATCTACCGGAATTCCTCTACCATCATCTATGGTGGTTACAGAATTATCTTCATTTATAACCACAGATATCTCATTACAATGACCGGCTAAGGCCTCGTCAATTGAATTATCTACAACCTCATACACCAAATGATGTAGACCTCTTGTACCAACATCACCAATATACATTGAAGGACGCATCCTAACATGCTCCATTCCCTCCAGAGCTTGAATACTATCCGCAGAATAGCTTTGCTTGTTTTCACTCATAAATTATATTTTTAATTGGTTTTTTTTTATTAAAAAAAACCTTATGAAAAAGTTACATTTTAATTATTAATGTAAATATAAAAAAAAGTGAAAATTTTTATGCTATTTTATTCTTAAATAACCCTATAAGTTATTAACAATTAAAGTAGTAAAAATTGACTAAAATTAAGCTTCATAAGCATCGTCATGAACCTCAATAATTGCTCTACCTGACGGCTCATTCATATTTTTAAATGCTTCATCCCATTCTAGAGCTATTTTAGTGCTACAAGCCACTGAAGGTTCTTGAGGAACACTTAATGCAGCAGCTTTACTTGGAAAATGAGACTGAAATATTGATCGGTAAAAATACTCCTCTTTTGATGTAGGTGGTTGATTAGGGAAATCGATTTCTACAGTTTTCATTTGATCATCAGAAACAGAACTATTGACAAGCTCCTTTAATTTATCTATCCAACTGTAGCCAACACCATCACTAAACTGTTCTTTTTGTCTCCACGCAATACTTTCAGGTAAATAATCTTCAAAAGCCTTTCTTAATACCCATTTCTCCATTCTTTCAGAATTAATCATTTTATCATTAGGATTAATACTCATTGCCACGTCAATAAATTCTTTATCTAAAAAAGGAACCCTACCTTCAATCCCCCAAGCAGCCAAACTTTTATTCGCCCTTAAACAATCATACATGTGTAGCTTATTAATCTTTCGAACTGTTTCCTCATGAAATTCTTTAGAATTTGGTGCTTTGTGAAAATACAAGTAACCTCCAAACAGTTCATCGGCACCTTCACCTGATAATACCATCTTAATACCCATTGATTTAATAACTCTTGCCATTAAATACATTGGAGTTGAAGCTCTTATAGTAGTAATATCATAAGTCTCTAAATTATAAATAACATCTTTAATTGCATCTAACCCTTCTTGAATTGTAAATACTATCTCATGATGAATTGTTCCAATATGGTCTGCAACTTTTTTAGCAGCTGATAGATCTGGAGACCCCTCTAAACCTACTGAAAAAGAATGTAACTGAGGCCACCAAGCATCTGACTTATCTCCACTTTCTATTCTCTTTTGTGAATATTTTTTAGCAATTGCAGATGTAATCGACGAATCTAATCCACCAGAAAGTAAAACTCCATAAGGGACATCACTCATAAGCTGTCTATGCACAGCAGACTCTAAAGCCTCTTTGACTATTTTTATGCTTGTTGTATTTTCTTTTACTGCTTCATAGTCACTCCAATCTCTAGAGTACCACTTAATAAATTCTTTATCTTTGCTGTGGTAATAATGACCTGGTGGAAAAAGTTCAATTTTTTTACACTTCCCCTCTAATGCCTTAAGCTCGGAAGCGACATAAAAAGTACCTTTTTCATCCCAACCAATGTAAAGTGGAATTATTCCAATATGATCTCTTGCTACAAAATACTGATCATTTTCTGAATCATATATTGCAAAACCAAAAATACCGTTCATCTTATCTAAAAAAGATGGTCCATATTTTTGATATAAAGCAATAATAACCTCACAATCACTATTGGTCGAAAAGTCATAAGAACCAATAAACTCTTTTCTTAAATCAAAATGATTATATATCTCTCCGTTGGCTGCTAATACTAACTTATTGTCAGAACTAAAAAGAGGTTGTCTACCAGATTTTGGATCTACAATAGCCAACCTTTCATGAGACATAATAGCATTATCAGAACTATAAATTCCACTCCA
>ENA-OWPI01004262-OWPI01004262.1-marine-metagenome-genome-assembly--contig:-NODE-4262-length-11588-cov-25.006168_pt1 | contig 11588 bp, 10 predicted proteins | sample MGYA00238138_ERZ651775 | MGnify/ENA primary metagenome ERZ651775 (study PRJEB26906, sample SAMN06265043) | marine metagenome | isolation source: Helgoland LTER site | place: Germany:Helgoland, sampling...
CCCCAAAACCCCAAAACCCCACCGATTTGACAAAAAATATAAATAAATTGGAATACTATGTAAATAGATAACAGATCACGTTGTTTTACAGACCAGATAATTTAAAATTTATAAATTATTTAACTTATTTCTTTTAAATTTCTATTATAGATACTCAGTTCATAATATCAATTGATAGCAGTTCCCCAATTATTCAAAAAAAGCTTTATCAAGAATATAGATCAGTAAATCTTATTTTAAATAGTCAAATTTAGAAAGTTTTATCTGGTCAACCCGTTCGAACAAAATATGAGAACACTTTTTTAAATTGAATGTTGTATTTAAATGTCTTTCTAGAAATAAAAACTTATTTAAATTTTGCAAAAAGCTTGGAAAAACTAAATTTAGACGGTGTTGAGCTCATTCCCCAAACAATGGCTCCTTTCCCTTGGCATTTTGGGGGTCAAAGATACCAAAACTTATTCTTATCTTCGGATGAAATTGAAAAGTGGTGCAAAAAATTAGGACTAAGAATGTGTTTTGATATTTCACATAGTATGTTGACGTGCAATCATTTCAAATATGATTTTTATAAGTTTTGTTCTGTTGTTGGTAAGTATTCAGCGCATTTACATCTTGGTGATGCTTTGGGCGTAAATGGTGAGGGGCTTCAGATAGGAACTGGCGAAATCGATTTTAACAAGCTGGCAGCTATTTTAAGTGAAACTTGTCCGAACGCTTCCTTTATTCCAGAAATTTGGCAAGGCCATAAAAATAATGGTGAAGGATTTTGGACTGCATTAAATAGACTAAACAATTTATTATGAAAATTGTTACAATTGTTCAAGCTAGAACAGAAAGTACTAGACTTTTTCAAAAAACCCTTTTACCCGTTTTAGGTAAGCCAATTTTATTTAGAATTAAAAAAAAATGGTTATAAAATAAAGATTTCAGAACCCAATAATAATCTAGAAAAGAATATTAAAAAATTTAAGCCATCAGTTATATTTAATGCATTACACGGTCAGTTTGGAGAAGATGGATATATTCAAACTATTCTAGAACAATATCAAATACCATATACGCATTCAGGACCAATTGCTTCATCTATAGCAATGGATAAAGAAATTTCAAAAAAAATTTTTATAAACAATAAAATTAATACTCCAAAATTTATTAAATATTCTTTTGATAAGAAAAAGAGTACAAAATTAATAGAACAAATAAATGATAAGTTAAAATTTCCTGTTGTAGTAAAGCCAATAAATGAAGGCTCAAGTGTTAATGTTTATATTTGTACAAAAAAAAATATAACAAAAATTTTAAAATCAATGGAAAGTTATAAAGAAGTAATGATTGAAGAATTTATTGCAGGTAGAGAGATTCAGGTTGCAATTATGGGTAATAAAAAATTGGGTGCAATTGAGCTTAAACCAAAAAGAAAATTTTATGACTATGATGCTAAGTATAACACTAATGCTAAAACTCAACATATTATACCAGTAGAAATATCTAGAAATAAATTAAATGAAGTTATGAATATGGCCTTAAAAGCACATAAAGTTATTGCGTGTAGAGGTGTGAGTAGATCAGATTTTAAATTTTATAGAAATAAGTTTTATTTATTAGAAATTAATACCCAGCCTGGAATGACCAAACTGTCACTTGTACCTGAAATAGCAGCTTATAAAGGAATAAGTTTTATAAAATTAATTGAATGGATTTTAAAAGATGCATCAACGAAAAGGTAAAAAAATTTTAATTTATTTTTTTTTATTACTTTTGGTCGGCTCAATTAATAATATTGGATTAAGTAATTTAAAATTTAAAGAAATTGATAATATTAATGTTGTTGGCTTGAATGATTATGAGAATGTAATTTTATTGCAAAAAATTAAAGATTTAAATTTAGGCAATATATTTTTAATTAACAAAAAAGAAATTATAAACCTGATTAATCAAAATACCTTAGTTGAAAAATATAACATTTCTAAAAAATATCCATCATCTTTAGATATTAATATTCAAAAAACAAAATTTTTAGCAAGAATTAATAATAATGGTAAAGTATTTCTAGTAGGGTCTAATGGAAAATTGTCTAAAAATGATTTTTCAAACAATGAATTACCATTCATCTTTGGCAAACCAGATATTAATGAATTTTTAAATTTTAAAAAAATTATAGATCAATCTAAATTCTCATATAACGAAATTACAAATCTATATTTTTTTCCTTCTAAAAGATGGGATCTAGAACTTAGAAATAATAGAATAATTAAATTGTCTCAAAATTTTAGCAAAGAGACATTAGAGCTTGTATTAGAGTTTTTGCATGATAATGATTTTAAAGATAACAAGATTGTTGATGCTAGAATTAAAAATCAAATTATTTTAAATGATTGAAGATTTAGATTTTGAAACTTATCTCTATATCTCAAAGGATAAATTCCAAATTTTTGTACTTAATAAAAAAAAACTAAAAAATTTGTATAGTCAAGAGTTAAAAATTGATCATCAATTTGATTTTAAGGACCTTAATAAACTTTTAAATTTTCTTGATAAAAATATTTATAAAATTGAAAAATTAATAGGTAATTTTATTAAAAATATTATTCTAATAGTAGAAAATGAAAAAAACTTAAAAATTAATATGGGTATAAAAAAAAGCTATGAAACCTCACTGAAACAAAAAAGTTTTAGTAGTAATTTAACTGAGCTTAAAGATTTATTTAAAAAAAACTACCAAGACCAGACAATAATGCATATGTGTATAATAAATTATATTATTGATGGCAAAAGATATTCTTCTTTTGATACCAAGCTAATCAATGACTATTTTTGTATTGAAGTAAGTTTTATTGCAATTGATAATAAATTAGTTTTTGCGTTTGATAATGTGTTAGAAAAATATCAAATTAAAATTAAACAATATATGTGCGGAAATTACATAAATAATTTTATAGGTGATACTGGTGATGAAATTTCTATAATTGCAAATAAGTTAAGAAATGGTTTAAATATTAATGAAATTACTATTGTTCCTAAACATAAGGAAAATAAGGGTTTTTTTGAAAAATTTTTTCAACTATTTAGTTAATATTGTTTTTTATAGTAATATTAGTTGTTTTTGTAATTAAATAAAATGCAATTACAAGCTAACTGTGTCTTATTTAACTCAAAAAACTGTTAAAAGTAATATTTCATTTAATGGTGTTGCATTGCATAGTGGTTTAGATGTTAACATCTGTATCAAACCAGCTGAACCTAACTTTGGTATAGTTTTTAAAAGAGTTGATTTAAAAATTGATAATCTGGTTTATCCAAATTTTATGAATGTTACTAACACATCATTAAATACAACTGTAGAAAATGATTTTGGTGTTAAGGTGTCAACTATTGAACATTTAATGGGAGCTTTATTTGGCCTAGGTATTGATAATGCTCTAATTGAAATTGACAACGAAGAGGTCCCAATCCTTGATGGTTCAGCAAAAGAATTTATTGAAAAAATAATAGTTGCAGGTGTAGATATAAGCGAAACCCCAATAAAAATTATTAAGATAAACAAAGAAATCAAATATTCTGAAGGTGAAAGAATGATTTCTATTAAACCATCTGCTTTGAGTTTAGAAATTGACTTTCAGCTTAAATATAAAAACCAAATAATTGGAAATCAAGGAAATATAGTTAAAGTTTATGAGGATGATTTAACTGATGTTTATAACTCTAGAACATATTGTTTATTTGAAGATATTGAATTTATTAAAAAAAATGGCTTAGCAAAAGGTGGTAGTTTAAAAAATGCTATTGTTGTAAAAGATAATGAAATTTTAAATCCAGAAGGACTAAGAAACGACAAAGAATTTGTTAATCATAAAATATTAGATTGCATTGGAGACCTTTATACTTCAGGCTATAGAATTATTGGTGGAGTAAAATGTTCACAAGGAGGACACTATTTAACAAATCAGTTGTTGAGAAAAGTCTTTCAAAATAAAGAAAATTTTTCAATTTTAGAAATTAAAGAAAAAAACCTTCCACACACGCTTATCAATAAAAATTTGTTGAGATCTATAGCTTAAACAGTAAAGAAAACTTTTAAATTATTGCTTAAGTAAGTATAAACTTAAAATATTTATGAATAAGTTTTTTTTGTTTATTGCCTTTTTTGCTATTTTAATATCTTGTTCAAAAGAAGAAATTAAAGAATCTATTATTAAAGAAAAAAGTTTAGATCTTCAGGTCCTTGAGGCATACCAGGAAGGAGTAAAAAATTTAGAAACTGGAGATGTTCTTTATGCTGCAAAAAAATTTAATGAAGCTGAAACTTTATTCCCACAGTCTGAATGGGCTCCAAAATCAGCTTTAATGGCAGCTTATGCGTATTATACTCAAGATTATTATTCAGATACTATAGCGGAGCTAGAGAGGTTTATACGAGTTTATCCTCTAAGTAAAAATTTAGACTATGTTTATTATTTATTAGGTATTTCATATTATGAACAAATCGTAGATGAAAAAAAAGATTTACAATCAATTATAAAAGCCAAAGAATATTTTAAAATTGTGAGTAAAAATTATCCAAATACCAACTATTCATTAGATGCAGAATATAAAATTGATTTAGTGAATGACACTCTTGCTTCTAAAGAAATGTATATAGGAAGATATTATTTTGATAAGAAAAAATGGATACCTGCTATTAATAGATTTAGAACAGTTATTGATGATTATGAAACAACGATATATGCGCAGGAAGCATTGCATAGATTGGTTGAAGTACATTATATACTTGGACTAAAAGATGAAGCTAAAAAATACGCAAAACTTTTAGGTTATAATTATCAATCTTCAAAATGGTATGAGAAATCTTATAGTGTTTTTGATAAAGAATATAAAGAAAATGTAAAAAAAAGAGATAAAAAAAGAAGCAAGAAGAATAAAACTCTTAAAAAAATAAAATCTTTATTTAGTTTAGATGGATAAAAAAGAAATAAAGGAACAATATCTAAAAAAGATTAATTTAGTTAATAAATATAATAAATATTACTACGACAATAGTAAACCTTTAGTAAATGATAAGGTTTATGATGAGTTAAAAAATAATATTTTATTATTAGAAAAAAAATATAGTTTTCTTAAATCTAAGCAATCTCCATCAGAGACCGTAGGTTACAAACCTTCAAAAAGTTTTAAAAAAGCATTACATAGAGCGCCTATGCTTTCGCTAGCAAACGCATTTAGTGAAGAGGATCTTTTAAATTTTGAAAAAAGAATCATAAATTTTATTTCAGAAAAAAGTAACTTTAAAATTTCATATAGTGCTGAACCAAAAATTGACGGTATTTCAGCATCTTTAACTTATAAAGATGGAAATTTAATAAAAGGGTTATCAAGAGGAGATGGTAAAGAAGGGGAAGATATAACAGCCAATATTTTAACAATTAAAGATATACCAAAAAAAATTTTAAAAAAAAATTTTCCAGAGGAAATAGATATTAGAGGTGAAGTATTTATTCAAAATAGTGATTTTCAAGCTTTAAAAGAAAAATTTGCAAATCCAAGGAATGCCGCATCAGGATCATTAAGACAAAAAAATCCAGATGATACTAGTAAAATTCCTCTAAAATTTATTGCTTACACTTTTGGTTATGAACAAGGATTAAAAGTTGAAAATCAATCTAAATATTTAGAAAAGTTAAATGAGTGGGGCTTTAAAACAAACCCACTTAATAAACTAATTACTGGAGTAAAAGATTTATTAATTAATTATAGTGAAATTGAAAAAAAAAGATCAGAAATAGATTTTGATATTGATGGAATTGTCTACAAAATTGATGATTTTAAGCTTCAAAAAAGACTAGGTAATGTTGCAAATGCTCCAAGATGGGCAATAGCTCATAAATTTTCATCCAATAAAGGAGTTTCTGTAATCAAAAATATTGAAATTCAAATTGGAAGAACGGGAGCATTAACTCCAGTTGCAAAAATAAAACCTATTAATATAGGCGGTGTATTAGTGTCGAATGCCACATTACATAATGAAGATGAAATAGACAGAAAAGATATAAGAATTGGTGATACCGTTACAGTAGAAAGAGCTGGAGATGTTATTCCTCACATATTATCTGTTGATTTAAAAAAAAGATCAAAAAATATCAAAAAATTTATTTTTCCAAAAGATTGTCCCTCATGTGGATCAAAAACAATTAAAGAATTTAACATTCTAACAAAAAAAAAGGATGCGGTTAGAAGATGCACGAGTGAAGGTTACGAGTGTGAAAAAATTACTATTGAAAAATTAAAACATTTTGTTTCTAAAGAAGCACTAAATATAGATGGATTTGGAAAAAAAATAGTTGAAAACTTTTATGAATTAAAATTTATAAAATTGCCACAAGATATTTTTAAATTGGATTTTAAAAAAATTGAAAAATTAGAAGGTTGGGGCAGATTATCAGTTGAAAATTTAAGATATGCAATAAATGAAAAAAAAAATATTTCTATAGAGAGATTAATTTATTCACTAGGAATCAGACATATTGGCTTAGAAAATGCAAAACTAATTTCAAAACATTTTAAATCATTTTCTAAATTTAAAGCTTTATCTAAGACTGAAAAATATAATGAATTATTAAATATTGATGGGATTGGCGAAACACAAGTAAATTCTGTAAAAAACTTTTTTTCTAATAAAGTAAATCTAGATGTTTTAAACCAGCTTGCAGAAATCCTAGATATTAAAGATGTTTCTGAAGATAATAAGAATGGAAAACTAAAAAATAAAACATTTATGATAACAGGAAAACTAAATGGAATAAGTAGAGCTGAAGTTAAATCATTAATAGAAGAAAATGCAGGTGCAGTTGTCAGCAGTGTTTCAAAAAAACTTAATTATTTAATTGTTGGTGAAAAACCAACAAAAAGAAAGATGGAGGCTGCAAAAAACTTAAAGATAATAACCTTAGATCAAAAACAATTTCTAACTTTATTAAATAAAACTAGCTAACCATCTTCTTTCCTTTAAATTTAAATACTTTGATATTTTAGAGTAAACATTCATATGATATTTAAATAGATAGGTCTTTTCTGATGAGGATAAAAGTTTCTGATTAATTAATTCTTTTTCTATTGGTGCAAGTGTTAAATTTTCAAAAAAGATTTTTTTTCTTACTTTTTTAACAAATACTAAATTTTCAATTCGAATTCCAAAATTATCTTTTTTGTAAAAACCTGGCTCATTGCTTAAAATCATTCCTTCTTTAATTTTAACTTTATTTATTTTTGATATCGATTGTGGTCCTTCGTGAACATTAAGAAAAAAACCAACCCCATGTCCTGTACCATGAGAATAATCTAGGTTACTTTCTTTAAGAAATTTACGAGCTCTTTTGTCTATTTTGCTTCCAATATTGTCTTTTTTTAAATTGGTTTTAGCTACTGCGATATGACCTTTTAGCACTTTTGTGAATATATCTTTAATATTTGATTTAGGTTTTGAAAAACAAATTGTTCTTGTTACATCAGTTGTTCCATATTTATATTGACCACCTGAGTCACACAAAAAGATATCTTTTTTTCCAATAATTCTACAGTTTTCTTTTTTAGCCCTATAATGAACTATTGCTCCATTTTTTCCAGAACCAGCGATTGTATCAAAACTTGGATATAAATAATTTTTATTCATTTTTCTAAATCTTTCTAATTTATTTTGTGCCTGAACCTCGCTAATTTTTTTCTTATTAACATTTTTTATCCAATAAATAAATTTTGTAAGAGCAGCTCCATCTATAATGTGTGCATCGATCATATTCTTTATTTCTGTCTTATTTTTAATTGCCTTTAGAAGATATATTGGATCATCTCTTTTAATAATATTAAATTTAGATTTAATAATATTTTCAAAATAAATTGAACATGAATTATTATCTACTATAAAATTATTACCTCTTAACTGAAGAATTTTTTTAGGAAAATCTTTTATATGAATTAATTCATTTGATTTGATTATTTTTTCTTTAATAAGATTTTTGCTTTTTTCATTATTGCTTATTAAATAAATTTTTTTATTTTTACTAATAATTAATCTACAATTTGGTACTGGACTATTTGGACCATCTCCACCTCTAATATTTAAAATCCAAGCTACATTTTCTGGGGCACTTATAAACAAATAATCAGATTTATTTTTTCTTAAGAATTTTGAAATTTTGTTTATTTTTGAAATATGACTTTCGCCAACAATATTTTTGTTTAATGTAAAAAATGGAAAATTATCTTTAATTTTTTGACTTTCAATTTCGTCAATTAAATTATTATCTATAAACTTAATCTTATTTTTTTTTAAAAAAAATTTTTTTGCCTGGTTATAAGTAATTAATTTTGGGTCAACACCTAATATTAAACCTTTAAATAAATCACAATTAATTATTTTTTCGTAACTTATAATTTTAAAATTTTTACCAGATTCGATTTGACTTTGAATTGTGTAACGTCCGTCTGTAAATAAATAATTTTTTTTTTTTAAAATAACAGCTAATCCAGCAGATCCACTAAAGTTAGATATAATTTTTAATCGATTGATTTTTGAATATTCTGTAAAATAGTCATCGTTTTTTGGAACGATGTAGCCATCAATACCGTAGTACTTGAATTTTTCTCTTAAAATTTTTATTTTTTTATTCATTTAATTCTTTTTTGATATCGTATCCATCCTGGACTACGTGTTCCTTCTTCTAATTCAAAATCTTGATTAAATTCGAAATCGTCAACTTCTTCTGTTTCTTCATCAAAAAATGAATTTTTTTCCAAATGTTTTTCTGGCAATTCTTCAATAAATCTTGATGCCATACTATCTATCCAATCACCTTGATAAAATCTATTCATAGAAAAAGATATAATAGCTTTTTTCTTTGCTCTGGTAATCCCTACATACGCTAAACGTCGCTCCTCTTCTAGTCCATTTTGGCCTTTTTCTTCAATTGATTTTTGATGAGGGAATAATCCTTCTTCCCAACCAGGTAGAAATACCACATCAAACTCCAATCCTTTTGCGGCATGCATTGTCATCATATTTACCTTTTCCCCATCCCATTCTTGATCAATAGATGTTGCGAGGGAAACATGTTCTAAAAAACTTTCCAAATTATCAAATTCTTTCATTGCACTTAATAATTCTTTTATGTTTTCTAATCTATTTTCATTATCGATATCTTTTTTATTTTTTAACATTGCTGAATAGCCAGACTCGTCTAGGACAATTTGTAATAATTTAATATGACTAATTTTTTTGATTAATAAATCATTTCTCCATTTACTTAATGAATTAAGAAAAAATCCTAGCCCAATTTTTGTTTTTGGTTTTATCAAATTTTGCTCAATCATTTTTATTGAGGCTTTTTCTAAACTTAGACTATTTTCTTTTGCGTATTCATGTACTGTTTTTAAGGTAGTGTCACCTATAGATCTTTTTGGATTATTAACAATTCTTTCAAACGCTAAGTCATCCCTCTCTTGATGTATTAATCTTAAGTAAGCTACACAATCTTTAATTTCTGATCTTTCATAAAATTTAGTACCACCCAAAATTCTATATGGCATACCAATTTTAAGAAATCTTTCTTCGAATTCTCTTGTTTGAAATATAGCTCTAACTAGAATTGCCATATTATTAAAAGAATACTTTTTTTTTAATTTTTTTTCTATCTCATCAGATATTCCTATCGCTTCATCTTTGCCATTTTTAAAGCAATTTAATTTAACCAAATCTCCTTCTTCCATGGTAGTGGTTAAAGTTTTTCCAACTCGATTTTCATTATTAGCTATTAGGTTTGATGCTACAGATAAAATATTTTGTGATGATCTATAATTTTGTTCTAGTCTAATTACTTTGGTATTTTTATATACTTGATCAAATTCTAAAAAATTTTTTATTTCTGCACCTCTCCAACTATATATGGATTGATCATCATCTCCCACACAGCATAAATTTTTATTTTTTTCAGATAATAAGCTAAGCCATTTACTTTGAATAAAATTAGTATCTTGATATTCATCTACCAAAATATATTTAAAATTGTTTGAATAAATTTGTCTTATATCAGGATAGTTTTCTAAAATTTTTACAGTATGTAAAATTAAATCACCAAAATCACATGAATTTAAGTCAGTTAATTTTTGTTGATAGATCTTATAAAGAGGTAAAATGGTTTTCTCATAAATATCTTTTTTGTTGATTATAACTTCAGAAGGGTAGTATCCCTTATTTTTCCATCTATCGATAATAGCAAGAATAAATCTAGGGGCTAATTGTTTGATATCTATATTTTCAGCTTTACAAATATTTTTAATTAATCTTGTCTGATCATCAGTGTCTATAATTGTAAAATTTGAATTAAGATTAGCTGCCGAGGCATGCTTTCTTAATAGTTTAGCACAAATAGAATGAAACGTTCCGAGCCAAGATAGCCCTATTGCGGCAGATCCCAAAATCTTACTTACTCTATTTTGCATTTCTTTTGCAGCTTTATTAGTAAATGTTACTGACAAAATTTGATTAGGAAATGCCTTCTTCTCTTTTATTATATGTGCAATTCTAGAGGTTAAAACCTTTGTTTTTCCAGATCCAGCACCTGCAACAATTAATAATGGTCCATCAAGATGCAATACAGCCTCTTTTTGAGCTTTATTTAAATTATCTAAATAATCAGAGTTTATCATTCAAAATATTTCTTTATAAGTTTCATATTATTATATGAGTAAACATAATTTTTTTGCAAAATTTTTTAAAAAGACCAGCATATTTATAAATAGTCTATTAAAAAAAAAATTAAACAAATTAAATTTTATTTTTGAAAAAGATAAATTTTTAACTTTTCTAAGCTTTAAGAGAGGTTTTATGTTTTTATCAGCATTAATTGTTTTAACTTTTTCTTATTTATCCATACCTAATTTTTATGATACCAGCAATCTAATTAATAATATTAAGAATCAGCTATATAGAGACCTGAATATTAATTTTAGTTTAACAGAAGAATTTAGTTATAATTTATTCCCAAAACCTAATTTTACATTCAGGGAAATCAAATTTTTAGACCAAGATAAAAAATTTGCATCTGTCGATAAGATGAAAATCTATATTTCATTCGGTAATTTATTTGCATCAAATGATATTATAATTAAAAATATTAATCTTAATAAAGTTAATTTTAATTTAAATAAAAAAAATTATAATTTTTTTGTTAAACTTTTAAATAGTAATTTGTCTAATTTCAATTTAGAAATTGAAAATAGCAATATCTTTTATAGAAATATAGAAAATGAAGTTTTATTCATAAATAAAATTGATCAATTAAAATACTATTTTGATTTAAAGGATAATAAAAATACTTTCGTTGCGAAAAATGAGATATTCAATATTCCATATACTATTGAGTTAAAAAATCATAAGGATAAAAAGAAAATATTTACTAAAGTAAATTTTGATTTTTTAAAATTGCAGGTTAAAAATGTATTAAGTTATAAACAAATTCAAAAAAATGGATTAATAGAATTTACTTATAATAAAAAAAAAAGTGAAGGCACATACCAGTTTAATAATAATCTGTTTA
>ENA-OWPI01004263-OWPI01004263.1-marine-metagenome-genome-assembly--contig:-NODE-4263-length-11587-cov-25.765421_pt1 | contig 11587 bp, 8 predicted proteins | sample MGYA00238138_ERZ651775 | MGnify/ENA primary metagenome ERZ651775 (study PRJEB26906, sample SAMN06265043) | marine metagenome | isolation source: Helgoland LTER site | place: Germany:Helgoland, sampling...
CTCATTTTGAATAATTTTTATGTTGGGTTGGTCTGTATTCTCAGAAAACTCATCGATTTTGTCACGAACAATGCTTACAAAAGCATCAAAAGAATCTTTAGCTGCCATAATTATTTTCCACTAGACTTATAAATTGAGACCATCTATTAAATTGAATCGGCGGGTTTTCATCAATATCCCAATCATGATTATTTAGATTAAACCAAGCTGTATTAATTCCCAGTTTTCTTGCTCCCAAGACATCATTGACCGGATGATCTCCTACATGAAGAGTATTTTTAAAATCAACCTGAGAAAGCTCGCGAGCTTTTACAAAATGACCTTGAGCAGGCTTATTGCTTTTTACATCCATAGAAGAGACTGAAAAATCAAATAGATGACCTATACCTAATTTATTAACATCCGCATTACCATTTGTAAGAACGCCAAGCTTATATTGAGAGGATAGTTTTTCTAAAACTGTTATGACATCCTCATAGAATGTTACTTTGTGCCTCTCTCCAAGGAAAAACATGTAAGCGTCTTCAATAAATTCATTTAAAGCTTTTGTATCTTTAAAGAATTTTTGTGTGTGGCGGGCAATTGTTTTCTTTCTTAACATTCCTAGGTCATATTCCAAGGAGGAATCTTCTTTTACCAGCTCACTTCTTATTTTCATAAAATCTTCAAAAGTTCCCCAGTCTATCTTTTCTCCGATTCTATCTTCAGTCCATTTTCTAGAATTATTTTCGGCATTGATGATGGTGCTTCTGATATCCCAAAAAGTGTCATCCAAATCAAAGGTAATAAGTTCAATCTGAGACATTTTGCTTATGGGCTCTGGGGTGAGACTTTTCATATACCTTAATTAGATGTTGGTAATCAAGCCGAGTATATATTTGCGTTGTAGATAAGGAGCTATGACCAAGCAACTCTTGAATGCTTCTAAGGTCTCCACTGGATTCAAGCAAATGTGTAGCAAAACTATGCCTCAACATATGAGGATTTACAGGAGGCAGTCCTTGTACAATTGCAATATTTTTAATTCTTTCTTGCACGCTTCTAGTTGATATTCGATTTCCCCTTAGGTTAACAAACAAAGCATCATCATTGGTGACAAGTTTCTCTCTTTCAACAATCCAGTCATTAATGGCATTCTGTGCATAACGGCCTACTGGCACAAGTCTAGTTTTCGATCCCTTTCCTAATACTCGTAAAAAATTTTTATTGTCTTCAAAATCATTTAAATTTGTGTTGACGGCTTCTGAGACTCGAAGACCGCTTGAATAAATCAGCTCAATAATCGCCAAATCTCTTTTTTCTTGAACATTCTTAGGCTTGAAATTAAGCAACTGGGACACTTCTTCAGGAGATAAAACACTCGGGAGGTGACTGGGAGATTTTGGTGAATTAATCAAATCAAACGGAGAGTCTATTATTAAACCATTCTTTTTAAAATAATTAAAAAGACCCTTAGCAGAAGAAATATGTCTTTGAATGGAACGCGGGCTAACATTGTGTTGAAAGAGATCTGCAATCCAAGCTGAACAAATTTCTTCGGTGAGACTATTAAAACTATTAATACCAGAGACCTGTAAAAATTTTGAGAACTTTTTTAAATCTCTTTGATATGAGCTTGTTGTATTTTTGCTTAAGCCTTTAATATTTTCTAAAAAATCTAAATAATCATTAATAAGCCTGCAAAGAAAATACTTTTCTTCATTCATGCCTCTTTTGACTCAAGAATTCTTACAATAATGTCTCGGATATACTCTATAAATGTTGTATCTCCTTCACCAAGATATTTCGTGGGTTCATTGGATCCGATCTTTAGAAGTCCAAAACCATTTTTTAATTTCATCACGCTGATTACTGCTGATTTAACTGACTCATTAGAAAAGAATGCAACCATTTTCTCTTTTGATAAAGGGCCCATATGAATGGCATCCTTATTCATGTGTAAGCTAGTTTTATTTTCAAGCTCTTGCAATTGAGAGTCTGAAATAATTTCTAAAATGCATGAATCAATTTCAAAGTTTTGTTTAAAAAATAGTTCAACTGTTTTTTTCACTTCGTCAAAGTTCTTGGCGGCAATCAATGACAGTGTTAAATTTTTTGATTTAAAGAACAGCTCTTCATTTTCCTTTCCGGTTGAAACAAATCCTGACAGCATATCCATAAGCCTTGATTGTTCATCTCTTAGCTTTCGTACTTGCATTTCTAGCAGGGAAGTTGTGCCCCCAGCATCATGCTTAAAGCTTAATTCACTGACTAGAGATTCTCTCGAAAGAAAGAACTCAGTATTTTCTAGCAAGTAAAGCTCAACCTCTTTGGCGTCTAGTTTTTTAGCCATATTCCCTCGCAAATAAATTCAGCAGGACCAATCATCTCAAGCTTATCATTTATTCTTCTGAGCCTCAGCTCGCCACCTGCAGAAATAATTTTTATAGAAGATCTATCGTTGATATTAAAGCTTGCAGTTGCTGCAGAAGCAGAGCCGCATGATAAGGTTTCGCCTGCACCTGCTTCGTTAGTTCTTAGCTCAAGGTGTGTTGATAGCTTGGTAAATAGAGAAATATTTACATTCTCAAAAAACTTCCTTTTTCTAATCTTGAAAGAAAGATCATCTAGGTTATAAGAAAAAACTCTTTTTGTTTCTACAATCAAATGTTGATTGCCAGCATTTATAAATTTATATTTTTTTAAACCACATCTTTCTAAAAACTTAGCTTCTGATTTTGGAATTATTTTTTGAACAGGATATTCTAAAATCACTTTCACTTTATTAGAGCTCATTGGCTTGATTAACACTGGCTTTGATTTAGTACCCAACAATAAAGGCTTTTTTGGAGCAAGCGCGCCTTCCCAAAGATATGCTCCAACCGACCGAACTCCATTCATACACATCTCTGCTTCAGATCCATCTGAATTAAAAAACCTTACATAAAAATCATGATTAGAATTTTTTGGAGGGTTGATCGTAATGAGTTGATCAAATCCAAGCCCTTTTTTTCTATCGCCCATTTTTATCAATTGGGATTTTGACAGGGAGTGCGCTTTGGTGAGATTCTCTACGACAATAAAGTCATTGCCATTACCATGCATTTTTTTAAAACTAATCATCTAGACCCTCCTCAAGAGCAGTGAGGGAAGAGTAATCCTCTCTTTTTCTTATCAAATAAAACTTGTCGTTGTCGACCATAATTTCTGGTGCTCTAGGTCGTGAGTTATAGTTTGAGCTCATAACAAAGCCGTAGGCTCCAACAGTTCTTACTGCCAAAAGATCCCCTTCAGAGCCTTCAATATTTATATTTTTTGCCAAGAAATCTCCCGTTTCACAGATAGGCCCAACTAGACTTACATTGGATGTAGCATTGTTAGTTTTTCTTACAGGCCAAACATCATGATGGGCTTGATAGAGAGCTGGGCGCAGCAAATCATTCATTGCAGCATCCGCAATGAGAAAATCATTTTTTTTGTATTCAACTCTCGTGAGCATGATGCCAGCATTGGCTGAAATAGAACGTCCTGGCTCAAGTATTAATCTTTCATTTCTACCTGCAAATATTTTTTCATAACTTTCTATTAATTCAAATGGCTGAATGGTCTCCTCTCCCACATAGTTAACTCCTAGGCCACCACCCATATCTATAAAGTCTAAATTAATATTTAGCCTATCAAGCTCAATTAAAAGTTCCAAAGCCTGTTTAGCAGCATCCTCAAAACCTTTCAATTCCATAATTTGTGATCCAATATGGCAAGTCAAACCTACAAGTTTAAGACTGGCGCTTTTGCTGCATTTTTTTACCAAATCTTTTGCAGCCTCAATGCTGACACCAAACTTATCAGATTTTCGTCCTGTCTTTGTAAACTCATGAACTCCAGCATCAACATTTGGATTAAATCTTATCGCCACAGGAGCTATTTTCTTCATTTCTGCTGCAACCATGCTAAGTCTACTTAGCTCATGTTCAGACTCAATATTAAAAGAGAGAATATTGTTCTCAATGCCTGCCACCATCTCATCCTTTGACTTCCCAACTCCTGAAAAAATAATTTTTTTCGGATCTGCGCCCGCTAAAAGCGCCCTATGAAGTTCGCCACCAGAAACGATATCAAAACCGCATCCAGAATTTTTTAAGGTTTTTAGAACAGCAATGTTCGATAATGCCTTAACTGAAAAACACACAAGCCCATCCATGGATTTGAAGGAATTTATGTATGCTTGAGCATGTCGTTCAAGCGTGGCTTTGCTGTATATGAAGGCTGGTGTTCCATATTTATCTGCTACATTCTTTAATGCAACGTCTTCAGCATACAGCTCGTCTTCTTTGTAATGAAAATGATCCATAAAGGAATTTAAATATTAAATAGAATCTCAGAAGGTATGGGTGCTTTCATGCCGCAACCTGACACAATAAGAGAAACCAATGCTAAAAAGAAAAATAGGCGAATTTTCATTCGCCTATTATGAGTAATTTATTTGAAAAAAACTAATTAGATTAGTATTTGTATTCTTCTTCTTTAAAGGGCCCATTAACAGGAACATTGATATACTCAGCTTGTTCGCCTGTTAATTTTGTGATTGTTCCGCCAAAGCCTTGAACCATAAGCTCAGCAACTTCTTCATCTAGTTTTTTAGGCAAGACCTTAACTGTTAACATTTCTTTCTGTTTGTCAGCATCGTTAACATTTGCAAAACCCTGTTCATATAAATACATCTGAGCCAAAACTTGGTTAGCAAATGATCCGTCCATGATTCTGCTTGGATGACCCGTTGCATTCCCCAAGTTTACAAGCCTGCCCTCAGACAAAAGAATAATATAGTCTTTGCTTTGAAGATTTGGAGTCTCTGATGGAGAGGTATCTCTAAACACCCTATGAACCTGAGGCTTGATCTCTTCCCAATACCACTTATCTCTCATGAACTGCGTATCAATTTCATTATCAAAGTGACCTATGTTACAAATTACAGCAGTGTTTTTAACAGTTCTTAACATTGCTTCATCACAAACATTTACATTTCCGGTAGTTGTTACAATGAGGTCAGTATCTTCCAGCAAGCCCAGATTTATATCTTTTACATCTCTGGTTACAACCCCATTATTGTATGTTGAAACAACTTCAAATCCATCCATGCATGCCTGCATGGCACATATAGGATCAGATTCAACAACTCTCACAATCATGCCTTCTTGTGCAAGGCTAAGAGCAGATCCCTTGCCAACATCTCCATATCCAATAACCAATGCCTTCTTTGAAGAGAGAAACATATCGGTCCCTCTTTTTATTGCGTCGTTTAAACTGTGTCTGCAACCATACTTATTATCATTTTTAGATTTAGTTACTGAGTCATTTACATTAATTGCTGGTACTTTTAGGCTATTACTCTCAAGCATTGCTTTAAGCCTATGAACACCAGTAGTAGTCTCTTCTGAAATTCCATGAATGGTTTCAAGCATGTCAGGGAATTTAGTATGAACCATATGTGTAAGGTCACCCCCATCATCTAAGATCATATTTGCATCCCACGGCTTGCCATCTTGAACGATTGTTTGCTCAATGCACCAATCAAATTCTTCGTCTGTTTGTCCCTTCCAGGCAAAAACAGGGATTCCAGCTGCAGCGATTGCAGCTGCTGCATGATCTTGAGTTGAAAAAATATTACATCCAGACCAGCGAACTTCAGCTCCCAGATCTACCAACGTTTCAATCAAAACAGCTGTTTGGATCGTCATGTGTATGCAACCCATAATTTTTGCACCTTTGAGAGGTTGGGCATCTTTGTACCTAGTTCTTAAAGCCATCAGTGCAGGCATTTCGTTTTCTGCCAAGGATATTTCTCTTCTGCCAAAATCTGCAAGACCTATATCCGCTACTTTATAATCATTTTCCATTTATAACTCCATTAACTAGAGTGTGCATTCTACATAAAAAAAGGGCACAAATGCACCCTTTGAATCAGCAAATTTAACCTTACTGTGAAATCTGATCTGCTTTATCCGTTTTTTCCCACGTTAAATCAATGTCAGATCTTCCAAAGTGTCCATATGCTGCAGTTGGAAGATAAATTGGTCTTTTCAGATCAAGCATATTTATTAGGCTTTTTGGCCTTAGATCAAACTCCTCTTCAACTATTTTTACAATAGCTTCTTTAGATATTTTTTCACTATTAAAAGTTTCAACATGAATAGATGTGGGTTTTGCTACACCAATGGCATATGAAACTTGAATTTCGCAATAATCTGCAAGCCCTGCAGCCACAATATTCTTAGCCACATATCTTGAAGCATATGCCGCTGATCTATCTACTTTTGATGGATCTTTTCCAGAAAAAGCACCTCCACCATGACGAGCCATGCCTCCGTAGGTATCTACAATTATTTTTCTTCCTGTCAGACCACAATCACCAACGGGACCACCAATCACAAATTTACCAGTTGGATTAATGTAGATATTTGTTGAATCAAGAATCCATTCCTCAGGAACGATAGGCTTAATAATTTTATCCATTACTTCAGCTTTGATTTCTTCTTGGGTGACATCTTCATCATGCTGGGTTGAAAGCACAATAGCAGAAAGGCCCTCAATTGTTTTACCATCATCAGAATAAATAACACTTACCTGGCTCTTTGCATCAGGCCTTAGCCATTTAATTTCTCCGCTTTTCATAACATCAGCTTGTTTTTTTACCAACCTGTGAGAAAGATCTATAGGAAGGGGCATCAATGATTCTGTCTCTTTGCATGCATACCCAAACATTAACCCTTGGTCGCCAGCTCCTTGCTCTAAATTTTCTCCCTCACCTTCAGTGACACCCTGAGATATATCCGGAGACTGCTCAAAAACAAGATTAGTAAACTCACAAGTATCACCATTAAACCCGTATTCATCCGTGTTATAGCCAATATCATTAATGGTTTTTCTTACAATCGGTTCGAGGTCTGGGCTTCCCAAAGAAGTAATCTCTCCAGCAATATAGACCATGTTATTTTTGATCATTGTTTCGCAGGCTACTCGGCTATTAGGATCTTCAGCTAAGTAAGCATCCAAAACAGCATCAGATACTTGATCGCAAACTTTGTCGGGATGTCCGCCAGAAACAGACTCTGATGTAAAAATATAACTCATAATTTCTCCTTAATTAAATTTATGATAATTCATCAAATACCTCAAGTAAAAGTGATGATTGGTTGAGGGTATAAAAATGAAAATTATTTATACCAATATTTTGAAGATCTTTAATTTGTTTGATGCAAATATTTATTGCTGCTTTCTCATTGCGCACTTTGTCATCTGAAAATTGGTTAATTATTTCAGCCGGTATATGTATCCCACATTTGTTTGCCATACTGCAAAGACTGTGAATATTGTAAATGGGCATAATTCCTGCGGTTAATTCATTATTGATTTCTTTTTTTGATATTTGATCAACTAGCTTTTTATAATTATTTATAGAAAAGCAAAACTGAGAGATGCATTGATTTGAACCAGCAATAGTTTTTTCTTTTAGTAAATTAAGATCAAAATCAAAACCTTCAGAATCTGGATGAGGTTCAGGATATGCAGACACGAAAACTTCTATATTCAATTCTGCTAAAAATTTAACAAAATCTGCAGTGTTATGAAAACCCTCTGGATGAGATTGAAATTTACCTTCTAGACTATCACCCCTTAAGGCAACCACTTTACTAACACCAAGGGATTTAAACTCGTTAATGATTTTAATTAAATCGGTTTTGCTTTTACCTACTAGAGTTAAGTGTGCAACTATATCAATATTTGTTTTTTCTTTAAAAGCTTTAATTAGACCAATACTTTTTTCCTGAGAACTTCCCATCGCTCCATAGGTTATAGAAATAAATCTCGGTCCATGCTTTTCAATTAACGAAAACTCGTTGACTACTTTTTGATAATCTAAATCCTTTGGAGGATAAAATTCATATGAAATTTTCATTTTTCACCTACATTAGGCGTCCCATTTAGCAGTTTAAGTATGCAAGCAGGAACAAATCACTTAATTAAGACTGAATGTTAATTGGTTTGTAAATCAAATACAAATTTTTTTTAAATAATTAGAAATAAACACTTTTTATGCAAAAATAAGAAGTTTTTTAAAAGTAAAAAATATATTTGCAAAAAATTTAATAGCCTATAAAATAATTTCAATCGTGATTTGATCCTATTGCCGCGATAAAAAAGAAAGCGCTAAAACGGAAAATATTCCCAGGATTTAACAAAAAAACTTTACGCATTAGCATGTTTAAATTTTTTATTTTTTGATTAGTTAAATATTGACTATGAATAGCATCACTTCAATAAGAAAAAAGTTAATTGAATTATTAGATTCTCAGATAGTGCTATTGGATGGAGCTATGGGGACCATGATCCAGGCATATGATCTCCAAGAGAAGGACTACAGAGGTAACAAATTTTCTAATTGGTCCTTAGATCTAAAAGGCAACAATGATCTTCTAAGCATTACTCAGCCAAAGATCATAGAAGACATTCATAAAGAATTCTTAGGGGCCGGTGCAAACATTATTGAGACGAATACATTTAATTCAAATGCTCCTTCAATGGCTGACTATGATATGGCAGATTTTGTACATGAGCTTAATTTCTCTGCTGCGCAAATTGCTCGCAAGGCTGTCGATGATTTTAAGGAAAAAAATCCAAGAGAAATTTTTGTAGCAGGAGTCTTGGGCCCAACCAATCGAACATGCTCATTAAGCCCGGATGTTGAAGACCCTTCATTTAGGAACATTAATTTTGATTCTTTGGTTGAAACATTTAAAGAGGCTACCGCAGCCTTATTGGATGGCGGAGCAGATCTTATTATTGTTGAAACAATATTCGATACTCTCAATGCAAAAGCAGCTTTATTTGCAATAGATACAGTCGCAGAAGAGCGCAATGTAGATATTCCAATTATGATTTCAGGCACTATTACAGATGCCTCAGGCAGGACATTGTCAGGTCAAACAACAGAGGCATTTTGGCACTCTGTGAGACATGCTAAGCCAATTTCAATTGGATTGAATTGCGCTTTAGGAGCATCTGAGTTGCGACCCTTTTTACAAAAGCTATCACAAATTGCCGATTGCTACGTAAGCGTTCATCCCAATGCAGGATTGCCAAATCAATTTGGTGAGTATGATCAGACGCCAGCAGAAATGGCTGAAATTATTAAAGAATTTTGTCAAGAAGGTTTATTTAATATTGTCGGCGGCTGTTGTGGAACAAACGCAGAACATATCAATGCTATTAAAAATATTATCAATAATTTCAGCCCTAGAAAAATTCCAGCCTCTCCAAATTCAATGCTTCTCAGCGGATTAGAGCCACTAGAAATAAAGGGAGACAGTCTTTTTATTAACATTGGTGAACGAACAAATGTTACTGGTTCAGCTATTTTTAGAAAGCTAATTGAGGCTGGCGACTACGAAGGTGCTGTTCAGGTTGCAAGACAACAGGTTGAAAATGGAGCTCAGATAATTGATATCAATATGGATGAAGGCATGTTGGATTCTGAGTCAGCAATGATTAAGTTCCTAAACTTAATTGCTGGAGAGCCTGATATATCAAGGGTTCCATTTATGGTTGATTCAAGCAAATGGGAAATCTTAGAAGCAGGCTTAAAATGCATTCAAGGAAAGGCTGTTGTTAACTCAATTTCCATGAAAGAGGGTGAACATAAGTTTGTTGAGCAAGCTGCTCTAGTAAAAAGATATGGAGCAGCTGTTGTTGTTATGGCATTTGATGAGCAGGGTCAAGCAGAAACTCTCCAGCGTAAAGTAGAAATTTGTAAGCGCGCATATACTATTTTAACCAAAAAGGTTGGCATGGATCCCCACGATATTATTTTTGATCCAAATATTTTTGCAGTTGCGACAGGCATAAAAGAGCATAATGAATACGGTTTATCATTTATCCAAGCCTGTGCAGAAATTAAAAATGCATGCCCCGGTACTTCATTGTCTGGTGGTTTGTCGAATGTATCTTTTAGCTTTCGGGGTAACAATATTATTCGTGAAGCTATGCATTCAGTTTTTTTATATCACGCAATAAAAAATGGCCTCACCATGGCAATCGTAAATGCTGGACAGCTTGCTATTTATGATGATCTGCCAGCAGAGCTTCGAGAGGCTGTAGAGGATGTTATTTTAAATCAACGAGAGAATGCAACAGAAAGGTTGTTAGACCTTGCGCCTAAATTTGCAAGTGACAATAGCTCATCCATTAGTAATGTCACTCAAGATTGGCGAAGTTTTAATATTAATAAAAGGCTAGAGCACTCTTTAGTCAGTGGAATCGATACTTTCGTAATCGAAGATGTTGAAGAGGCTAGATTGTCTGTTGAAAAACCGCTCGATGTAATTGAAGGGCCTTTGATGGATGGCATGAATAGGGTTGGGGATTTATTTGGTGCTGGAAAAATGTTTCTACCGCAAGTTATAAAATCTGCTCGAGTGATGAAGAAAGCAGTTGCTTACTTAGTTCCATTTATCGAAGAAGAAAAAGGCGGTGGAGAGATGCAAAGCAACGGCAAGATGGTTATTGCAACAGTAAAAGGAGATGTGCATGACATAGGTAAAAATATTGTTGGTGTTGTTTTGCAATGTAATAACTTTGAAGTAATAGACTTAGGTGTCATGGTTCCCACTGAGAAGATTTTAGATGTTGCCGAAAAGGAAAAATGTGATCTCATTGGTTTATCAGGTTTAATTACACCCTCGCTTGATGAGATGGTTGGTGTTGCAAAAGAAATGGAGCGAAGAAAGCTCTCCATTCCGTTATTAATTGGCGGTGCAACAACAAGCCCGGCTCACACTTCTGTAAAAATTGATCCTTCATACAGCGGCACAGTAGTTTATGTAAAGGATGCATCAAGGGCTGTTGGTGTAGCGAAGAGATTAGTAAGCGATCATGATGTCTATGCAAAAGAACTTTCCGCAGCTCATGCTAATAAGCGTGAAGCTTATGCTTCTAGAGCACAATCACCGCTTAGACCGTTTCAAGAAGCGCAATCTCGCAAGCCAAGTTTAGATATGTCACTCAAACCAGCTGCACCTTTAAAACTTGGCATCACTGAACTTAATCCAAGCCTAGAAGAGCTTCATGAGTTTATAGATTGGATGCCTTACTTTAATGCATGGGAATTTAGCGGGCGCTTTCCTGATATTCTTTCTGATCCAATAAAAGGACCTGAGGCTCGTAAGCTGTGGGATGACACCCAGGCAATTCTTAAGAGATTGATGAATGAAAAATGGTTACATCCAAAGGGGGTAATAGGTTTGTTTCCTGCAAGATCTATTGGGGATTCTATTGCCGTGCTGAAAGCAGACGGATCTAATGAAGAGTTATTATTACATTGCTTGCGTCAACAGAAATCTCGTGAAGAGTTAGATTCAAATTCCCTCGCAGATTTTATTGATGATCAAGATGATTATATTGGAGCATTTGCAGTAACGGCAGGGCATGGCATCGAGGAATACATCAAAGGTTTTGAGGCAGACCATGATGATTATAATTCTATAATTTTAAAAGCTTTAGCTGATCGTTTTGCTGAAGCTTTTGCAGAGTGGGCTCACAAAAAAGTTCGTTG
>ENA-OWPI01004266-OWPI01004266.1-marine-metagenome-genome-assembly--contig:-NODE-4266-length-11576-cov-3.197495_pt1 | contig 11576 bp, 17 predicted proteins | sample MGYA00238138_ERZ651775 | MGnify/ENA primary metagenome ERZ651775 (study PRJEB26906, sample SAMN06265043) | marine metagenome | isolation source: Helgoland LTER site | place: Germany:Helgoland, sampling...
TCCACCCGAGTCATCCACGTTGTCACCCTGTCGTATGGTGACGGAGTTGTTGGTGCCGTTGATGTCCAACAGAGTCACGTTGTCGTCACTGAACGAGCCAGCGTTGTTGCCCTGTGTGATGCTGACCGTGTTGTCATCGCCCGTGATCGTGGCATCTGTTAAACTTGAACTGGTTGATCCTGTGCCCGCTATCAGTTGGTCGTTGTCGTACTGCACGATGTCTAGATCGAGATTGTTGCCTGACTGTGTGATATAGATTTGATTGCCGTTGGGCGAGATGTTCCTCGAGTCTGTTCTTGATTGCAGTTGTGCGGCAGTGGGTGCTGATGAGTATGTGGGTGTAGAACTTGCCATTGTGCCATTCTCACCGTAATACATCACATCATCGACATATTCAAATGTAGCATCACTATCATAACTTGATTGAAACTGATTGATGTCAAAGGTCACTGTCACAGATCCCGTGTAGCCTGACGGTAAATCATCACTACGCCACATCATCCAAATGATTGCTCCACCACCAGTCTTTGCCAACCATAAACCATCAGACGTTGAAGCAATACTTGATCCATAGATGTATTGTCCACCATCATCGGCATCACTGACTGATGTGTTGACTGTGTTGTTTGAGGTATTGTATTGTGTTCCACCATACACATCCGAACTTAGATCCAATGTGCCACCAAACTTGTTTTCAATGAGGCTCACAATGTTTGAGTTTCTGGTGGGGAAGCTTGAATTCTCACCCACAATTATCAGATGCCCACCGTTCTTGACATAGGTGTCATAGTTAGCACGACAAGTAGATCCACAGTTGTTGTTGTATAGTTGATCAAATACTACATCATAGTTTGCTAAAGTAGATGCCGCCGCAACCGTAGTTGATGTTGAACCCGTTACTGTATAACCTTTTGCTTCAAGTCCTGTCTTTGAATCAGTGTAGACATAGTTGCCGTGATAGATTAGGACATCCAAGGCTTGTGCTTTTGTTGCGAATAAATGCTGGAAAATTAACAACAACATTAAAATAAAAATAGCTCTCATTATTGTCTCGTAGTAATAGTGGTTGTACCTTCACTATTAACTCTGTTGGTTATGTCTACAGTGCCCTGTATCTGACGTATAGTACTTTCTTGTGTTGTTGGTGTTTTAACACAGGCAATGTCACTACCAATAGTGTCTATACATAGTTCTACTGATATATTATCTACGTAAGCTTCTACCCCTTGGTCTGGAATATAGTCTGGTAGTATTGAATTTTTTTGTGTACTGCTTAACACACGACTTTGTGCATTCATTAATTGTAAATTAAGTATGTCTAAGATATTAGCTAAAAAATCTCTGTCTAATAAGTTACGACTTAGTCTTGAACTAGCACTGTACTGTTCTATTTCTTCAGCTTGTTTATCTAGTTCGTTTTCTAATTGTTCTTGATCTAAGGCATTTTGGTCTAACACATTCTTTGCAAGTTGTTTACGTTCTTCTTCCTTAACTTCTCTAGGGGTACCCACAATAATAATTTGTCTAATCATTTCTTCTGTTAAGTCAACTATAACTGGATTACTTGGTTTAGCTTCTAGATTAGGTACACGAGTTGCTTCAAATGGTTTATCCATATATACACTTCCGCCTAAACTTAATACTTCAATAGCACCAGTCTTACAATCACGTTCTATGTCTATCCAACCTTTAGGACAACTTGGTAACAGGATAACTGTGGTAGCCCCTATCTCATCTACTGTGGCTGTAAAGTCTGTACCTCTAACTGCTACAGTAGCACTTGGTGTTTTAATTTTAACTGCCTGCGGACGATTTTTTGCTATCTGTCCTGAAGCATAACGAGCTGTGCCTCGACCTATCTTAATTGCTAGTTTGCCTGCATCTGCATTGGCTGGGTCGTATACAAAGTCGTCAATGGTTAACTTAGCTGACTCTGTCATCTGTACCTGTGTGTCATCATCAAATGTGATTTCAAGTGTGCCGGCTCCTGTGCGTAGTTGGTCTTTCATTTCTACACCTACACCTTTAACACCGTCGAGGGTTATATCTTTACGAGTAATTCTTGCTGGGTCTTGGAATTGATCAGAGATAGTACCAATAGCACCCATAACTATTTGGGGAATAGCCATGAGTAAAACTACGAGTAACTTTTTCATTATGTTGCTAGATATCGATACAATAACTCGCAACTACGTTTATCTATTTCTTTTAGAATAGAGTTTACGCCATTTGGCGCCTGTGCTACTTCCTGCCTAAGAGCGTTGAGGTCCTGCATCATAACTTTCAAATGTTGTTTTTCAGTTTGCACTAGTCTTCCTGTGTGATTGACCAAGTATTACTTGATCCAGTAATGTTTACATCAACGTCATTATACTGTGAACCACTTTGTGTTGTAGTTACTGAGTTTGATGATCCGTTAATATCTAAATCAAAGTTCATACCATTTGTAGCATCACCAGCACCACTTTGTGTAAGACTGATTGTGTTTGATGCACCAACTGCTGTAATGTCAACCGTTGCTTTGTCAGTACCTAATACCAATGTTGTGGTATTACCACCACCGCCACTGATAGCTGTGTTTACAGTTGTTGCGTCAGCATCAATAGTAAAGCTAAAATCATTATAATCACCACCAGTTGCTGTTGCTGTTAAATTGTTTCCTGTTCCTAATAGGTCAAGCATTAAGTCATTATAACTGCCAGTTTGTCTTATATCAATTGTATTGTTTGCGGCAACACCTAAGCCATCACCATTAATATCAATACTTGCTACAGAGTTTGAACCTGTGATAATATAAGTTAAGTCAACACCAACACCACTGACAACGTCAGTATCAGCGTCTATACCTAACAAGTTACTGGCACCAATTTGACGTATGTCAATTGTTTGACTACCACCTGTGAATGTTGCCGCGGTTCCTTCAGAATCGCCAACTCCATATATTTTGTTTGCACTACCATCTTGTTTTAAATCAATGGTACTCGAACTACCAGCTTGATCTATATAGATACTATTATCAGCGGCATACACCGTTGATGCTACAAGTAATAATGCCCCAAACATTTTTACTAAGTTTTTCATTTTTTAGTTTCCTTGCTGAATTTCAGCAAAATCCCAGACGTCCTTGCGTTCGCCCTCTTTTATTAGCTCAACTACTGCCGCTTCGACTGTAGTTTTCACTGCTAATGTTGCCGGTTCGTTTAATGTAATTCCCGACTCAAATTCAAAGACCTGTGTGTCATTGTCAAAGAATTTTAATACTGCAATACTATCTGCGGTTGAGTATATTGTTTTCTGTACGTTCACAGCCGCTAGTACTGATCCAGTGTTGACACTTACTGCTCTTAACGATACTGTAATAATGTCTTCACTAAATTGTGTTTGTGGTCCTATGCCTAATACACGCATACCTGTACCACCACTTCTTGTTGAAGTGTCGTAACCTGTTATACCACCTTCAATTAACATGCCAGCAAACTTCATTGGCATAAGTTTCTTAGCGTTGGGCCCATCATAGGCCTCACGCATCTGTCTAATAATCTGTCTTTCTTGTGTAAGACTAGCAAGTCCTCCACGTTCTACTACTTCAAACCATTTGCAATCACCTACGTCTTTTAATGCTTTAATTAAAAACGCATCAGCACCCTGTGTAACTGCTGTACTAAAACTTGACTGCGTATCACTTGGGCGTCTTTGTCCTGTCTTATCTGTAAAGCTATAAACAGCAACCACTACCTTGCCCAATGCTGGTGGTGGTATAGTATCAAACTCTTTAGCTGTTGGTGCTTCTACAGTTACAGGTTGATCATATTCGCCTTTAAGACCTTGCCCTGCGGCACATCCACCGAGTAGTAGTACTGTTAGTAATATTAATAATGTTCTCATTAAAATGTGAAGTCGCCAAGTGGTATTGTTAATGTAGTTGTTGTTCCAGCCATGTCAGTAACTCCTAGCTCTATGTCTCCTGAGCTTTTGTCCCAAGTAATGATGTTACCTTCAAAGTTCAGTGTACCCGATGTTGGACTAGTCCCGTCATCATTGAACATTGCTGTTGCTATGTCTTGTGATATCTGTGCGTAGATACGTGATTCCAAGTTACTCATAAACTTCTTAACATTGGTATTTTCAGCTTTGGCCTTTTCTTCTTTTAGCTTGGCTTCTATCTTATCTTTGATAGCTTTCTTACGTGAATGTTCTTGGTTTTCTATTGTTAAGATGTGTGCGGAATATCCGTTACCGTTAAAGGCCGGACTTTTAAACGTAAAATCTCGTAGTGGTTGTGCTGATACACTAGTTGTCGCTAGTATACATAGTAATAATATATATTTCATTTGCTATCCCCACATATATTTATCGTGAGAATAGCTACATATTAACTACATATTAAGTGCTAATACTGTTGAATATGAGGGGACCAGTCTTCTGCTAGGGTTAAATCTTTAAGAGTACCAATTCTTTCTGATAGGACAGCATAAAAACTATCAAGCTCGCCTCTAAACTTACCTTGAAGGTGTTCTATAGCATCTTCGCAATATTTCCAGTTTTTCATTCTGTAATTTTTCATTAGATTATTGTGTAGATCTATATACTGTTTAATGTTATGTATTTCCTGTACATTTATTTCATCTTTAGTAATTACAGCAAAACTTTTTATAGCGTCACCGTTGGGCTCATGTTGAAAACTATCTAGTTCAACTAACATAAACTTATCTTTCATTTCATCTGTAAGGTTGTTTTCTAATACTATATTCATTGGTTGTCTCCTGGCATAATTACTTATAACATCAACTACATACAACAAAATTATGTCACAATTAGGATTTGATTTAATAAGCGATTTAAATATTATATACGATTTAGACTGGGAAGGTCAACCAACTAGTTTATCATGTGTTGTGGCAGGAAATATTTCTCAAGATCGAAATGTTTTATTAGAAACATTAAAACACCTAAGCCAATGTTATAAAACAGTATTCTACATTGACGGACATTTAGATCATCGAGGTCAGTTAATGGATATATCTGGCAGTTACAAAGAGTTAAAATTACAAATATCAAATATAGAGAATGTTGTTTATCTTCATGATAATGTTGCTATCGCAACTGATATAGCAATTGTGGCGTGTAATGGTTGGTGGACATATGACTTTAATCCAAATATAGATGGAGACCAAGCAGAACAACTTCTTAAAGAAGATTGGAAGTGTAATGCTACTGAGTTAGCTAATGTATATGCTTTGGCATATAGCGACGCTCGTTATCTAGTAACCAGTGTAGAAAAATTACAAGAATATGAAGAAATAAAAAAAATAGTAATAATAACAAATACTGTTCCACTCCCTCAACTAATTCATGATACAGATACAAGAGACAGTGTACGTTTTAATCTATTAGGCAATAGTTTAGTAAATCAGTGTATACTTGCTGACAAAAACAATTTAATAGATACTTGGGCTTTTGGTCATTATCAAAATCCAGTTGACGAAATCGTCAATGGTATTAGATTTGTGTCTAACCCTAGACACAATATAGAGGATGCTTGGGACAAACTACCTTATATTCCTAAAAAAATTATTATTGATCGTTAATCTGTAGGTTCTATCTTAATCAGTAAAGGATACCCAGAGTTTCTAGCACTGAGTGTGACTTCAACTCCTTTTTGCTCAGCAATTTCATAAGGTAATACAGCAACAGACGCTGAACCAGCTTCGTGAACTTCAACAGTTTTTTCGTTAGCTAACTGTAAAGTATAATCAAAGTATTCAACAAGGCTTGTTACTACAAATTCCATTGATGTTTCATCATCATTGACATAGATAACTTTATACATTGGTGGTTCTTTAATTAATGTATCAGGTTTAGCTTTGTTTTTTACTTGTGTCTGTGCCATTGTAATCCTTTATATAAGTTTAAAGTAACAACTCGGGAAACACAAGGTCTCCCGTGCTGTTTGTATTTAATTAAATTATACTATGAGTCAAAGTTAATATCAATAGTCTTTGGTTTCATTGAGTCAGGAACATGTCGTTCCAACTGTACTGACAAAATACCATCTTTAACTTCTGCTGATGCCACTTCTACATAGTCACTTAACTCAAACGTTCTCAGGAACTTACGATTGCTAATACCGTTGTGTAGGTAGTTGCTATCTTCAACTTCTTGAGCTTGTTTATCACCTGTAATAATCAATTGACCGTCGTGTGTCTTTACGTCAATTTCACCTTTAGTAAAACCAGCAACAGCAACTTCAATTTTGTAGTTGTCGTCATCAATTTTAATAATATTATACGGTGGATAATTAGTTGTTGAATTTGAATGTTCAATTCTGTTTATCATTGTATCGAATAAACGATCAATGCCAACAGAGTTTTTGTAGAATGGTTGTAGGTCTAGAGTTGTTAGTCTAGTCATGATATAATCTCCTTTAATAAGCAAGTTATTTTATTGTGGGCACCATGCCCTAAAATATACGTCCCATATTTGGCAACGTATAATTGTATTTATACAGGAAAACAGGTATATTGTAAATATATTTTGGTTATTTACTAATTTAACTAGTGATTAATATAATTTTTTTGGTAGCTGTTGTGATGCGAGTTCTCTTTGCCAACGTTTTTTTGCGGCCGCTTTTTTCAGCTTACGCTTTTCCGTTGGTTTGATACAATGCTGACGATCTCGTAGTTCATTGAACAAATCTGCTGTTAACAGCTTCTTCTTCAGCTTACGTAATGCACGTTCTACTGTGTCTCTGTCGCTTAAATATACTTTAGTCACTTATTTTCCTGATTGATTAATGGTTGTGGTTTATTTACCTGATGTTTATCTATCACCACTGTTTTTATACCCTGCTTTTTGTATGCGGATATATTATACATATGTAGTAAAAGAGTTCTTTCGAGTTCTGTATGTATGCCTCTAGCACCTGTTTTAAGCGTCTGTGTGCGTTGAGCTATTTCTCTAACAGCATCTTGCTTAATATCTAATTTAACATTGTCTAAACTAAACAGATACTTGTATTGTTCTACTAAGTTGTTTTTAACTCCTGATGCTACTTGTACTAACTGATCCTCGTCTAATTCTCTTAGAGAAACTGTGTTAGTAAATCTTCCTACTAGCTCTGGTATTAATCCATATTTAAGTAAGTCCTGAGGACCCACTAGATTAAGATCTACATTAGAGTCATCACTTAATTCAGATCCAAATCCTATACCAGTATTATTAATTCTTCCTTTAATTAGAGTGTCTAACCCAACAAATGCACCACCGGCAATGAATAAAATGTTTGATGTATCTACTTCTGCAACTTCTCCACTTGGATGTTTTCGATTGCCTGTTAAGTTAACACGGCAAATAGTACCTTCAATTATTTTAAGCAAAGCTTGTTGTACACCTTCTCCTGACACATCTCTTGTTATACTTGTGCTTTCGCTTTTACGAGTAATTTTATCTATCTCGTCAATAAATATAATTCCTTTTTCTGCTTGTTTGATATCACCGTCAGCGGCATGTAATAATCTAGAAATCATAGTTTCGGCATCGTCACCAACGTAACCTGCTTCAGTTAAACTAGTTGCATCAGCAACAGCAAAAGGAACGTCTAAATATTTTGCAATACTCTTAGCCAGCAGTGTTTTACCGCACCCGGTAGGACCTAATAGTAATACATTTGCTTTGTCAATCTCTAACGGAGTGTTTTTAGTATTGTAAATACGTTTGTAATGATTTGCTACAGCCACACTAATCATTTTTTTAGCTTCTTGTTGACCAATAACATGTAAATCTAAATGTTCTTTTATATGTATTGGATCAAGATCTATATCTGTTTTAACAAATTCCTCAATATCTTGACCTAGTAATTCCTGACAGAAAATTACACATTCGTTACATATTCCAGCAGACTCCCCAACAATTAATTTTTTAGATTGTTCTTTTGTTTTACCACAAAAACTACATTCTTTAATTTTATCATCAATTGCCATTGTTATCCTTTAAGAAATCTTCTAGGGCATCTCGTTCATTGTCACTTAATAGCTCTGGATCATACTCGCCATTTTCTAACACTGTTGCAAGATATTTAATGTATTCGTCATTATAAGCATAACTTGAAGTGTTATTTTTGTCAAGCTCTATCCACTTGTTTCCGTTAAATTTGAACAACTTAGTTGGTAGTGTGTCTACTCTTAAGAACACATCACCCTTGTTTGGGTTTGGTGGATACTTACTTCCAAAAGTAGCGTTGGCTTTGACTGCGATCTTGTTATCAGCATCAGGAGTTAATCTAGATAAGATACCCGGATATTGTTTGTGTAAACTATTTGGATCATGTAACTTCTGAAGGCTTGTTCCTCTATCTGTAACAGCTTTTGAAAGTATATGTTGTCCTTGTGTTTCTAAATGTATTAGATCATCATATTCTTTTGGTAAAATCCCATCATTAAAGAGTTTATGTACATCATCGGGTTTCATATCTCTTATTTCAGTAGGGTTGCCATCAATACGAAAGGTAGTTGAATCTGTTGGAGGCGAATGTAAAGGTGTAAGTTCAGCCTGCACTGGTTGTTGTGGTTGTTTGACCTGAGGCCTTTTAGCTAACTCATCTAAGGCCCAATCTAATCTAGTTAAAGCAGTTTTATATTTCTGCCATATGTTAGTTAATTGTTTTTTATTACTCTGTAGTTCCATCAACTAACTTTGCTTCAACACGTTTTTCGAGTTCTGCTATATCTGATGGCATAGTAAAGTCAATATCAGCATCTGCCTTTAAGACTTCGTTTTCATCTAATGCGTCTGCTAAAGCAGATAAAGATGTTCTATACTTTTCCCATATATTATCTAATGCTTCTTGTGGTTTTGCCATTTTACTTTTCCTTTTTTTGTTCTACTTCTTTTTCGAGTTGTTCTATGTCTTTAGGAGTTGTGTCATCCACATCTGCTTCGACCTCAATTACTCGTTCAATAACTTTTGTTTTACCGTCTTTTTTTAACACAGACAGCGAATCCTCTTTTGTATCAAGGGGTTTCAGTCCTTCTCCTCTCGACAATAAGAAAGCATATTGGCTTGCTATTAACATTCCAACGGCTAGTGGGTCGAATACAAATATGATTAGTATAATAACCCAGGTTACTGCTTTTTCTAATATTGACTTGTCTGTAGTTCCATATACAAACTCAGCAATGTATTTAATAGGACCTACTTCAGCTTCTAATTTTCTGTATTCTTTTTCGTATACTAGTTTGTCTTGTCTAACTACTTCTATTGCTAGTTGTTCAGTTTCAATATTTTTTTCAAGTTCTTTAATACGTTTATCTGCCTGACCTGCCTTTGTTGTAGATCCTTTACGTGCTTCATTAATACGCTTGTTTACCTGTGCGAGTTCTTTACTATACTTTTTATCAATGTCTTTAATTTTCTTGTCACGAGTGCTACGTGCCACTGATGATTCGTTTTGTTCTGTTTGTTTTGCTTTAAGAACTTCTCTGTTATACTTTTCTTCTCCGCCCCAATCTTCTAGTAATGGTTTGGCCGCTTCTATCTCTTTATCACGTCTTTCTTGTGCAGTTTTGATACGTTTATCAGCTTCATTACGCACAATATCTTTTTCAGATTTAATCTGTATTCTTAATTCTTTTAACTGTTCTGTATCTTGACCAAGTAAAACTGTGTCTGTACTCACATTACCAGTTTTAAGTAGTCTATCTATTTCACTTTGCCAACGACTAATTTTAGCATCTGAACGTATTATCTTTTCATCAATGACTTCAACCTGTGCTGATTGTTCTTGACTTAATGATGTTTGTTCAACGTGTGCTTTTGATAAAAAGCCAAAGATACCCATTGATGTGATAAACATTAAAAATATAACTGCTATAGACAGATAAGTTTTTAACCAGCCAACAGTTACATTCCAATATCTGTGTAAGTATACTGCTGTTACTAGTTTACCTACTTCTAGTACCACACCCATAATAATAATAGCTGTAGCAGATGCGGCAAATATAGCAACAAGTCCTGCTACTGAATACCAAACTGCAACTACAGAGATAGCTAATCCTGAAAGAAGTGTTAGCCAAGGAATTAAATATTTGTCACTAAATGTTAGTTTTCGCATAGTCACATATTTATCGCTATTCTGTAGGATCTTTTTGATCGTTAAGGAGGCTAAACGTTAGCTCTTTGGCACGGTCTTCAAAATCTTCGTCTTCGTATGCGTGAATTAATGGAATCATGCGTTCTACTAGAATAGTTAATTGCTCTTTACCTTCGTCAGTTAAGTGGCTATAACTATCACTAACACCTTTCCAGTAAAATTCTGGGGTATCAGCTAGTTCTTTTAAAGTACCATACATCATATCTTTTATAGCAGTTTTATTATATTTTTTAGACATCAATGATTACCTTTTATATTCTTCCATCTCGTCTGGTATTGCGTCTGCTTTAACTATCCATTCAAGACCAGCCATACTGCCAACATACTGATTGAATTGTTCGTCATAACTTAATTTAACTTTAACAGTGTTGATAGCAACATCTAAGAATACACCTGGATTGTGATTTAAAACAAATCCATCTACGTCCATTCCTTTATCAGTGCAATGTACCTTTATATCCATTAGTTTTCCTTTTTATTTGTTTGCTGTAACTTGGATTGTGTCTAAAAATAATACGTTTGATCCTACCTTATTCTTTGTGGTTCCTACCCAATTACAAACTGTGGTACCAATAACTCTTATGTTGTAATAGGTGTTGCCATCGTCGGCTATATCTTTGCTGTGTATCAATGCTCTTCTTAATTCTTTGCAACCGCCTTTGCGATTACCGTTGCCAATCTCATCTAAGGCATTGTCATATATGTGTTGAACAAATTTTATTTGATCGTGTTTGCGTTTTTCAGCTTTTACTTCGTTGCCGTCAATCAGTACCCACACTCCTACAAGTACCGCAAGTATCATAGCCAATAAAAATTTATCGTTGTTACTCATTACCCTCTCCTCATTTTACTTACTTCTCGTGCTTGTTTTTCATCTATAATTGGAATAGCATTTGACTTGTGCATTGTGGCAATACCTTTAATCAATGTTCCTGTGTATTGTGTTGTTTCTTTTTTAGTAGCTACACCATCACCCATTGGCAGGCTAGGAATATATTTAGTTTCTCGACCAATTGGTGCTTGATATGTGGGTCCATTGTATTCTCCCTGTTCACTAGGGTGTAGTTTACGTTTTGTAACACGCCCACAACGAATATCAACATATTCATCAAACGTAACTTTGGGCTCTCCCATACGCTTTTGCTTTTTATTGTAGTGAAACATATCCATTTCTAACTTTGCACGTTTTGCCTTAGTCATTTTTAGTTTATACTTCTTGGTCCTTGTTGTGGTCAACGCTGGACCTTCCATGTGCATACTCATACAGTTCTCCCTACCAATACAATTTTACAAATATGTTCAAGACGTTCTGTGTGTTCATAAGCATCATATAAAGTGTTTCCTCTACTGACAGCACCGTGTGCTTTGATACCAACAATGTCTTTATCTTGACCTAGTTTTGATATACATTGTTCTGCTAGTTCTTCA
>ENA-OWPI01004268-OWPI01004268.1-marine-metagenome-genome-assembly--contig:-NODE-4268-length-11565-cov-3.200383_pt1 | contig 11565 bp, 9 predicted proteins | sample MGYA00238138_ERZ651775 | MGnify/ENA primary metagenome ERZ651775 (study PRJEB26906, sample SAMN06265043) | marine metagenome | isolation source: Helgoland LTER site | place: Germany:Helgoland, sampling...
GCAGAAATTGCAGTCGAGGACGGTCAAAGATATTACGGGCATCCTCAGCGGCCAGTTTGGGGTGAAAAACGCGGATATGAAAGGCCTGCTGAAGGCGGGTCTCATTGATTTGGTGCTACGGAAGCAGAGTGAGCGTTTTCGAGGCGTCGATACTGCACAATCGATGCGGAAGACGGTGTGAGTTTGCTGACTTTTGCCTGCGTTTCCGTGTTCATTTTTAACTGCTTTGAACCTTCTCAACCCTCTTCTTACCCACCCAATTCACACAACATTTTTGTCACACTACCCACCCACACCACCAGGTCGAAAACTTTGGGGCTACCCCCTAACGATATCAAGATTCGCAGAATGAAGAAGCAGCAGAAGACTAGTGAGACGATTATGCGTGGCGTGAACGACACCTATGACTCTGTGGACGCGATGGATGACAGGGATGATAGTTGTGACTCATCATCCAGCCCACCTCCTGCGCCGTCGTCCTCATCGATAACGACTCCGACTGACCCATCCTGCGCGGCATCTGCCCCATCTGCACCATCTGTCCCCCAAGCGCCGATTCCAATGAGCCAGCTGAAGCAAGAGTTCAGCGATGAGTGGATAAATACCCTCAACAACAAAAATAATGCCGACGTGTTTGCGCTGGAGACCCACCAGGGAAAGGTGCGCGATAGGAATGGCTTGGGCTCTACGAATGGTTGCTCTGTTATTGCCCCTCTGATTGCCACCGCGCATGTCCGTTCGTCTGGGGGCGTGTCTGATGATGCTATTGCTCAAATTATCGATAATATTGCTCCACAGCTCCTCCACGTAATTCGCGCCAAATTAGGACTTGGACCGAATAGTCTCATCATCCCGAGCGACGTGCATGATCACCTCTTCGACAAGAAGATTATCAGCCCGGAAAGTTTCGTAGGTGTCAGTGGGGGGAACGTTATGAGCGATGAACATATTGGGAAGATGCTCGATTGCCTCAACGATGACGGGGGGGGCAAGGGGCAGAGGAAGAGCGCCTGTGCTTTCTTTTTCCACGCGCACGTTGTATGCATCGTAAAGCTAGTTGTAAATGGAGGGAAAGACATCTGGTACGATGTCATAGACTCGCTGCCCAATTTGGTTGGTAATGTTAAAGAGGGAACCAGGACGAGGTGTAAGGATGTGGAGAGCCTAAGGACGCATTTGCGCTGGTACGCAAGCAGTAAATTTGGCCCTGCTGACTGTGATTATATAGATAGGAATGAGTGGAATGATGAAAGTGCCGAAGAAGACCCCAGAGTGTTCCAGGCCTTCACATGGGCGTGTGGTGCTGGGTCTCATCCATCGGTGGCCATGTCTGACGACGACAATTTGAATAGTTCTAATAGTGACTCTGGCACTACCCCTATATGCTCTTCTAGGTGAGTTTGGGTGTTGATTCCCGTCTTTTTTTTCTGCATTCTTACCCCTCTCCCACTACCACTACCACTACCACTACCACTACCGCTACCACCCCGCAGCAATAGCAACAGCGATAGCGATGGCGGATCTGCAACCTCTCATCCTCCTCCACTGCCATCGGCTAACTTCACTTACCAACAGACAAACGTTTTCTCCGTCCTTGGTGGTGACAACACTACCGTCTTGCTCTCTTTCTTGACCCCCTGGGAGCAATACTATTACCTCAGCGCCCCATTGAATCGGCTGTATCGCAATACGGTGACCCTAGATGATGACTTGTGGCGACGGTCATGCCAATTCACCCCATTTAAGCTGGGTACGAATGAACCTGCGAAAAGTCTCGTCTACAATTCATACACTGTCTCATTTGGACCCTACCGTCAGATGTTTCAGAATTTTCTCAAATGTTTCTTCTATCTAGAAACCAAGACGGCTGCCCATGTGATACAGGAAAACGACAAGGTCAATCGTAACTTCCAAACAGCGAATGAACGCTTTTGTCTCCCCGCCTTTGTAACGTACGGTAACCCTCGCACAACCTCAAGCGCAGCCGCCGCCGTGACCACAGCCCCAGCTAAAAATGTCCAAAGTGTTGTCCACAGTATCAAGAGCACTCTATCCCTTCCCGCTGTTCCCACTGTCGCCTCGCCAGGCTCATCAGTCACTCGGAATCTGTACGGACTACTTCCGCGAAAACTGATGTCCAAGACTCCCAAGCACGCTGCCAGGCTTGAGATGATCAACCAGAACTTCGATGGCTTACCCTTCACCAGTACGATTTATACTATTGCAAATTGGATGATGTTTTACGACAATGTCGAGGGCATCATCTCCGCTTGTTTGTCCACACTTTCGAGCTTACTGAATGAAGAGTCGCAGCGCGATAACGCGCAGCGAATCGGTCTGACCGATATTGTCCTGCGGGCAATGTGCTGCTTCAAAGAATCAGTCGAGATCCACGAGAATGCTGCCAAAGCGATGGTTACGCTCGCCCGTCCCATCGGAGGCCGCGAGGGCGCAGTCTATGAGCTCTTTATGAGCCATGGCTCGGAGTTGTACAACGTAAAGAGCAAGCCCGGCCGTTTTGGAATCGCTGTGATTCTCGACTCTATGGAAAGGTTTGTTGACTGTTGGCGTGTGCAGTCCATGTCGTGCTGGAGTCTCATCAACATATCCCTGATTCCTGCTCAGAAGCGGATTCTGATTAAGCTCGGAGGGATCGAGAAAATTCTCAATGCGCTAAGGAGGCACCCTTATAACGAAGAGGTCGTCTTCCGCGCCCTTTTTTCCCTCGTCAACCTCGTTTCTCCTCAGAGTCGCACCCAATTGATTACTCCTGAAGAAAACGCCATGATCACGTCCATGATCGGCCCGTCTCTCAGCCAAAAGGATGAGATGACCATCATACACGACAATTTGGACGAAATCATAAGCTTGACGACCCAGGGGCTGTCAAGATTCAAGCATTGTGCAGATATTGTTGAAAGAGGGCACCAGGTTTTCTTTAACCTCTCCCTTTCTCCAAGCACTCACGAGGCAATCATATTCCATGGCGGGGGTCAGTGCATTAATTTGTTTGGGGTGACCAAAAACCTCTACGAGAAGGAACCAAACATTATCGACAACGTGAGGGGCACCATCAGGCGGCTAGGACAGACACTGGATAATAGCAGCCTCTTGAAGGGTCAGTTCGAGAAGATGATGACGGAATTCAATCGCCGACAGGTCCAAGATTATCCTGTGCAGGATTAGTATTATTATTAGGTCAGAAATGTGTGTGAAATGGAAGATGAACTTTTACCTGGACTTCGATTTTAGCGCAATCGCCAAAAAAATCGCTGTTAAATTTTTTTATTAAATAGTCACCCTCCTCCTACGTGGACTGGTGTTTACGGATAGCCTCCAAGCCGGCCCTGTTTCTGCCAGCTTTCGAGAATAGTGTTCCCTTCTTCCGCTTGCCTCTCTTCCCTGCCGCTGCAAGCTGAGGGTTTACGATCTTCACAATGGCTTTGTTGTCGCTTACCTTCAACAAAACCATTTTGTGTAGTTTCTTGATCACTCGCACTAGTCTCTCGTTCTCATCCACAATTTTTGCCATTTCCTCTTCGTTCACACTTTCGTACTTCCCGCCCAGAGTTATATTCTGGTCTCGCTTTATCATCAGGGAATTGCTCTTTCCGAACCCGCTCTTCTCAAAGGCGTGCCTAAATTCCTTGGAAATTTCGTCATCGTGCTTGTCGTCCAAACTCAACGTCATAAAAGCCGTGACTAGATTAACGAAAGTGACCCTCGACTGTGCCTCTTGAGCATCTCTAGCGCGGCGCTCTGATTCAACATCGATTGAACCGGGAGTTTTTCCTGGACTCTTTTTTCCCTGCTTCAGTTTCTTTCCCTTCTTCCGGATTTCCTTCCTAAATTTTCTCTCCTCATATTCATTATCACTTTCGTCGTACTCGCTTTCATCCTCCGCGACCCTCCCGACAAAAATCAGGGTCTTAAAAAGGCACATGATGAATGCCTTTTCATTGGCATCGCTGTCGACAGGACACGAGATGGCATCCAGTCCGACCGCAAACTCGCCAATCCACACACTATCTTTCTTCTCGTAGTCGAAGCAACTATACAAGCGATTGTGGGATCCACTATCCAAATCTCCGAGCCCCTCGACCATAGTGAGGCAGAAGTCTTTCCTGGAGATGAATCCATTGTTAAACGTGCGCTGCCTCAAGAGTTCCATGAAATGTGAAACTTTGCAACTTCTTCTATACAGCAAATTCGTCATCTCGGTAAGAGAAACCCACTTCATGTCGAATCGAAGTACTTTTGTCTTAAATTCTTTCTCGAGTGATACAATCGCCTTCCCGCTCCGAGTGTCGGAGACGGGGGTGACACACCTTATCATCGTGCAGCCCCGAGACTGCTTCAAGCTGCTGTGCTTCAGCCTACTGGGATTCTTTTGAATAGTTCCGAGCAAAGTTGTTGCCGCCTTGGCGGTCCGAGTGGAGGCAGCGTCGCCTCTCTCATAATCTACCTGGGGCAAATACTCTTTCAGCTTGGCTTCCTCTTTCATCTTCTCAAGGTCATTCTGAATTTTCCGCTTCAGCCGGACCCGTTCCTTCGCGCGCTGCATCTTCATCGTTCTCTCCATTTTCTTAATGGCCTCCCTTCGATTGTAAAACGTCCAGCAAAATTCGTCATAAGCAATGGTGCCATCGCCGTTGGGGTCAAACATTGCAATGATCGCCGCTGCTTCGTTGCTGCTAAGTTTTCTGCCCGATACCTTCGTGATTGCCACAGTAAGTTCATCGTGGGAGATCGTGCCACTTTCGTCCTCGTCGAAGCTGTCAAATGCCTCTCTCAGGCTGATCTTTACTTTCTGTCTGACCTGATCCATCACAAATGTCGCAGTTTTGATTAAATCTTTCGTCATGACAATCTCCTCCAGTCTGCGATGAGTTGTATTCTCGGCATTTTTCTTCATGAAACTGATGGTCTCTGTGAGCGTCTTCGTTTGGGCTTTCTCTCGTTCTCTACGTTTTATATTTTCCTTCACTCGCTCTTCGTTAAGGTCGGTGTCATCCGAGCAGCCATTCCCCCTCCTGTTGTAGAAGGAGTAAGCGAACTCATCGTACTTCACTTCTCCGTCTCCATTAGGATCAAAGAGGTTTATGACGCACGCAATTTCCCCGTCAGTAATATCTCCACCGCAAATTTCTATCGCAACTTCTTTCAGCTCTTCGTGGCTGATAGACCCAGAGTTGTCTCGGTCAAACTTTCGGAAAGCCGTCTTCAAATTGAATGTCTCGTCACGAGACGCCATTTTACGGATTTTTTTCATTGCTTTGGCCGCAGCCTTGCTATTCTTCTTCTGCAATTCTTTCTCTTGGTTGGCTTTCACCTCTTGCTCATGCTTTTCCTGGAGTACCTTTGCCCAGTTCTGCTTGTTGTTGTCATTCAGGGAAGTGTTGTTAAGGATTTTCATCTCCTCTTCCTTCTTCTTTCGCACAGCGACCCCTCTAGGAGCGAGTTGGAAAAACGAAATGAGAAACTCTGTCATATCCACTAGTTTGCTGTCATCTCTGTCAAAATACTCAAAGAGCGCTCCGAGCTCTTTATTATTTAATCTGATGCCAAAATTTCTGTACAGCTGCTGCTTAAACCCAGTGTGATCCATCTGCCCCGAATCAAAGGAGGATATTGGGGCCTTCGACCTATCAAATAGAGATGACGTTACTCCAACTTTATCCAGGGCAGATTGAAGGTCATCGAACGTGTAGTCATCGCTGACTTGCACAACTGACGTTTTGGCAAATTTTTTAATGTCTAAATTCTCCTGCTTGACCATTTTGTCACGAGCAACCATGGTGTTGTATTCAATTTCGAGCATAGTCTTCTCTTTTTGTTGAGATGCTAGCTGAAAGAATGCAATGAGAAACTCTGCATAATCAACTGTGCCGCTGTTGTCCTTGTCAAAATGATCTATCAAACCCGACGCCTCTGCAGACGAAAGCTTCGTCATAAAAACTCTGAACATCAGATCCTGGAGCGCCAAGGGGGTAATCTCTTTCTCGTCGAATGCTTTCAAGCCTATGCTAGTGCTTTTATCGTAGCGATCGGCTGCTTGTGTCATTTTCTTGAGTCCCGACTTCACGTCATGCCGAGTGAAGGGAATGCTGTTGAGTGTGTTTTCCAGGGTTTGGGAATTAGATGGGTTGAAGGAGAGAGAGAATTTGGGGTTTAAGGTAGAACTCGCAGAGAAGTTGGGTCCTTGAGATGCAGTAGAACTGGCCGTCTTGCCGAATTTGCGCGTAACGGATTGCTTTATGTTCTTATCATCAAAATTTCCATTGTACAAATTGGCTAAACGGGTTGCTTCTTGAACCCGGGCAGGATCATCCCAAAAATCTGCATTTTTTCGCTTGCTCTTCTCGGCGTCTTGGATAATCTGCGTACGACAGTGTTTGTGTGAGTGTGAGTGTGAGTGTGAGTGTTGAAATGGTGTTGGCAACATCACTTCCAGGCACTAACCTCTAGAACGCGCTGGTTCGTTGTCTTTTTCGGTCCTTGGTGGCGGGCAGTTTCTTTCCACTTGGTCAGGTGGTCCTTGATACCAGAGGAAAAGTCAAAATTCTGGGGGTCAAGGTCATCAGCGTTGTTGTTAGAAAGTAAGGAGGTTGTAATTGTATGTTTAGAGGGTAGTGACGTGACTGAAACTTGAATTGGCGATTTCAATTCAGGTAGAGCCATCGTAAGTAATGTTTATTTATGCGGAGAGTAAAGTTGGGGTCGAATTATTCAATTCCCTGATGAAATGTGACTTGTTGAGTTGGAAAGAGCAATTAGTGCTCTACGAGACAAAAAATCGTAAGATATCTTCGAAACGTGTACACACAATATTTTACTACTAGTTAGCCGAAAAATTAGCCGACAATTGATATCTCTTTAAGATAATTGAGCTCGAAACAGCCATAATCATCACATTCTTCCCCCCGGTTTGTGGGAACAACAACTGTGCCATCGTAGAGGAACCTAACATAGACCTGGTCATTCTCCTGGTGCTGATAGAACTCGACTTGTAACCATGATGCATACCCAGGCCAGGTCTTGATTTCTGTGGTTGTCCTGTCAAAATTAAAATATGCCAGTTGACCAAAGAGAGACATGAGAGAAACCAAGGTGCTGTCGTGGCAGCTAACCACTGTCACCTTGTCTTTGGTGTTGTGTTCTCTATCAAGGCCCATTACAAACCCCCAACCAACCTGTGAGCACATCTTTGATCCTTTTCCTTTGACGACCCAGTCCCGCCACCCCCTTACAGCGACTAATTCAAGCTTGGCACAATCGTCATGAAACGAATTTGGGAGGGCTTCCTTTACATCACGTGAAATTAAGGAACGCGATTTCAGGACCGTTAGGTGATCGAGTAGTCGCATTGTATTTAGAGGCATGGAAGAGGTGCCACCTAATATATCGCCAACGATTACATTGCTCAAGGTCATTTTCAAACGATCCAACTCTTCCTTGCCCACTGCTAGGGGAAACTGTATATCATCTGTCGGACCCGGCTCGCCATCTCTGTCTGGGATGAAGTCTGGTGTCAATTTGATCTTTGTCTTTTTGTCCGTTTTCGTGTTCTCAGTGCTCTCTGGAAAGAATCCCAGCGAAAAACCAACCGCTGACATCTTGGTTCTGTCAAAAGGGGTGGACAAAAATTTGACATCGGTTGGCTTCACCGATGATGGAGGCGATGATTGAGAGAAGAAATGATCTACTCGCTCCCTAGTTTCTCCGCCTAATTTAACCAGCTGCATAAAGCCCAACTGTGTGAGTTTCCCATATGGAGGGGAACCGTTTGCCCAGTGAGGATCACCATCGTTATCGCAGTCTTCGAATACCACCTCCTTCACTAATCTCTCCCAGACGCTTTCCTTCACACCAACCCCTGACCAATACTTTGATTGGCTATTATCTTGCCAAAACTCGTCCGATGATGTCAGCGGGTGGAGAGGGGATCGATCGCCATGCCTGTGTAAAATAGTCAATGATAGTGGCTTCAGATGTGGTGATAGCGCTGCAGTCAGCCCGAAGATAAAAAAGTAGAGCATTTAGACAAATTGGTTTGAGGTGGTGGAGTAGAGCATAGAGGGGGCGAAGGGGGGTGCGTGTGTGCTGTTGAGGTTGACTATTAGTTTGGCATTGAGGTTAGAAAGACGACGACGACGAAGAGGACTTAGAAAAACTAGTTTTCAACCTAATGCTTGTACGTACTCGCATATTTTCGTTTCTACTGACCTCACACCTACGGCGACCTTCTCAGATTGCATTAATGGACTCGCCATCGAGCAGAACCCGGAGCAAATTCTCAAGCTCCTCTTCTTCGTCGTCATACGATGTAGACTCTCTTCTCTCGCCTAAGCTGTTAGAGGACGACGGCAAACGGAGTCTTCCGACGAGTGGATGGGGAAAGTTTCTTGGATACGTTGGGGTGGTGACACCAATTTACTTGACAACCGTCCTACCTGTCATGATCGGGAGTCAGATTGTGACTCAGCTTTCCACAAAGCTGCTTGGCAGCGGTGGTAGTGATGTTGAGAGTGGGGCTGAGGGCAGTTTATCTGTTGATGATGTAAATGTTTCGTCTTTAATCCCTCTTAATGAGCGCGCTTACGACGTGGTGATTCTGGGATTCACGGGTTTCACGGGTCGCCTTGCTGCTGCTCATCTTGCAAAGGCATACCAGGATGGGAGTGTTAAGTGGGCGGTGGCGGGTAGGAATCTAAAGAAAGTTCATGATACCCTAGCTTCCGTTGCCGAGGAGCTCGATCTTGGCCCTGATGCCCTCAAAAATGTGGGGATTATTGAGTGTGACACTTCCGACAATGAAGCAGTTACAAATATGTGCAAGCAGACACGTGTTGTGTGTTCTACTGCAGGTCCATTTGCAAAGTATGGTACACCCGTCGTTGCTGCTTGCGCTCGCACCGGAACTAGCTACGCCGACATCACTGGAGAAACGGAATGGGTAAAGAGCATGATAATGAAGTATGGAGATGTTGCCAAATCCACCGGGGCTAGGATTCTTAGCTTGTGCGGGCACGACAGCGTGCCATGGGACTGCAGCAGCCAGCATCTTGCGGGCATGCTGGAAGCCAAGGGTGAGAAGGTGAAGAAGATTGTAGCTTATGATGAAGTGGCTGGTGCGCCAAGCGGAGGAACCATCGCAACGATTGTGCACGCTGTATCGACCTTGACTCAGGGTGATAAGTTCGCTTTTGACCCCCTCTTGGCGACTGAAGAAGGCACAAAGAGTTCGTACAAGGTTGTCGACAACAATATCGCTTTCCCCAAGAGAATTGGAGACAAATACTTGGGTGCGTTTGTGATGGCAGCTTGTAATGTCCAGGCAGTCAAGAAGAGCATGGCACTTCGTTATGGTGATAAGTACGAGGGCAAGCTGGCTTATACGGAGGGCTCCTCGCACCCGGACTTTAAATCGGCGTTTTGCACTCAGCTCGAGCTTTTCATGGGCATGTCTGTTGTTTTAAGTGCGCCCCTCAGAGCGGTTGCCATCGCTTTGGGTGGTGTTCCGAAGCCAGGACAAGGACCTAGCAAGAAGCAGATGGAGCGGGGGTGGCTCCGAGTCCATATGGTCGCCGAAGGTGACAAGGGTTCGGCAGTGGAGTCTGTCATTTACTACCCGAGGGACGCTGGCTATAGGGATACAGCGCGGATGCTCGTAGAGAGCGGCTTGTGCATGGCTCTCCAGCCCGACAAAATAAAGTGCAGTGGGGGCGTCATGACTCCTGGTTACGCCCTCGGCGATCTTTTAATAGAGAGGTTAAAGGTCGGCGGCACCAAGTTTGCCTCACGTGATGTGAAGGTGGGGGGTGCCTCCAAGTTGTGAAGTGAGATACGATGCGATGCAATGCAATGCAATGCAATGTAATGCAATCCAATGTAATGCAATGCAATGCAATGTAATGCAATGCGATGCGATGCGATGCAATGCAATGCAATAGGAATAAATTGAATTTGTTGCCAATAAAACAAAACACACATCTCTGTTAGCTATTTATCGTGATAGTTTTCACTCTTGCATAGCATCGTCGTCATCGGCATTGTCGTCCTTCCCTTCGCTGCCTCCGCCGCCGCCGCCGCCAGCATCACCACCACCCGCCTCGTCGTTGAGCCTGTCCAAATAAGGCTTGAGATCGTCGTCTTCGATAACAGTGAACACCCCACCCTCGTCAATGTAAGCAATTGAACCATTGTCCTTGTTGAGCTCCCCATCGCCCCCGACCGTGCCAGCCAGGGCGCGCAGGCCGTGCATGATGAGGGTGTCGAGGTCGCAGGCGGGGAACGTTTGGAGGTGCTTCTCGAGGTACGTCTTTGCGCTCTGGTTTCTTGCGCCTATGGAGTTTGCGTAATATTCATAGTAATTCCCGCTTGGGCAGGTTTGGTACAGGTGAGGCCCAGTTTTCACATCGTAGCTCGCAACTAGCAGACCAACGCCGTATGGTCTTCGCACGTAGGTCTGTGTGCACTCCTGGTGTCGGTCTGCGAGGTCTTCGACGAGCCTGTTGGATTGGATAGATGTGCCATAAACATATTTGTGATTCAAGCACTCGGATCGCATCCACTTTGCCAGGGTCCTGGCGTCGGCCGTCAGGCCGCTAATTGCGATCCCCAAGTGATCATCAATCTCCATTATCTTTTTCTGGAAGTCGCTCAGCTCGCTCACACTCCTCTTGAGCGCCCCCAACACCACGGCCTTGTCAGAACGGAGGCCAACACAGGCGGATCCCTGCTTCACGGATTCCATGGCGTATTCCACCTGCAAAAGGCGTCCCTCCGGGGACCAGACCGTCACGTCCGTGTCGTACTGGTTTCTGAACATTGTGGGAGTAGGAAAGGAAAAGGAAGAGAAAAGGAATGGAGTCGGGGGTGGCTTCTAAAAGGTTGAGTGGGAGGGGAGATGCGGTTTGGGAGGGAGATGTGCGGGTGGCTGGGGAAACACAGAATTGGCGGGTTTCAAAGTGACGAGGGGTGGTGAACGTTGAGAGGAGTTTGCGGGTTGCGGAGTGCGTTTAGGAGTGGGGGGAGCAAGAGAAGAGGAGGCGAATAATTGCAAAGCGCCAAGAGTGAGCGAGTGGGAAAAAAAAGTGTTAGCAAAAGGTTGGGGGGGCAGAGTTGCCATGGGGGGGGTGGAGTGGGCAAGGATCGGCGGGGTGCGCATTCTTACCGGAAGAATGATCACACTTCAGATTAATGAAATGAGAGTGACTTATTTTTGCTCCGAAAACAAAACCCCCTAATCCTGCACTATTTCATCTCCATAGTGCCCGCCAGCTGTCTTCGGTGTTCTCACTGACGCGTCTGCGTGGCCTTGACGATGGATTCTCTTATGCACTCTTACCTGCAGACAAAGGACCTGCCTGCTTCGACCCTGGCTTCTTTGCTCCAGTCCTCCAACCCTCCCCTAAAGAAATTCAAGCGGTCCGCCGCAGGGAAGGCCGCCGCCGCTGAGCAGGGACTCGCCGCAGACGGGGGAATCGCAAAGGTACAGCTTGCTGCAGAAAATCTGCGAAAAAAAAAAAGCGAAGCCCTCGTGTATCTTCCGTCTTTTGTGTG
>ENA-OWPI01004276-OWPI01004276.1-marine-metagenome-genome-assembly--contig:-NODE-4276-length-11557-cov-3.077178_pt1 | contig 11557 bp, 12 predicted proteins | sample MGYA00238138_ERZ651775 | MGnify/ENA primary metagenome ERZ651775 (study PRJEB26906, sample SAMN06265043) | marine metagenome | isolation source: Helgoland LTER site | place: Germany:Helgoland, sampling...
GCTGATGACAGCCTGAATCTGCATTTGCTGTCGCATTTCGCTCCTTGACCTTGACCTACTATGCTCGTCCCTTGTAAGCGAGCCACCAACTAGTAACTTTTTGGAGTCCCTCCCATTTTAGGTTGTCCTGTCATCTTCCCGAGTCATGGTACGGCCTCTGGTATTCGTTTTTGATTTCATTGTTATGATAATATTAGATATTTCTTGTGAATCTATATTTTCGTTTTGTTGAATCATTTTTTGATTTTAACAATGATAAAACCTCATCCATATAGTTCAATTGAATTGAGGAACTTTCATTAAGTTTTAACTCACCTTCAACAACCTGTTGTTGAATTAAATTTATGATACTACGAATATCAGGATAAGAACTATTAACTTATGTTTCCAAATCCCCCATATCATACTTAACTTTCTCAATATTCAAAATCTCTTTCATCCTCTTAATTACTTCCTTTTTAGAAGGTGGAATGATTTCAAACATTTGACATCTACTCTGAATCGGTTCAATGATTTTTTCAATATAATTACAAGTTAAAATGAATCTTGTGGAGGTTGAAAATGTTTCCATCAAATTACGAAGAATAGCCTGTGCGTTTGGTGTGAGATAATCGGATTCATCCAAGAAAACAATCTTCCATTTTTTGAATCCCATTGAAGATGAAAATCCTTTGATTTTATCTCTAACTACATCAACACCACTTAAATCTTGACTATATTTTCGCCTTAAAAAAGATAAGGCTCCTCCATAAGTCATTTCATGATACATTCCCATCGTATCCTTCGATTTAAATGCAAAATCACCTTTTTCATCTGACATGACTATTCCTACAATCTACTTAAATAAGTTTTATATTCTATGGGTGGGATTTCAGTTGTAATCTGTGAAATTTCATTTCGTCGTAAAACGGTGTAAATATTGCAATAGTTTTCACCCAAAAGTGCTTTCGCAAATTCTGAATTTTCAAAATTATCGACACTTTGTTTCCAATTAGTAGTTAGAGGTATTGCTGGAGACGAGTTTGAATCTTCAAGTGGCAAAGGTGGTTCTTCTTGTATTTCAATACCATGCAAAATTCCTGCTAATATAGCGGCAAATGCTAAATATGGATTTATATCAGCACCAGATATTCGATGTTCAAGTCGTGAAGCCGGCCCTTTAGTTACAGGCAATCTAATACCAGCGTTGCGATTATCAAGACCCCAATCTGGGGCACAGGGTGCGAATCCGCCTGGGAAAAACCTACGGTATGAATTCATATGAGGTGCGAAAATAGCTTGAAAATCTTCCATTGTATTCAAAACACCAGCAACCGCATATCTAAGTGCAGGCGCAATCTCTTCATTTGAACATTCAAATATATTTACACCTTCATTATCAAGAACTGAAGTATGTAAATGCATTCCATTTCCTGGATGGTCTGCGTATGGTTTAGCCATGAATGTGGCTTCCATATCGTATTCATCTGCAACCCCTCGAACAAGACGTCGGAAAATTACAGCTGTATCAGCCGCTGATAAAACGTCGCCAGTGTGATGGAAGTTAATTTCGAATTGACCAGGACCAAATTCTGCAATTATTGAATCAATTGGAAGGCCTAAAACTTTAGATGCTTTTTGAATTGCACGTAGCATTTCTTCAGATCGAGATAACACTTCAAGATCGTAATTCTGTGCATCAGGAGTTCTTTCAGGTGGTGTTGGTGGGTCAGAAACGTTTTTTCGTTTATTAATTATATAGAATTCTAATTCACAAGCTACGACAGGATTTAATCCTTTGTTCTTAAACTTATCAACAATCCTTTGAAGAATTAATCTAGGTGATAATTCAGATATTTCACCATTCATCTCATGCATCTCAACCATCAACTGAGCAACATTACCTTTCGCCCAAGGGACAGGCTTCAAAGTTCCTAGAATTGGCTTTAAAATACCATCAGGATCACCTTGGATCATACCTAGACCTGTTTCAGGAATTTCAAATCCAAATATATTTGGTGCATAAGTCGAAAGTGGAATCCGAACTTGATTATCTAAAAGCTTTGATACTTCTGATGACGGTAGCCATTTACCTCTAAGGACTGCATTTATATCACATAACATTAAATCTATTCGTTCTGGCACCCCATGTTGAGTACAATACAAATCATATTCAGTCATAAAATCAGTCATTATTTTCACCGTTTAGCTGCATAAATAAGTACACCTTAAAAATGCACCCATAAATATAACAACTATTTATATAGTCCTTGGTCTTTTATATCCGCTAGAGTTTCATCTAAAGACTTTGATGCCAAATTAATTAAAGTATCTATTTCAGAACGACTTATTGTAATTGGTGGTGAAATAATCATGCGATCTCCTACATGCCTCATGATAAGCCCATTTCCAAAGCTATGGCCTCTTCCAATTAAGCCAACTGTACCAACATCTGCAGCAAACTTGGCTCTTGAAGCTTTGTCAGGCGTCATTACAAGTGACCCCATAAATCCAACCATATTTGCCTCACCTATCAAAGGATGATCACTTAATGCATGCCATTTCTCTGCAAGATATGGCATTGTGTCTGAAGCTGCATTTTCAATTAAATTCTCTTCTTGAATAATACGAAGGTTTTCTAACGCAACTGCTGCTCCTACTGGATGCCCACCGTAGGTATATCCATGAGCAAAATCACCTGAACTATTAATCACAGAGGCAACTTCATCACAAACCATAGAGCCACCTATAGGTGCATAACCAGATGATAATCCTTTCGCTATTGTCATTATATGTGGGCGGATACCATAGTAATCACTTCCAAACCAATGGCCTGTTCGTCCAAACCCACAGATAACTTCATCCGCAATTAGTAATATCTCATATTCATCACAAATTCTTTGAATTTCTGGCCAATAAGATTCTGGGGGGACTATTACACCACCAGCGCCTTGAACTGGCTCAGCAATAAATGCTGCGACGTTTTCTTCACCCAATTCATGAATTTTCTCTTCTAACTCTTTGGCTCTTAAAAGACCGAATTCTTGTGGGGATAGCTCTTCACCCTCATTATACCAATCCGGTTGACCAATATAAGTGATATTGGCAATTGGTAATCCACCTTGAGCATGCATGCCTTTCATGCCGCCAAGTGATGCTCCACCCATAGTTGAACCATGATATCCATTTATTCGGCTGATAATTGTCTTTTTATTAGGCTTATCTTTTGCAGCCCAATAATGTCTGACCATTCTAATATTTGTATCATTCGCTTCAGAGCCCCCAGTGGCAAAAAAGGTATGATTAAATCCTTCAGGAGATATTTCTGCTAATTTTGCTGAAAGCGATATTGCAGGTACATGGCTAGTCTGAAAAAAAGTATTATAATATGGTAGTTGTTGCATTTGAGCATAAGCAACATCCGCTAGTTCTTTTCTACCATAACCGATATTTACACACCAAAGTCCTGCCATCCCATCTAAGATTTGATTGCCATCTGAATCAGTAAGCATAACACCATCAGCGGCAGTAATAATTTTCACACCTTTTTTTGCTAATTCAGCATTTTCTGTAAAAGGATGCATATGATGCGCTGCATCTAAAGCTTGCAAATCTTTTGTTGGCAAATGATTAATTATTTTATTCATTTGAGCACTCCTATTTGGTCGGCTTAAAAAATAATCACCAGCCACCATTCATGAAATCATATCCTTAATTTATTAAGTGATAATAAAATAAAACGTGCGTTATAATTACCCAATTTGTCAATTAGTTTTTAGACAAGAGAAATTCTAATAAGATTATAAATTTAGGTATTAAATAGGAAGTGAAGTACATCACCATCAGAGACAGTGTAAGTTTTACCTTCTGCCCTCATTTTTCCTTTTTCTTTCGCACCCTGCTCACCATTACATTCTATATAATCATTGTAAGCAATTGTCTCCGCCCTAATAAACCCTCGCTCAAAATCGCCATGTATAACACCTGCAGCTTGTGGAGCAGAAGTATTTTTACGAATGGTCCAGGCGCGTGCTTCTTTTGGCCCTACTGTGAAGTAAGTCTGAAGCCCCAGCAATTCATATCCAGCAGCGATCAGTCTATCCAAACCCGCCTCTTCCAGGCCAAGTTCATTCAAAAACATTTCTGCTTCATCATTCTCAAGCTGGCTAATTTCTTCTTCAATTGCAGCAGATATCACTACTGATGCTGCACCTTGATCAGCCGCCATTTTTGCTACTGCATCAGAATGCGCATTACCTTTGCCCGCATTGTCTTCTTCAACATTACATACATATAAAACTGGTTTTGCTGTAAGCAGTGTTAATTGCTTCCATTGTTTTTCTTCATCACTATCAATAACGCAAGTTCTTGCAGGCATTCCCGCTTCTAATGCTTCTTTAGCACGGCTTAATAAATCATTCTGCATAACTGCATCTTTATCACCACCTTTGATTTTTCGCACCAAGCCCTGCATCCGTTTTTCAATATTTTCTAAATCAGCCAACATTAATTCAGTTTCAATTGTATCTGCATCTTCAATTGGATTAACTCGCCCATCAACATGCGTAACGTCATCATCATCAAAGCATCTCAATACATGAGCTATTGCATCACATTCTCGAATATTTGCTAAAAATTGATTTCCCAATCCCTCACCTTTTGAGGCACCTTTAACGAGACCTGCGATATCAACAAATGTCATCCGGGCAGGTATGATTGTTTTGGAGTTAGCAATCCTAGATAAAAGATCTAATCGTTCATCAGGGACAGATACTTCACCGGTATTTGGTTCAATAGTACAAAATGGAAAATTAGCAGCTTGAGCAGCCGCAGTTCGGGTTAGCGCGTTAAAGAGTGTTGATTTACCAACATTAGGCATGCCGACTATACCAGTTTTAAAACCCATGATTTTCAACCTTTAAATTAATGTTTGTGGCATCTATCGTTTGATTGGGGGAAAGGTCAAGTAATCCAGCACTTGAAATTACTCCATTTTTACAGCAAAGGTTTTTTTAAACTAAGGAAGAGTCTAATAATGTCACGTATTGCTAACAAATTTGCAGATTTAAAATCAAAAGAACAGTCAGCTTTTGTATCATATATTATGGCAGGTGACCCAAATTACGATACCACATTAGAAATAATGAAAGGCCTTCCTGATGCAGGAGTGGATATAATAGAAATTGGAGCCCCATTCACTGACCCAATGGCAGATGGCACAACAATTCAATTGGCAGGACAACGTGCATTAGCAGGTGGAATGACTTTAAAGAAAACTTTAAAAATGGTTTCAAGTTTTCGAGAAAACAACAATGATACACCAGTTGTTTTAATGGGTTATTATAATCCTATTTATAGCCATGGTGTTGAGGATTTTATTTCAGATGCCAAAAATGCAGGTGTTGACGGCCTAATTGTAGTTGATTTACCACCAGAAGAAGATGATGAGTTATGTATTCCAGCAAAAAATTTAGGTTTAGACTTTATAAGATTAGCAACTCCTACAACTGACACACAGCGCTTGCCCAAGCTTCTTCCTAATACGAGTGGTTTTATTTATTACGTTGCTGTTACAGGTGTCACAGGTGCTGGTTCAGCAAATGCAGCTGAAGTAGGAACAGAAATTAAACGTATTAAAGAAAGCACAGATCTACCTATTGTTGTTGGCTTTGGTATAAATACCCCTGAAGCAGCATATGATATGGCCCTACATGCTGACGGCGCAGTGGTCGGATCTGCAATAGTATCGAAAATAGCTGCAGGTGACTCAGTTTCAGATGTATTAAAATTTGTAAAAAGTTTATCTGACGGCGCCCATAGTGCAAAGAAATAACTTAATTGACCATAACATTCCACTCTGATAAATTGGTAAAATAATATTACCAATAGAGATCTAAATGACAATTATAACAACAATCGATGATTTTAAGCCAATATATAAACGTCGAGTCCCAAAGATGTTTTATGATTATTGTGAGAGTGGTTCTTGGACAGAGCAAACATTTAGAGAAAATGTTAGTGATTTTAACAAAATTTACTTTAAACAAAAAGTTGCAGTCGATATTTCAAACCGCTCAACAAGCACAAAAATGCTTGGCAATGATGTCAAAATGCCGGTTGCATTGGCACCCGTTGGATTAACTGGCCTACAACATCCAGACGGAGAAATTAAAGCTGCAAAAGCTGCGGAAAAATTTGGTGTTCCATTTACTTTATCAACAATGTCTATTTGTTCAATTGAGGATGTAGCAAAACATACCACAAAACCCTTTTGGTTTCAGCTTTATTGTATGAGTGACAAACCTTTTATAGAAAACCTTATTGATCGAGCGAAAAAAGCAAATTGTTCTGCACTCGTCATAACACTAGATTTACAAATTTTAGGTCAACGTCATAAAGATATAAAAAATCAAATGACAGCACCACCAAAACTTACGCTTAAAAACATGATAAATATGGCAACAAAACCTCATTGGTGTTTAGGAATGCTTCAAACAAAAAGGCATGGATTTTCTAATATAATAGGTCACGCAACTGGAGTGGAAAATTTAACCAGTTTATCGGATTGGTCAGCAAAAACACTCATGCGTACCCTTAACTGGGATGACCTGTCTTGGATCATCAAAAGATGGGATGGCAAAGTAATATTAAAGGGCATACAAGATGTAGAAGATGCCAAAATGGCAGTAAAAACAGGTGCAGATGCTATTATTGTTTCAAATCATGGAGGCCGACAACTAGACGGTGCACTTTCATCAATTAGATCACTTCCTTCAATAATAGAAGCAGTTGGAAATCAAATTGAAGTTTGGATGGATGGAGGAATTAGATCAGGACAAGACGTAGCTAAAGCTGTTTCATTGGGAGCTAAAGGCGTGATGATTGGAAGGCCATATATATATGGTTTAGGTGCAATGGGGCAAAAAGGCGTTTCTAAAGCATTAGAGGTTATTCATAAAGAATTAGATACAACCATGGCGCTATGTGGGGAGCGAAATATTACAAACATGACCCGCGAGAATTTACTAATCCCCAAGGGCTTTAGTGGCAACTGGGAATAGGTGATTATTTAGCTTATAAATTCAAAGATAAGATAGTTCACATCATTCAAAATCATTTTATTACATCTATTACAATTAATCTCTTCACATCAGCATAAAACTGTCCTATACGGCGCTTTCAACGGCCATACACCCTGGAGGATGGCCCTAATTTATGGAGAATTATTATGGCAGGTAAAATTCCTGATCTAGAATTAACGCCGCGCGCGGGGACAGGCAAGGGAGCCGCCCGTCAAGCTCGACGTGATGGCTTAGTACCTGGAGTTGTATATGGTGGTGGTGAAGAGCCACAAGCTATATCAATCCCTTTCAATGTATTGTTTAAGAAACTTAAAGATGGCGGCTTTATGTCAACTCTCTTCAACCTAAAAGTTGAAGGTTCTGAAGACGTTCGTGCAGTTTGCCGTGGCGTACAACGTCATGTAGTAAAAGATTTGCCAACTCACATAGATTTCTTGCGATTGAAACGTGACAGCCGAATTAATATGAACATCCCAGTTCACTTCTTAAACGAAGAAACAAGTGTTGGCTTGAAAAAAGGCGGAACTTTAACAATTGTTCGAGCTGAAGTTGAATTGATGGTTACAGCTGGTAACATTCCAGATCATATTGAAGCTGACCTGGGAGAGCTTGAAATTGGTGAAACCATCAACATCTCAGACATTACACTTCCAGAAGGAACACGCCCAGTAATTTCAGATCGTGATTTTGTGATTGCAAACATCGCTGCTCCTGGTGGAGCTGCTGACGACGAAGATGAAGATGCAGCTGAAGATGCAGCTGAAGATGCAGATGCAGCTGAAGGTGATGCACCTGAAGCAGACGCTGAAACATAAAACATCATAATAAGATATTATAAATTAGCCCGTGCACTTTGCGCGGGCTTTTTTTGGTCTTTGTTTTATATTAATTTAGTCAGCTAGATTAATTGCAACTTATTATTGGGTGTATTAGTTTCAAATCAATTGTAAAAAGTGATAATCTATGAAACTGTTCGTTGGCCTTGGTAATCCTGGCAAAAAATATGTTAATAACAGACATAACATTGGGTTTATGGCATTAGATCAGATAGCCAATGATCATTCATTTTCATCTTGGAAAAGTAAATTTCAAGGACAGCTATCTGATGGAAAATTAGGTCTTGAAAAAGTAATCCTGCTCAAACCTGAAACATTTATGAATCTATCCGGCCAATCAGTTAGCGAAACTATAAAATTTTATAAGATTAAAACTGAAGATGTAGTAGTTTTCCACGATGAGCTGGATCTTTCTGCTTCTAAACTGCGTGTAAAATCATCAGGGGGCCACGCTGGTCATAACGGACTTAGATCTATTCACCAACATATTGGTCCAGATTACCAGAGAGTTCGGATGGGCATAGGTCATCCTGGTCATAAAGACAGAGTTGCTAATTATGTTTTAAGTGATTTTGCTAAAAGTGATCAAAATTGGCTAAAGGATTTGATATATGGAGTAAGTGATGGAGCTGTATACCTTGCAAACGATGATCCTGGTAAGTTTATGAACGCTGTAGCTATGAGAACTGTACCACAACGTGAAAAGCCAAAAAAAACCAATACGGTCACGATTAAAAAAGAAGATATATCTGAACCAGATAATCGATCAGCAATCCAAAAATTAATGGATAAGTTTAGTAATTAATTGTGAATAATATAACTAAGCTCCAATTTAGAATTATTCTAAATATTGACTTTATGGCCTAAAAAAGTAAATAATATATAACTTCAACGAGGATATGTCTTTATGTTTATTCAAACCGAATCTACTCCGAATCCGGCAACTTTAAAATTCCTTCCTGGCCAAACAGTAATGAATATGGGAACTGCAGATTTTCCATCACCAGAAGCTGGGTCATCATCTCCTTTAGCAAAAAGAATATTTGCAGTTGAAGGTGCAACCGCAGTTTTTCTTGGACCTGATTTTGTAACGATTACAAAATCTGAAGATGCAGATTGGGACCATATAAAACCAGCATTACTTGGAGCAATAATGGAACACTTTCAATCTGGCCAGCCAGTTATTGAAGGTGAAGATAATTCAGGTGGGCATGCAGAACATAGCGGTGAAGATTCTGAGATTGTAGATCAAATCAAAGATTTATTAGACACTAGGGTTCGCCCAGCAGTTGCTCAAGATGGTGGTGATATTACATTTCATGGCTTTGAGAGAGGCATCGTCTACCTTCATATGCAAGGCGCCTGTGCAGGATGTCCATCTTCTACAATTACTCTTAAAATGGGTATAGAAAATTTATTACGCCATTATATCCCCGAAGTAACTGAGGTACGTCCAGTTGCCGCCTAATCAATATGTATTAGCATTTGATACATCGGCCGCGCATTGCGCGGTCTCTTTGTTTATAAATGGTGAATGTTTTGATGAGCGCATTGAACCTATGGTAAAAGGGCAAGCTGAAAGGTTATTCCCGTTATGCGAAAAAATTTTAACTTTAGCCAACATTAGTTGGAGGAAATTAGATGCTATTGGTGTTTGCATTGGGCCAGGAAATTTTACAGGTGTTCGAGTAGGAGTATCCGCTGCAAGAGGTTTATCATTATCGCTAAAAATACCAGCAATTGGCATATCAAGATTAGAAGCAATGGCATTAGATTCAAAAAGCAAAGCTTCAGTTATTATGGATGCTAGGCAAGATAAGATATATATCCAAGATTTTTTTGACGGTAATGCATTAAATAAACCAAAAATAATAAATACACAAAATGGAGATTTTTTTATCAATGCTATTATGAGTGCGGATGATAAAAATATTGGTCTATTTAAAAATGTTAACGTTCCAAAATGTACTCTTCCAAATGCAATTGCAAGATTGGCCATAAATAGAATTGGTTCAGAAAACTCACGCCCTGCGCCAATGTATTTACAAGAACCAAATGCAGACTTACCAAAAGAACAACCACCGAAGTTAATATGAAATCTGACACTCTAGCAGGCATACATAAGAGATCATTCAACACACCACGCCCATGGTCTGCAAAAGAAATTGATCAATTATTGCTTCGAGATTCCACACATTTGATAACGGGAAAAAATTCTTTTTTGCTTGGAGTACTGACAGACTATGAAGCAGAAATACTTACATTAGCAGTAGATCCTATAAATCGAAGACTTGGTATTGCAAAAGATTTACTCAAAAAATTTGAAAATATTTGCTTGCAAAAAAATATAGACAAAATCGTATTAGAAGTTGCAAAAAATAATGTCCCTGCAATTCAGCTATATAAAAGTTGTCATTACGTAACTAAAGGAAAGCGCAAGAATTACTATACATCACCTAAAGGTGAAAAAATTGATGCTATTGTAATGGTTAAATCGATTTAACCCCTTCCAACAAATGGCATCTTATTTGCCATTATAGTCATTGTCAGAATATTGGTGCTCAATGGTAATTGAGCCATATTCCAAACAGCCTCTGCCGCATCTGATACTGCCATTGTCTCAACAACACCACCTGCATTGCTGAGGTTCGCAACCATTTCAGTATGTGCGTTTCCAATATCTATTTGGCCACAACATATATTAAGATCCCTACCATCTAGTGCTATAGTTTTTGTTAAACCTGTAATAGCATGTTTCGTTGTCGTGTATGGAACAGATCCCTCACGAGGCGTATGTGCAGAAATTGATCCATTATTAATTATGCGGCCACCACTTTTAGTCATATGCCTAAAAGCTTCGCGTGCAGCGAGAAACATACCCGTTAGATTCACATCAATAGACTTCTGCCAATCATTAATATCAATTTGATCAATACGTGCTTGGGGGGTGAAAATTCCAGCATTATTGAACAAAACGTCCACTGCACCAAAATGATCAACCATAAGCTGAAAAGCATTTTTAACCTGATTTTCTTGGCAAACATCGCACTTTACACACAAAGAGTTTCCATGATCATTAGCAATTATTGCAAGTTTGTCTTCTCTTCGGGCAATTAACCCAACATTCCAGCCACGGCTTAAAAATAGTTTTGCTGTAGAAGCGCCTATACCACTACTTGCACCGGTAATTAGAATTGTTTTGGCCATAGTTTTTCCTAATAGATATGATTAAAATACTGGCGTAGTTTTTGAAAAAATGCAAACATTCTTGCAATCAAGGAGAATACAAATGAGTGCACCAAAAAATAAATTTTTCCAACCAGTAGATGGAATGGAGTTACCTCGCTTTGCTGGAATTCCAAGTTTTATGCGCCTGCCCCATCTAGAATTAAACGATGAGAATATAAAAGACGTTGATTTTGGATTAATTGGAGTGCCATGGGATGCTGGAACAACAAACAGGCCCGGCCCACGCCATGGCCCTCGCCAAATGCGAGATCTATCAACAATGATAAGAGCTATGAATGGAGCAACACGCATAAAACCTTTTGAATTAGCAAACTTTGCAGATTTAGGAGATGCTCCTGTCAATCCAGCAGATATCCAAGATTGTATGAATCGTATTACAGAGTTTTACAACAAAGTTAAATCAAAAGGGAT
>ENA-OWPI01004277-OWPI01004277.1-marine-metagenome-genome-assembly--contig:-NODE-4277-length-11554-cov-2.990067_pt1 | contig 11554 bp, 9 predicted proteins | sample MGYA00238138_ERZ651775 | MGnify/ENA primary metagenome ERZ651775 (study PRJEB26906, sample SAMN06265043) | marine metagenome | isolation source: Helgoland LTER site | place: Germany:Helgoland, sampling...
TTCTAGCTTACTTCTACCTGCCGAACCGAACAACCCACTACTCATGGAAGAAGTCGTCAAGAAAGCGTCCACCCCGATGCCGCTCATCATGACATCCCAGTCGATGGTGAACTTCCTCCTCCTGCTCGCCTCGTCCCATATCAACGGGGGGGGGCCTCACCCGAGGTTCTTCAGGCAGGCGTCGCACGCCGAGCACACCAGCGATATCACCTCCTCGCTGTAGGGGCTCGCCTTCTTCGCGCCGCCCCCCCCCTCCGGATCGTCCGGGTCCGACCCGCCCCCGCCGCCGGACGGACCGCTCAGCCCCCTCTTGATCTTGTCCTTCATCGCCTGGAGCTCGTCCTCCTCCTTCTTCTTCTGCGAGGCGAGGTGCTTCTCCTCCTTCTTCTCCTCGTCGCTCTCGCTGTCCTCCACCAGCGAGACCAAAAAAGATAAAAACCCCAAGGTACCCTACCCTTTAACTTTAAAATGTTTATGGCCGTACTAAAAGCTTAGTTCACCGAATCTTCCTATCCTCCCCCTCCCCCCAAAACCTCTCCTCCCTAACCGCCATAACCATCAACCAAAGCGGCAGCACGAGATACGGCAGGTAAAACCCCCCTAGCCAAAGCCTCTCCCCTCTCTCCAGCCTCTCGTCCGTGGCGATGACGTAGAGTATCGGGCACATGGTCGTGGCGACGTGCGCACCGTACGGTCCCGCCCCCCTCCGCACCCCGTTGTCCCTCCTCCAGAACGCCCTCACCGCGACGAAAAAGAACGGCAGCTGGAAGGCGACCTCCATCGCCACCATGCACCTCATCCAGTCCGGCGTGCTGGACCGGGCCATGAGAACGTCGTTGAACGTCGAGGCGTACCAGTCGTAGAGGTCGAGGAGGAAGGGGGGGTGGAGGGACCGGCCGAACAGGGCCTGGCTGTCCAGGAATAACGTTATCAAAATGTGGCTGGAGAAGAAACACAGGAAGATCAAACGAGTCCACGGACCCACTTGTCCCGTCTCCATGTGGGCCTTTTGAGCTGGCGGGCGTCGGGAACGCGGCATCGGGAGGCAGATCAGATGGCTAATTAATTACCCGCCCGACGGGGGGCGATGAAAAAGCGGTCTCTTTCTTTTCTTTTTCCCATTGGGATCGTTGCTGTAAATCCGTTCACGTCACTTATCTATTCTATCACTCCATCATAATTAAGCCCAATCTTCTGCTCATGATACCCCTGCATCCTAATCGCCGCGTATTCAAGAAAGTCGAATTTAATCTCGCTATTATCATGCTGTATTATGGACCACAGCGCCCAGTTCAGGTGAGACAACAGCGTGAATTTCAGACACTCCCTTCTCAGATCTTCCAAGAAATGGTTCGTGTTCAACAGGTCCTCCTCGACCTTGCACTCCTGGCAGTACCTCCGGAGGAAGAACCTCTGCTGTCCCACGCTCGGGAACGACCCCGCGTAGTCCGGCCTCAAGTTGTTCATGTCGCAGTGCTCCAGCCAAGTGTTGGCGATGTCCAGACCCCTGGGGTTGAACCCCGCGTACTCGAAGTCGATGAGGCGGATTTCGTCGGAGCCCCACAAGGGACTGGTCATTATGTTCAGGGACTGGCAGTCGAGGTGGGTGAAGACGTTATCGCGGGAGAATTTCACCCCGACGTTGGGGTTCCTTGGTCCCGGGGGGGGGAAGAGTACCGTGTCACGTAGCCAGACCCACTCGTCTTGGATGTTCGACGTCCTTAGCTTCTTGGTCGGGTCCGTTTGCCCTTCGTTGAAGGCGGCCAAATCCACGCCCTCGGCGAGCCCGTGCCACTCCGCCATCTGCCTCAGGATCTGGGGCGGATCCCCCCGGTCCGTCCCGCATACCCCGGACGGCACCGACAGCGAGTGCAGGCCGGCCATCGACGTCGCGATTCCCCAGGCGTAACCCCCCGACCGCACGTCCGGCGACAGGCACTGCGGGGCGCTGGCGCCCATCTCGCTGAATTTTATCGGACGGGAATCGGAGTAGAACTCCTCGATGCGACCGTTCAGGAATCGACCGTAGAATTTCGGGGCGATGCCCGCCTTGGACAGCATCGTGAAGATTCGGTATTCGACCTCCTTGTCTACGAGCTCTATTTTGTGCTTCGCAACATTCTGCGAAATCGAGTGTCAAGGGACGCCAGCGTCAGCGTCAGCGTCAGTGAGGGTTGAATAGAGTAGAGTGGAACCCAGAACGGCGAAAAAGGGCCAACAAAAACCAAGAGAAAAACAGCGTTGCGCAGAATCTCTCGCCGTTTTTTTACCCCGACAAAGAGGACGCGGAACTCACCTCTTCGTCAAAAGACATCTTCCTGACTTTCTTATCAGCAGCCCCGTCCGCGGTGCTGTCATTGAACCTAGAAGCAGCATCTTTCTCATTCGTTTCAGGCACCGCCGAGTCCACACGTACAAGTAGATGTAGTAGTCTCTGCGTCCCCCCTCCCCCCTTCACATCACACTCACCGTCCACGGTAACTTTGAACAACAAGTTCGAAAGCCCCCCGCTCATAGCCTCCACGGTTATCCGCTTTCCAAGGTCCTTTACCCTGCGAAACTTTGGGAACATCTTCCCCACTATTTTCACTATTTGACTCTCATATATCGCTGGTGCAGCAAGCGTGTCCACGTACTCGTGGACTTTATTGGAGGGATTGTTGTGGTAACGTTTGGAGGGAGTCACGGGGTTGGAAGCGGAGCCGTGGGAAACGTGCTCATAATCGTCGCTCTCGCTGTCGGAGGATATGGAAGAGGAGGATCCGGCAGTCGACAAGGTCGGTTTGTCCGGACGTTTCCGGTCGTGATTGTGCTTGCGGGAGTACGACGATGCAATTACGGCAAATATCACAGACACAAATAAAGTGGTGGGGAGGTGGAGGAGAGAAGTGGGGTGTGCCATGGAAGGGCTATCGGTTGCTGGTGTCAATGAATTATAGTGATAGGTTATTGTTTGCGCGACCTCCTCTAGAGATAGGTAGGTCGGGGGCGGGGTTACTGCAAACGGAATCGAAAAAAGAAGTCTCGGCGAGAAAGAGATGCCACTCTTTCAAACGTTGGACGAAAAAACCTCAAGGAAGTACAGAAAATGGCACAATAGTGAGTATACCGGTTCATTGCGCTGGCTATAGTTGTGGTTGTGATGTTGCCGAAAATCAGCTGAACAAAACTAACCCTTCTCTTTCTTTTGTCTCTCTCTCTCTCAACTCCGCCGCTACGCCCTCTCTCTTGCAGCGGAAAGACAGCATACTGGGATGAGCGGTATACTAAGGACCCCGAGCCGTTCGACTGGTACCAGGTAAGACTGCCTAGGTAGATCTGGCAAGGGTGGAAACCATGCGATGAGGTTCACTGTGCCTGGGCTTTGAGCTTAGAGCTTGAGCTTGACTAACACCTGAGCTCCACTCCCTACCCTCCGTACCGTACTTGGACCTTAGCGCTATTCGGGAATCCGCGACCTCATTGCTCAGTACGTGAAAAAGGAAGACTCGGTACTGCTTGCGGGATGCGGAAACTCTCGACTTTCAGAGGACATGTACGAGGACGGGTACAGTAGCGTGGCAAACATTGACATCAGCAGAGTTGTGGTGGACCAGATGACCGATAAATACAAGGAGAAGCCGGCGTTGACATGGCAACAGATGAATGTTTGCTCCCTGGAGTTCCCCGACGAGAGCTACGACGCCGTCATTGCCAAGGCTACCATGGATGCTGTCTTGTGCGGGGAGGGATCCACGGCCAATGTTGCTAAGATGTGCAGCGAGGTCAGCAGGGTGTTGAACGGACAGGGGGTCTTTTTCATCCTCAGTTACGGGGTACCTGACAACAGATTGAATTACTTGGAGAATGACGATTATGTGAGTATTAGTGTAGTAGTGTAGTGTGGTGTGGGCGACTGATCGATGATAGGGTGGTGAGGAGTATTGTTTTTTGTTGGGGGTGGCATACATTTTTAGTGAATGAATGGATTGTGAGGACTACACTCGCGGAAATTTTCGAGGGCACAACACAACACAACACAACACAAAACAAAAGAAAACAACACAACACAAGCTAACACAACTACGGCCACTGCACACAGGCTTGGGCGGTCACTGTTCACACTGTGCCAAAACCCACCGTCAGCGCAACTGCTGTGCCTGACACCAAAGACGCCAACTCTGTACACTACGTTTATGTCTGCCAGAAGGGAGGAGCCGCTCCAGCTGCCGAGGCATAAATTATACTCTTATGCCAAAATATTGAAATAATTAATAGGACACCCACAATTTGCCTAACGACAAAGCAGGCTTTGTTGTTGTTATTTGGGTTCTACGTTATCACTTGCGCGGGCTGGGGGTGGGCAACCTACTGCAAATCATTATTGCGCTTTTCTTTTCAGTTTCCATCGCTTTTGTCATTGGTTTCTCCTTCTACATCGTCCTCGCCGTCTTGGTCCCCAAACATGCTCTCTTCAGCACCACTGTCCACCCTTTTCCAAAACTCAAAATTATCCTCCTCTTCACTGACAAAACCAAAATAACCAATGAAGGCGGCAGCGGAAAGCCACAAAATCGGCAAGACCAAGCGCTTTGCGGTCCTTCTAGGGGGGGGTGGGGGTGGAGGACGGTGAATTACACCTGCGTGGTTGTGTGGCGTGCTTGTCGAGCAGCATCGAAGGGGAAGTCGGGGTCGGGAAGGGAGTGCTCGAAGTGGAGTGAAGCGTCCACTTTTGGCCAATCCACGAGCCGAAGCAAATAGTCGCATATTCAAATTGATGGCAAAGAAAAGCTGATGGTCTTGGTGAGGTTATCACACGGGGTCGGTCAGAGCAGAAGGCGAGTGAAACGGGATTGGCGCTTGGTGTCCAGAGGGCCAAATTTAATGTTCTAAAAAAGCGTACCAGCGTCGTGTACAAGAGCAGGCAATGAACCAACCAAATGGTAATAGTGACTGATATTACTTTCGATTAATAGTAGTAGTGAATTTTCGTAGAATTGAAATTTGCTGAAAGCGTGATATAACGATTAAAAAAAAAGTCTAGATATTATCATTGCTTGCCACCCTTTACCCACTCCTTGAAGTCGCTATGCAGCTGTGCATTATGCTCATATCGGCAATGGCAATATCTTTCACCCACGCGTTCTCGGCAAAATATCAAAGAAACGTCTCCTCAAAATCCTTTCTAAAACCTACGAGAACTTCTTCTGCCAAGCCCAGTATGGTGTTGAGCCTCAGGGGCGGGGGGATCGCGGGAGGCTACTCGAACCTGTTAGTCACAAACCCAATACTGACAAAGAGCGTGACTTCTGGCTTGATTTTCGGGATGAGTGATGTCACCAGCCAAATAATTGAGTGCGCGAGGAAGAGGAAGACTGCTGCCGCCTTTGATACGGTTGCTTTAGATGACGAATCACAATCGACATTGACAACATCGACCACAATTGACCGTCCCCGGACACTGACTTCTATGATGATTGGGTTAATTTATTTCGGGCCGGCTGCCCACTTTTGGTACGCCCTTATGTTCAAGATTCTGCCCTCGAGGTCATTAGTCTCGACACTGGGCAAGGCTGGGCTGGGACAGGTTATATTTGGACCAGTTTTTAACATACTCTACTTCGCGATAGGACTCATTCAAGCTAACCGATTTTCCAGGAACAATCTGATGCGCAAAATTATCAAAGACCTTCCCAATGTGATGAAGAGTGGAGTTTTCTTTTGGCCTTTGGTTGACCTTGTTTGCTTCACGCTCATTCCTGAGCATTTTATCTTGCTTTTTGTGAACTTCTGTTCTTTTTTGTGGACGATATATCTGGCGGGGGTTGCAAATGCAAATAACAACAATAGTGGCACAGAAGTACCTGAGAATATAAGCGGGGATGCGGCCAACCCACTGTGAGTGATGATTGATGATGATGATGAGACGAAGATATATAGGTAAAGAAGAAGATGTGGTTATTTATTGTAAATCTATTCTATTTTCTTCTTTATCAGGGGCGCAAGTTCAGTTAGTTATACATTTGTGGTGTCAATGTCAGCAAGGTCAATAAAACCTGAGGCCAGTAGTAGTGTGTGTTTTTTCTTCGCGAATATCATCAACGTCCCAACCGTTTGCATCACAGTCTTTCCGGTCTTCCAGAATCGTTTCACAAATTTGGTCGATCACCTGATTGCGGTTACCCAAGTCTAGTATTTTCCAGCCGTCTTCGATCAATCCATCGTGGCTGTAGCCGATGACATTCTTGTTCACAAACCCGACATCACGAAGATTGTCAACTATGCTATTTCGGAGCTTATCGGTGCCAGTAAGTTGGTCCTCCTCCTTTTTACTATCTGTGTCCATTTCTTCTTCAAGTACGCTTGCGTTGGGATCGTCTCCGCCTAGCTGCCGGACGCCGTCGATAATGTCTGGAAACCGCGGGTTGGCTGCTTTGCCTCTCGCTCTGAGTAGATCCTTACTCACACCTTCGAACTCGTTCCTGTGAACAATCGTACCGTTCGTGATTGCAACGCGTCCATCATACAGTATGTTGGCGTAGTTAACTCGAAAGGGAAAGCACAACAGCGCACCAGTAAAAGGGGGCAAGCTCATTCTATACAATAAACTGTCTTCGCGGCCGCGATTGCTATCTTCGAAGTTCAACTGCAGGCCCGTGTCGCCCATTAGTGCGCTTGCCAATTCTTCGCTAATATTGTTCAGCAACGTCCCGCCGTTCCCGACATGTGGAGTCCCAAGAAATATCAAATTCACTGGCTTGACATGCACGAAGATATCATTCTTTTTCAGCTCGCTGATGGCATAGCGGATGAAGAGGCCACCAACATTATGGCCTAAAAAGCTGATTTTGGTAATTTCAGGGTACCGCTTTAGTGTCTCTATAGTTTCAACAGCTAGTCGACGACCTGCACTGTCTATACCGTCGCGAGTATTCCCAATGTGACCATTCGAACGGCTTGCGCAAACCACGTGTCCATTTTGTAAACGTTTCTCAAGCTCGCTTTTGACATAAGTCATATTATTCTCATTCTGCGCAAATCCGTGCGATAGCATGAACAGGTGGTCGGGTTCGTTGTCATCGCCGACAGCGTTCGTACACATAGGTTCTGAAGTGTCGCTCCACTCGCTCCAAAACCCTTTTCCGTTCATCGCTCGGACGATGAAGACGTAATTAGTCTTTGGCTTAAGTCCGGTAAGTCGCACGGTGGGCATCAAAGGCGAGGAGGTAGACTTCGTTTTAAGTCTCACCGCGTTTTCGATCGATTCCTTATGCGATATTGTAGGTCCAGTATCCCAACCCGGAGTGTATTGTATTCCGTACATCGTCTCGTAGCGAACGATATCTTTTGCTTCAACACTCACAGGCTCAAAGGCAATAGTGATCGAAGTTGACGTTGAGCGTTGGCGATAAGGCGAAAACGGCTCAGGAATCCAATTTTCGTTCATCTCCATTTGTTTGTTCAGTATTCGCTTTGCTTTTTCTTCATAAACGAGCAGATCGCCTTTCTTTTGGTCTTCTCTCTTCGCTTTTAAGGAGTTCACTCGTTTGATCGTCGACTCAACTATATTTCCAGTTGAACTATTAAACATATTTTTGATCAAGTCACTCAAAACATTGTGCTGTTCATCAAAGCATGGCGGCTTTGGACTGCCTTTGCCACGATTCTCGCAAACTTTTAAGGCGTAGTCCATGATCAAACACGAAAGCTCGTAGCCGTTCTTGCACCGCACGTAAATTTCACGTCTTGTGCCGAGCTCTAACCAACAGAACGAGTTGCGCGAGTAGCTCCAGCTCTTTATTTTAAAGAGGTCCCACATAAATATAGTCGGTGGTGTATTTGGCGTCGTTGTTGACACTACCAGGTAAATTCCTTTCAGGGTGATGCCGAGGAGAATCTTCGTTCCTTCGTGGGTAAGTGCAGCAGGCGAAGGGGGCGGGGCAGGCTCGCCATCTACGGTGGTTATGGTAAAAGCTTCAATTGAGTCCACAACATTGTAGTCTCCACCTTTGTCCTCCGTGGTCAACAGACTGCATCGGTCACGAACAATATGACAGGGCTCAACTCTCATACCCATTGTGGGCGTGTTCAAGCATATCTTGATGTGAGAGAGCTGCGCACGAAAGGCGGTTAGGTTAGTATTGTCTCCACTGTATTTCAATTCTTGTTTGTTTTGCTTCTTGGATGCCGCCTCACCTGGAGATCCATGACAGAAGAATCAGGATTGGTATCAGTGTCCGCATTGGTGTCGTCGCTACCAGGGAGTTGCTCCGACAATTTCTTCTGAATCATTTCATTCCACACACTGCGTTCGAGGCGGGAGATGGTTGAGGGAGATAAGTAGTCAGCGAGGGGGAGGTTATCACTGGCTTGTATTCCATCGACTCTGAGAGCAAGGGAACACAGCTTTCCAACGTCATCAAGAGGGAGTAAATTGTCTCCGCCTTGCCGCAGCCAACTACGCAAGTAGTGGTGCGTGAGCGAGTACCGCCGGATGGTCCGTGTCATTGAAGATGGAACAGTTGACGATGAGGAAGGTAAAACAATGTTGGGGGTTATGAGGCGAGGGTAGAAGTAGAGAGGTCTGTTTTCTTTCACAAGAGGGGTCAACAGGCGGTCGTCTTCAAGAGTTCGCAAGTCTCTGCCGTTGACTTTATTCATTGCCAGCAAGGAATAAATGACTGCATGGCTGTCATCATCATCATCATCATCATCATCATCATCATCATCATCATCATCATCAATGTTGTTGTCGGACAGATCAACAAGATCCTGCACCTTGATATCGTTTTCATCGGGGCCATTTTCCGTCTCGTCGCTCTCAATTTCAGTTGTAAATAGGCACCATCCACATGTATCACTAGAACCGAGGATAGACTCGCTGAGAACCATGCAAATGCTGCGACATGTATCCGTAGAATGGATGAGGGTAGGTCGGGGGGGTGAGGTAAAAGGGAGGTGAATCGGAGTTGTCAAATCAGTCGGTTTTGTTTTTGGCGGTGATGATGATAGCATGGTTTAAAATGTCAGAGTGAGTACCTAATTTGCGTCTTAATTCAATAGAATTTGTTTTCCCTCTTCGACTCTCGTAACTTTGAGGACACAGAACTACACAGAAACCACACCAAAAACCTATTTATTTTCAAACTGGTGAAATAAGTATATATCCAGTCATAGCAACAGCAACACATAAATTAATTCACTATTATTTACAGCAATCACGCAACAAAATTTCATTCGCTCACTGGTTATCGCGTTGGTTGGGGAAGAGAATATTGGGGAACTTGGCACTGCAGACAATGAACTCTGCGAGAGAGATTGCTCCACTACCATCAATGTCGGCTGCCCTCATAATTGTCTGAGCTTTTCGGCTACACGCCTTGCGACTCTGCATGTGATTTGCCATGAGAATGTCCTCGAGCTCAGTTTGGGCAAGGAAACCACTGTGATCATCGTCGAACAAATCAAAGATGAAGCGGCAGCGTTTGTCATTGTCCATGTCAACAAAGTTACAGAGACCAAGAATGAATTCCTTAATACTGACATCACCGCTCCCGTCGCCATCAAAGAGTCCAAACAATTTGTGGTATTCTCCAGTGGGCTCAACTTGGAGCAACTCACAAAACATCTCAAAGTCAATTTCCCCGGATGCTGTGCGCTCCGGCGGGAAATGGGAGTACTTCTCCCATGCAAACCCAATTTCGGTAGGCCCAATTTGATTCTCGCTGACAAATTGCGAGAGCATTCTACGTTTCATGTCTCGCGCGGCCATTTCGCGCTGCCTTTCGGCAGCCTTTGTGTCCTCCGGTTTGTTGGCGTCTTGGTCATCAGCCTTGCCAAAGTCGGGACGCGCTGGATCAACGTCCGTCACCATCATGTAAAATTCATTGAAACCAACTTGGCCGTCACCATCGCTATCGACCATAGTAATCATCATATCAACTTCTTCATCCGTCACAAGTTCTCCCATGCACACGAGCACGTGGCGAATCTCTGCAGCGCCAACATAATCATTGTGATCCAAATCAATGAAATCGAACGCAGCTCGAATCTCGTCGTCGTTGAATCCACATTCGTACTTGCTACTGGTGACCGCCGTCTGAAGGATGTCTTGCGCCATTTCCATATTACCGCCGCCTTCTTCTTTCTTTTCTTCCCCCGGGACCGCGCTGATGATGTTCTGCTCCGCCTCCAAACGGCGTGCCTCTTCCATCTTGACCTGCTTCTCGTAGTCAATGCGCTGGGAGTCATCAAAGGAGTCCATGGCGGGTTGGTGCTGCGGGTAGGCAATGCCGTGCTCCGCCTTGAAATCGAAGATAATGTGCACCTGACCAGCGTCTTTGAGCACGTTGTACTCATTCTTGTGCTTGAGGGTCACCCAAGTGTCAATGTGGCCTTTCTTGTAGACGGGGAGGAGAGAGACTGACGTCTTACCGATGAGTTCGTCCGTCGCAGCCAGCACGTCGTGATCGTAGCATTCGATTTCGACCTTGAAGTGGTCGACAACATCCATCTGGATGACTTGGTTCCACTCGGGGTTGATTCCTCCGTCCTTGTCGACTGTCGTGCGCTTGTTTATTTTCACGGCAAATCCCTCGCTCTTGAGAACCAAGTAGGGGTCTAGACGCCCGATGCTCTCAGTATCGCGAAGATTCCGTGCTGCCTTGACATTCATCGTTAGGTTTCCGGACTCTAAAAACTCGCACTTCATCACGAGTTCGCCAGTATTTATATGCTTGATCCCATCGTGGGTCGTTTCCTTCGCGACTGTGATGGGCATGATCTCCTGCTTGGCTTTGTCCGGAGGAACAATCATGTATGGGAGCAATGAGAAATCGGCTTTACCAACGAGGTCGTGGTCGCCTATGTCTTCGTGCCACACAGTAGTGACAGCAGGTTCCACCCAGTTCTCGTTGTCGACCCACATCAAAATCTGTTCCTCGCCAAAGTATGGTTCGGTCCCACCGTCCAGGATTGTCTGAGATCGCTTATGATAGGTTTCACCGACGGAAACACTCACGTACGGAGCCAGGCTATTTCCACCAAGCTTCATCTCTGAAGAACCAAGTCCTCGACCTTCGTAAAGGGTGAACACCGCCATTCCGACCTTGGCTTGTTCGAAGTTAAACTCGACCTGCACTTTACTGTTGGACGACTCATCGCCGGGGTAAGTAAGGGGAAGCCACTCATTCTGCGCCTCAAGAATGGATAGAAAACGGACAGCCGATAGCGTGACAGTCCCGAGGCAGTCATCGTCCCAGGCATTACTGTCCCAGAGTTCAATGGTCAATTTGATGTCGTTATTCCGGACAAACTCCTTAGGGTTGACCAAGTCGAAGGAAACCGTCTCGTTCATGAACTGGGGATTCTGGCCCGAGCGCTTGCGTATTTGTGTCTTGAGCCGGGGCGCCTTCTTAAAGTCGCCCAGCTGTAGGACTAAATAGGCGTCGATCTTTGTACCGCTACTGTTCTGGTCTTTGCGCCTTATGTTCGCAGCTTGGATGCACTTGACCGACAACCTACCCCGTTTGAGCTTCTCGGCAATCTGGCGCTCCATCTCCTCCATCTCCTCAGG
>ENA-OWPI01004281-OWPI01004281.1-marine-metagenome-genome-assembly--contig:-NODE-4281-length-11545-cov-3.455180_pt1 | contig 11545 bp, 8 predicted proteins | sample MGYA00238138_ERZ651775 | MGnify/ENA primary metagenome ERZ651775 (study PRJEB26906, sample SAMN06265043) | marine metagenome | isolation source: Helgoland LTER site | place: Germany:Helgoland, sampling...
GAACAAAAGCCGCCAAAACTATCCCTGAGGAGTCGAAAAATCAGGAGAGCTCGAATGTCTCATACCCTATCGTTTAAGTTGATGAAGTTTTTAATCTTGGCACCAATTTATAGAACTTGAATGCGGAGCTAAAAGATAAAATGAAAAAGCCATATTATGGAATGAATGACGTCAAAATTATCATCAACAACTATATTGCAGAAAATGAGCTTGAGAAAGATGTTAAGAGAGGCCATATCAAAATTGACCCACATCTCGGCAAGCTCGCCCCTTAATTATAACCTGGTCAAACTGAAATCAGAAACGCGATGGCTTTTTTTGATGTGTTGCAGGGTACTGTCAACCAATTCGAAACTGAGTTGAGCCGGCTGGTAAATTGGAAGTATACGAACAGGCTTGAGGGCATCGTAGAACAAGATCAAAATGCAAAAAGAGATCAGCCCAAACACAATTAAAAAAGTTTTATAGGTTTTAAAAAATATCTATTCAGTACAAAGGAAAAAATAAAAACAAATTCTTTGAAAAGTTGACATCCACGAAAATATCAGATAATAAAGCAAATGAACTATTAGAAGTCCACAAAAAGCTTGAACTGGCTTGTGTTGATTATTTCAATGAGGTTGAAGAGGTAAATGATTTATATCCAGCTTGTAGATTTGAACTTTTCGAGGATTGGCTTGATCAAAAATTAACAAAGGAACCTACTCTTGAGGATTTTAAAAAAACTGCTTCAGACTATATAAAAACTGTAATTGATTTTAGAACCTTTTTTGTTACTAATGACGTCAAGATAGAAAAAGAAATCAATGCCAGACTAAAAATCAATATTAGAGCAATACAAAATATCGCATCTGAAAAGGATATAACAATCAAAGGAGTTGAGAATCTTGATAAGTTAGAAGTAGAAAAAATTGAGGTTATCAATGACTCTGAGGAGAGGAATTACTTGTCTTCGGGACTTTCGCTCAAACTCAAACTTACACTCTTATACAAGCTTGGTATAATAGATCACCTTAGGACCTTTGATTCATTAAAAAACAATGATCGAGCACTTTCGAGACTTCTTCATGTAATACTTGAGGAGGGGAAACCTGATACTCTGCAGCCATACCTTAGTGCAGAAAGATCAGGTAAAAAATCCTTAGTCCCTCAAAACAATCCACTATCATCAAAACTCAGGGAAGAGGCAGTGCAGATTCTTGAAAGAACAGATCTAACAAACGATGAAATCAAAAAATATTACCCCAACCTATAAGGTTAGTTAAAAATAGCCCTAACTCACAACTAACTCACTGGCATTTGTTGCAAATAATTTATTATGCAACAGATAGCAATAACCCAACTGAACCCCCAAGATCTAAAACAATTAATAAAAGAAGTCATTAACGAAGAATTAGCCTCTCTGGTTAACTCTAACAAAATTGATGATCAAGATTGCCTTAACAGTAGAGAGAAGACCGCAAAAGAAATCTTAGATGTAGATCTATCGACCCTGCACAGGTGGACCCAGCAAGGGAAAATTAAAGCTCATGCCATAGGGAATAGAATCTATTACAAGGACTCCTCTATTGAAGAGGCTCTTATTGAGATTTTACCAAAAAAGAAGAGGCTATGATAGACTATATTAAGCTCTCTTCAAGATTAAATACTACTCAGATGGCTGATCTTCGAAGCAAGATAGATTTTTTTGAATCTATCAATGGATCAACAGGTGAACATGAGAAAATTCTTGCTAATGGAAAGAAGGTTTCATACCGATCGACAGGATGGACTAAGAATATGAAGTTGGAATTATTTCCTAAAGGATATGTAGTGCTTGCTGGGAGCCTACACAAGTATTATAATGACGGTAAGCACAACTACAATCAATTCGGTAGAAAAGAGGCTGAAATAGCCTTAAAAAGGCTAATTGAGGTGACTGGGTTAGAGCTGCCAATCTTCAAAGTAGAATCTATTGAAGTTGGAGTCAATTTAATGCCTCCAATACCCTCTGATGACATTATAAATAATGCCTTGATGTATAAAAGAAGACCCTTTGAAGCTAAGTATTGCACTGATGAAGGAAACTATAGACAAGCTACTCTATCTGAATACTGGGTGAAATTGTACAACAAAAGACTTCATTATGAGATACAGGGATATGATATTGGACATGAGATACTCAGGTTTGAGCTAAAGATTAACAAAATGAGGATGCTGGCTAAGTATAGGGTATTCACCCTTGAAGATCTTATGAATAACATAGAGGATATAGCAAGGGATTTACTCCCTAAAGCTTGGATGGAAGTAATGTTGTATGACCCAACAATGAATAAACAAACAGAAGAACAAACAATAAAATATGCCAATGTCAATTTCTGGAGAGGGATTGCTAAAGAAAGGAGCTACAACTATCACCATAGAAAGCTATACAGACTAATGGAAGGAAACACCTGCGCAATACAAGCTCAGGTTAAGGATGTGATGCTGGATACGCTTGATTGCTTGGTGTAGGGATTCACAGTATATATAAAGGGTGAAATAAGACTAATCAGCCATAATACGGACTCCTCAATCACTCTCTCCGATTATCCCATCTTCACATTGAGGGCATTTCTTATAAAACCCTCTATTCAATATTTTCCTTCTCAATAATAACCTCAAACCTAAGCCTGTTCAACACACCTATGCTTAATTATTGCTGAGGTCATTCCATAACCAACTGCAACATGAATGTCTTTAAATCTTACTTCTCCTGAATAAATAGCTTACTTTCACATCATCTTTTTGGTTTTTAATCTTTGACCAAGGTGATTTTGCATATCAATAGCTTTAAGATTTAGTTAAATTATAAATAGCAATAGTTATTACTATGCATGAATTAAGGTGTTCAACATTATTTTTTCTTTTTAGCTTTTTTAGCTATTCACAAGCTATCTATATTGATGCAGACGGTACGTGTAAATGCCCTACTGCATCGGTAGGAGATACAGAAGTGATTAGTGGAGTAACCTATAAGGTGGTGGATAATTCGACTATTGCTGGACAAGTCGCAGCAGCAAATTATAATCTATGTACCACGCAGGTGACTAATATGAGTAATTTATTTCTAACTAACACCGCATTTAACACTGATATTGGTTTTTGGGATACATCTGGTGTGACTAATATGCGAAGAATGTTTGATAATGCAACATCCTTCAACAATGGAGGAAACAGTAATATCAACAATTGGGATACATCGAGTGTTATTGATATGGGAGATATGTTTAAAGCTGCTTCAGCTTTCAATCAAAATATCGGTAGTTGGAATACTTCGAGTGTGACTTCTATACAATGTATGTTTTGTAGCGCAGCAACATTTAATCAAAATATTGGAAGTTGGAGTACTTCAAGTGTGACCGTTATGGCAGGCGTGTTTTTTGGAGCATCTGCATTTAACAATGGAGGAAGTTCCAGTATTAACAATTGGAACACATCTAATGTGACTAATATGGGACAAATGTTTAGATCAGCACAATCATTTAATCAAAATATAGGTAGTTGGAATACTTCAAGTGTAACTAATATGGGAGATATATTTAATAATGCAAGAGTATTTAATCAAAATATCGGTAGTTGGAATACTTCGAATGTCACTAGTATGGCATCTATGTTTAGATCAGCACAATCATTTAATCAGGATATTGGAAGTTGGAATACTGCAGCAGTTACTAATATGCAGTATATGTTTCGAGAAGCAACTGCATTCAATCAAGACATAGGAAGCTGGAATACTTCTAGTGTGACTGATATGTCAGGTATGTTTTATAATGCAACTGCATTCAATCAAAATATAGGCTCTTGGAATACTGCAGCAGTCACTAGCATGAGTTTTATGTTTGAGGGTGCATCAGTATTTAATGGTGATATCTCTAACTGGGTTACATCAGCAGTTACTGGTATGAGGTTTATGTTTAGAGATGCTACATCATTCAATGGGGATATCTCTGCCTGGGATACAGAAGCAGTTACTCGAATGGATTATATGTTTAGAGATGCTACATTATTCAATGGGGATATCTCTGCCTGGGATACAGCAGCAGTTACTAATATGGATTATATGTTTAATGCTGCAGTAGTATTCAATCAAAATTTAACGGGCTGGTGTGTATCTGCTATAGCATCAGAGCCATCGAATTTTGCAGTATCTTCTGGATTAGCAGTAGCCAATAAACCTCTGTGGGGAAATTGTCCACTATTAGCTATTTTAACAGATACAGATTTAGACAATTTAGTTTCAGGTTCTAATGTAGTTACTATAACTGCTAATTTTAGTAGACCGATGTCTGCAACTCCAACAATTAATATATCAGGAGTTGTAACTAATGTAGCGATGACAGCTTCTACTACAGCCAATATATGGATCTATCCATGGACGGTATCCACCACCACTAGTGGCATCGTTACAGCAACTGTTACAGGAACAGATACTTCAGGTAATACTTACACAGGAACAGACAGCATAACCTTTACCATTGATAATACCGCACCTACGGTCACCATGACCGATACTGATGCTAATAATATAGTAACAGGTTCAAATGTAGTTACGATCACCGCTACTTTTAGTGAGGCGATGGCTTCAGCTCCAACGATTAACATAACAGGGGAGGTATCCAATGTTGCGATGACCGCATCAACTACTGCTGATGTATGGACCTATCCTTGGACGGTCTCGACCACCACTAGTGGCATTGTCTCAGCTACCGTAGCAGGAACGGATGTCTCAGGCAAAGCCTACGCAGGAACCACTAGTATCACTTTCACCATTGATAATACAGCACCTACCATTACTCTAGTAGAAAATGATGCAGATAATGTTTTAACTGTTGGTGAGACGGTATTGCTAACAGCAGGTGCAGATGAAACCATTTCGGGTACCCCAACCCTAACTATAATTACTTCTGGAGGAAGTAATGATTTCGGCATGACTTCTTCTGGTGTTAGTTGGATCTATTCCTACTCTCCATCTAGTTATAGCGGAGTAGTCACTTTTACCGTTGAAATGACTGACATTGCTGGAAATGCTGCTTCTACTACAATTTCCCTTAATGTAGATACAATAGCACCTACCATAGTTAACATTAGAAGCCCAATGACTAATGGAACTTATACGGATTATGATGGGAACAATGCTCAATCAGATACGGTAACTTTAACTGTAACTTTTTCTGAATCTGTAATTGTAACAGATACTCCAAGACTCTTATTAAACACTACTCCTGATTCTTATGTATATTATTTTGATGGATCTGGTACAACTACTTTGACATTTAATGGCATAGTTGAGCAAGAGGTTAGTTCAAGTGATTTAAATATTACAGCTTTGGAACTTAATGGAGGAACAATAGTTGATTCTTCTTCCAATACAGCAAGTTTAACTCTTGCTTATGTCACTTCCAATACTACAAATCTTGCCGATAGTAAAGATATTGTTTTAGACGCTAAAAATCCTACTCTATCAAATTACGCTCTTTCTGATAATAATAATTTAGCACCAATTGCAACCTCCGCAGTTAATGATGGTGATGTAGCAACTTTTAGTTTTGAATCGGATAAAGAATTATTGGCAAGTAGTCTCACAGTGACCTTTACTGGATTTACCCCCACATTAACCACTGTTTTAAATACAGCTCTTGGTGGAGGTCAATATAAGCATGAATTTTCATTTACTGTTTCAAATACATTTCCTGAAGGAGATGTCTTATTTGAATTTAGTGCTACAGATCAAGTAACATCAACCGGTGTACCTGTTGGAAACCCTACTGGTATAGTTGATAATGATATTTTTCTAGATAGAATTGTGATTAACAGAACCGCGCCTACAATTACAAGCAATGCCAATTTAGCTTCTGATGAAAATTCAACCACTGGACCTACTATAACAGCAAGTGAAGGTGTCGTTTTTTCTATAATTGGAGGAGCTGATCAAGCTTTAATTTCTATTAATCAGCAATTAGGTAACCTAACGTTTAACTCCGCTCCTGATTTTGAAGTTCCTGTAGATGCTGGAGCAGATAATACCTATGAAATTATCGTAAAAGCCATTGACCAGGTGGGACTCACGGTAACCCAAACGGTCACTATTCAAATCAATGATCTTAACGACACTTTTGGAGTACAAGCACTACAAACAGATGTTCAAACCACTGAATCGGCAGAAACAGCAACTATTGGGTTTGTATTAATAACTCAGCCTACAGCTAATGTAACAATTGGACTAAGTCTCTCAGATACTACTGAAGGGAGCCTTTCAACGACTCAACTTACATTTACTCCTGAGAGTTGGAATGTTACTCAAATAATAACGATAACAGGTGTGGATGATGGTCTTGCTGATGGTGATGTGATCTATCAACTTATTACTACCAATTCAGTCTCTGACGATGTTACCTATAATGGGCTTGTAATTGATAATGTTACCCTTACTAATATCGATGATGAGATCGATTCTGACGGAGATGGGTTTTTTGATTATCAGGATGCCTTCCCTAATGATTCTTCTGAATGGTTGGATACAGATAATGATGGTATAGGAAACAATACTGACTTTGATGACGATGGAGATGGTATTAGCGATGTGTATGAAAAAATGCTTGAAACAGATCCTTTAGATGTTAATAGCACTCCATCTGATTTTAATGGTAATGGCATACCCGATGCACTAGAAGACAGTGATGGTGATGGCTTGTTTGATAATATAGACCAATTTCCTTTAGATCCAACTCGATCTCTAGACAATGATGGAGACGGAATTTCAGATACTGATGATCCTGACGATGATGATGATGGTATTCTAGATGATCAGGATGATTTTCCTTTAGACAGTAGATATAACACAGACACAGATAACAACGGTATCCCTAATTTAATCGATCCTGATGATGATGGAGATGGGTATGATGACGATGAGGATGTCTTTCCCCTTGATGGGACAGAACATGAAGATACTGATTTAGATGGTATAGGAAACAACGCTGATACCGATGATGATGGAGATGGTATAATGGATGTTGCAGAAGATGAATTTATAACGATTAGACAAAACTATAAAGTTGAGATTCAAGGTAGTAATAAGTCTAATTTTGTTCCCTTACCTAAAATTCCAATTGAGAGAAAAAACGTTGGAAAATGGAAGATTAGAAAGAGAATTTCTGGAGGAGCCGATAGGGATAAATTTAAAATCAAAGGAGGTGAACCTGCCTCTCGAAAAGAGACTGCTCAGCAAAAAGCAGAGGAATCTGAAGGTTATTTAGTATTTATAAATCCTCCTGATATAAATAATCCAACGGATCATAACAGAGACAATATTTATGAGGTAGAGGTTTCTTACATCAATACCATTGGTGGTGATGAGAGGGTTCCAGAACCAGAAAACAAAGGTGAAATTAAAGCAAATGGCTTTGAATTAAAAGTTATTGAGTTAAAGTCAAATCCAATTCCACTAGAAGAAGCAGCGAGCTTTGAGATTACATCAGATTTAGATGGGGATTTAATCAATAATTCTCTTGATAGTGATGATGATGGTGATGGTATACTGTCATTATTTGAAAAAGGTGGTGTGCTTTTGAGTGAGGAAGATGTTCTTCTCGATACCGATGGAGACGAATATGTTGACTTTCAAGACCCTGATGATGATAATGATGGGATATTTACTCAACACGAATACAGTGACCCTGATGGTAATGGAGCACCTGATGATGCCGTTGATTCTGATGGTGACGGTACTCCAGATTATTTGGATCAGGACGACGATAATGATGGGATAGACACTTTTAATGAATTGCCAGATCAAGACGGTGACGGTAATTCTTCTGACGCACTTGATTTTGACGGAGATGGTATACCAGACTATTTAGACACAGATGATGATAATGACGGATTAACAACCATAGTTGAAGGGTTAAAAGATACTGATGTTGACGGCACTCCAGATTATCATGATTTAGATGATGAGAACGATGGTGTTGATACTATAAATGAATTAAATGATTTAGGTCAACCACTAGATACTGATGGAGACGGTGTAATTGATCCTTTAGATATTGATGATGACGGTGATGGGTTAAATACTCTATTAGAAGACGTTAATGGTAATGGTGATCCAAGAGATGATGATACGGATAGTGACGGTAAAGCTAATTATCTAGAATCTTCATTATTAGATCAGGATGATGATGGAGTAGTAGATCAGTTTGATTCAGTAGATGACGACCCTTATAACGATCAAGATGGAGATGGTTATCCAAACCTTGATGAAAAACTTGCTGGGACCAATCCTTTAGATCCGAATAGCTTTCCTCAAGGCTTTGATAATCCTGCTCTTAGAGCCTCTGTCGATATTGTAAGTTTCTTCTCACCTAATAGTGATGGAGTAAACGATACTTGGCAAGTAAAAGAAATTGATCGTTATCCAAATAATCAGGTATGGATCTTTACTCGAACAGGCTATGAGGTGTTTAATACTCAGAACTATAGAAACGACTGGTCAGGTACTCAAAACGGTAATCCACTACCTGAGGGTAGTTATTACTATCGTATTGATCTTGATGGTAACAGTACAGTAGATTTTGAAGGATGGCTTTATTTAACAAGATGATGATGAAAAGACTATTATTCTTTATTGGTTTAGCTTTTATTCCACTGATAGTTTTTAGTCAGCAGGAAAGCTACTATACTTTGTATCGCTATAATATGAATGTTATTAACCCTGCCTACGCTGGAGCTTTAGGAAAGAATGTCTTTGCCTTCACTTCAAGAAGACAATGGTCTTCTATGCAAGATGCACCCTCTACACTTGCCTTTTCCTATTCTTCAGAAAGAGAAAATAATGTAGGATTAGGACTCTCTGTTGTCTCAGACAAAGTATTTATAGAACAGCAGACCTTTGCTTATGTAGATTTTTCATACAAGTTAGATATGGAATCCACACAGCTATATTTAGGGCTTAAAGCTGGAGGGAATTTTTATAGTGCTGATCCAAGAGCACTAAGCACATATTCACCTACTGATCCAGCTCAACAAGAATTATCAAGTTTTAATCCAAATGTAGGAGCTGGAGCCTTTTTAAAGGGAGAAATTTTTTGGGCTTCTTTTTCTATCCCTAGACTCTTTAATGTTAAAAGAGAAAACGATAACCTGGCAGTAACTGCTAAAGACAGAGTGCACTCATATCTAGGTGGTGGAGTAGATCTTCCAATAGGGTCTGGCTTATTAATAAAGCCGTCAGTAATGATGAGAAAAGTAAAAGGACTGCCTGTTACAACAGACTTTACAGGGATGCTAAGCTGGCAAAATCAATTTGATGTTGGGATCTCCTACCGAACAAGTAGTGCTTTTGGACTACTTGCTTTGGTCTCTCTTGGAGGATTTGATATTGGATACGCTTATGAAACACCAACAGTGAGTTCACTCTCACAGCTTAACTTAAAGACCCATGAGATCGTGTTAAGAATCAATCTAGGAGAAGGTGATCAATCAACTGAACAAGGACCAGAGGGTCAAGAGTAATCCCCACCACATTACAAACCTCCTCCAAACAACATCCCCCTAAAACCACAACACAAGAATCTTATCTTAAGGCAATGATATCAATGGAGTAGAAGGGATTTGGATTGTGTCCATTGGTGTAAAAAGAAAAATCCTCCGCTTGGGAGGGATAAATCTATTTAATTTGTTGATCCAATAATTTCCCAAATTTCAATTGCTTTAAATCCTTTTGGCATTAATTCACCCATTTTGGTTTTATTCGCAATACTTGTGGGTAAGGGATTTTCCCCAGCTAAATACTTCATTACATTAGTCATTGAATCAAAAACATCCCATGTAAGTATCGTTGAAGAGTCCTCATAATAAGGAGCGATTCTTGAAGCAATACCCCAACCTGTGCTACCATTTTTACCCATATTTTTTTTAAAGTAAGGTTTCCAAAGGGTTTTATTTTCCTCAATAAATTGAGTATTATTTGTGGGCTTTGCTCTATTCATTATTACATATTTACCCATATTACCACTATCTAAATAATCCTCTTGCTTATAAAAATATCTACCCAAATGAGTTCCTCCGCTTGTCAATAAGCTTGGATCGATACCTAAAACTTTTTTGGTATTATTTGCAGTATACCAAAGCTCATCCTCGGTAATGTTTTCGATTTTCTGAAAACCATTTACAAAAATATAGTTTGGACCTTCATAATTACCTATTCCTGAAACTTTTCGCAGCATAACCCAATTTATTAAGTTGCCTTTATCAACAGCATCCTGAGCCACTTTTTGGTAATGATTTAATTGAACATTTTCAAATTGAGTTTGATCTGCGGACTCTACTCTCATCAAATCCATATAAAACACTTGACTGTTGGAATAAGTAGTTATAGATAAAAATAGTAGGAATAATAATTTTTTCATTTTAATTGATTTATAGTTAATAATATTCTAAGATATAGAGAATTGTTGTAAAAGAAACCTCCTACTTATTGGTTTGTGTTATTTAAGGCTGCCATCATATCTGCGACTGGTTCAATATCATAATGGTTGTCAGTTATTATTGGGTCTAACCATTGATAAATATTTTCAATAGCATCGGCTTCAATTGTAATATAAAATGTGTGAGCAGGAGCATTAACATAAGTTGAAATTACTTTAACCTGCTTTTCATCACTACCCATGAGTGTTTTAGCAAAAGTTTGTCTTACTTCTTCGTTATGAGCAGGACAGGTTTCATAATTATGAGTTGCTGTTATATGGAATATCATTTTAATTGATTTATGGTTATTAACACCTCTAAGATATAGAGAATGAAGTTTTTTTCAAAATACATTACAAAATTTCCCCAAACAATTCCCCCTAATACCACCACACAGAAACCTTGCATTAAGGCAATGATATCAACGGATTAGAAAGGATTTGGATTGGAGGCATTGGTGTAAAAAGAAAACCCTCCACTTGGGAGGGATATAAATTTACTGGGCTGCTAGTTCCATGTTAAGCCCCGCTGTATCAAAAAAGCAAACTAACTGAACAATTTTACCATCGTTCCACTTAAAATTAAAATTTCCTGTATTTGAATAACGCACTCCAGTTTTATTTCCTGTCCCCATCCAAGTAAACCACTCGTTAGTCCAGATAGAGCCGTCTTTAAAATACTTAGTCTGTGCTGTTATATTAGGAATTTGAATATTATTATAAATACTGTGATGCCCCTTGAACCCCGCTATTACAGCCTGCTTGTCCATTATAGAGTTGTTTATAGTAACTTCAGCATCATCTGCAAACAATTGGTTCCATAAAGTGAAATCATTCTCAACATAAGCTTGATTCAGTTTTTTTACATTTAAAGATAGCTCATCGGAGTCTTTTACTGTAGCTATAGACTTTTGAGCATAAATTGAAGTTGCTGAAAAAATTAAGGTGATTAAAAGTAGTTTCTTCATTTTAATTGATTTATGATTAATAATACCTCTAAGATATAAAGAATGGATTACATATCAAATCCAAACCCCCTTTTTCAATAAAAAAACCATTTT
>ENA-OWPI01004285-OWPI01004285.1-marine-metagenome-genome-assembly--contig:-NODE-4285-length-11537-cov-3.551134_pt1 | contig 11537 bp, 15 predicted proteins | sample MGYA00238138_ERZ651775 | MGnify/ENA primary metagenome ERZ651775 (study PRJEB26906, sample SAMN06265043) | marine metagenome | isolation source: Helgoland LTER site | place: Germany:Helgoland, sampling...
TGGATCTACAGTAGGAAGAACACTGGGTGACGTTGTAACTGGCTAATTAAGTTAGAGGAGTAACTTATGGCTTTTGGACAAGACTTTCTCAAAGGATTCTTCGGTACTGATTTTCTAAGAGACTATACCCATGCGAGTAAGACTTTCCGTAGCAATAACTCGGCACTTTCTCCACGTCGTAAATTCCTATTCCACGTAGTTTTTAATCTCAACACACAACAGATTCCTCAACTTAGCAGTATATTTCAAGCAGGTGATCTTGCAAACTTAAATTTACTTGTGAAAGAAGTAAAACTTCCAACATATAAATTTAGTGTTGATACTATGAATCAATACAACAGAAAACGCAAAGTTCAAACACAAATTGAGTATGATCCAATCACATGCATAATGCACGATGATACCAGCGACCTAAGTAGAACACTATGGTACAACTATTATTCATACTATTATAAAGATGCTAGTCAGAAGTATTTTGATGCAGCTGTGACCAATGGTAGTCTTGGACCAAATGCACAAGGTGTTGATCCAGGAGCAGCATATCCATATGGATTTAGAGATATCTACACACAAGACAGAGAAATTAACGACTGGGGATACATTGGCGAAAGTTACATGGACGGAGCAAGGCAAGGCAAGCCAGCATTTTTCCGTGACATAACTATTTTTGGCATGAATGATGCTCAGTGGTGTGCATATACCCTTATTAATCCAATCATCAGCAGTTTTGAACATGACACTTACAATTATTCAGAGGGTGCTGGTATAATGCAAAATACTTTTGTCTTTGACTACGAAACTGTAAAATACTATCATGGAGCACTAACAAAATCAAGTCCAGACGGTGCTATTCCGAGTTTTGGCGGCCCTGGAAACTATGATAATAGACCAAGTCCACTTTCAAGACCTGGAAGTGCCGCAACTATTTTTGGTCAAGGTGGACTTGTTGATGCCGCTGGTGGTATCATAACTGATCTAAGTGCAGGTAATCTTGCTGGTGTAGTTGGTGCTATACAAAAAGCAGGCACTGCATACGAAACATTCAAAGGTAGAGATTTGAATCAAATTTTAGAAACAGAATCATTGAATATTACACGTAGTGAAATTAAATCAACATTGCCAGGTGCAGCACGTGGTGTGTTGTTTCCAAACAAACCTAATATACAAGCAGTTGGCTCTAATGCTCCGGCAACACTGAAACCTGCAAATATAAGCACTAATGTTACAGGTCCTGTTGTGATAAACGATCAAATTGGATCAAAACCTAGAACCACAGGTCCATAATGGCAACACTGAACTATACAAATCCAGGTACAGATCCAACAGTAAGAGCATTTCATGAGTTCTACAACAGAGAACTGGTAATTGATGGCAATCAATACGATGTGGTATACAGTTTTTTCTCAAAGATCTTTACTGACGAATTTGCGGCAAAAAACTTTACCTTGTCTGTCTTCCAAATAAGTGAAGACACTGGTGAAAGTGTTGAAAACATCCTTAGTCAACTCAGCAATCAAAATACAATACAAATAACTGCAACTCTAGCCTATTATCTAAACAATAACCGTAGTAACACAACACTACTTGGGATAACCAATACTGCTACTCCTAACCAATATGTTGCACGTAATATTCTAATATAGGTGTACTATGTCTAAGTTTCAACAAGGCACGTACATAGTAATGAATCCTCAGAAATATGCAGGCAAAGGTGCTCCAAAGTATCGTAGTGGATGGGAGCTTGCATTTATGCGTTTTTGTGATAACAACAATCATATTATTACATGGTCAAGTGAGTCTCTTGCAATACCTTATAGGAATCCTTTAACAGGAAAACCAACACGTTATATTCCTGACTTTCTAATACAGTACAGAAACAAAGCAAATCAGGTGGTTACAGAACTTATTGAAATAAAACCTAAGAAACAGAGTATTTTAGAAAGCAAAGCCAACAACAGAGACAGAGCAGTAGTTGCAGTCAATTATGCAAAATGGGACGCCGCACAGAAATGGTGCAGACGTAACGGATTGACGTTTAGAGTTGTTACTGAAGAAGACATATTTCATCAAGGACGCAAGCGTTAATAAGTATCATGAAGACTTGCGAGATTTGTAATACAGAATTTACATGTAGCAAAGATTACAACTGCTGGTGTATGGACGTGCCTATTGCAAACGTTTCATCTGAATTACAAGATTGCTTGTGTCCAACTTGTTTAAAGGAAGCACATGACAAAGAAACTAGAAGAACTATTCGATTTGCCAACTGACGACGGATTAACTGAAGAAGTAGTGCCTGATAACGTTCCAGAAGCAAAACCTGAGAATAATCCTATAATGCAAAACACTCTCAGCGAACTTGATAAAGTACAGGCTGCACTACCAATGGTGCGTGGCCTAGAAGCCAGTGACACTGAGATGGACGAACTTGCAGAAAAAGCTACCAAGGGTTTTGATGATATGATGGATCTTGGTATGAATGTAGACAGTAGGTGGGCCAGTGACATATTTGGAGTAGCCAGTACCATGCTAGGACATGCTATTACTGCAAAGACTGCAAAACTTAACAAAAAATTAAAGATGGTTGATCTACAACTAAAAAAAGCAAACCTAGACCAAAAAGCCAACGCTAACAAAGAAGAAACTATAGATGGTACTGGTGTTGTGCTTGATAGAAATGCACTACTAGATAGGTTATTAAACAAAGACAAAGAAGAGAAATGAGCTCTATTCTGCTAAATACTGCATAGAAGGAACATAAGATGAAATCATTTGCACAATACCTTGTAGAAACACGTCAAACATTTGATTATAGAATCAAAATACTTGGCGATGTTGATGCAGAACTAATAAATGGATTGGAAGAAAAACTCCAACAGTTTGATGTTGTAAGTATGACAGAACCCAAGAGTACTCCAATACAAAAAACCTTACCAGACTTTCCAGATGCTAAAAATGATAGTGTTACATTTATGGATGTAACTTTTAACTATCCAGCAACACCGCCACAGATTACACAGATGGCCGAACTTCTTGGAATGAATCCAAATCATATTATTATACAGACAAAAGAGTATGCTGATAGTGTAGAAGAAGAGCGTAAAGGTTATGAAGAGCAACCTGATCCAGTGCTTGGCACTGAAGAAGGTGAACAACCAGAGAATGCTGAAAGCAAGAAAGCAAGCGAATATTATGCCGCTGATCCTTACAAAAGAGAAGTAGTAGGCAACGAATATTCCAGTGATTTTACAATAGCAGGTGGTAAAACACCTCCAGCAAAATTTACAACAGATACTCCTAATAGTGTAGACAGTCCTATTATGGGTACTAACAAGATTCCGGTCGTAAAAGCTGCCAACGGTAGTTCGGCTCCGGAGAATCGCAAAGACGGCCCTCCGGGTAAAAATGTTAAAGGAAAAAGGAACTACTAATGGACAACATATACGACACACTAGCCAAACTAAACAAGGTAGCAAATGCACCTGAGATAGTGAAAGAGGATAGTAACGCTCTTATGAAAAAAGGTCTAGAGGACCTTATGAAAAAAACAAAGTTTAACAAAGATGCTGACTATAAGCCATTTGGCAAAGGTGACAAAGACTACGAAACTGGTCTTCCAAAGGATGCTAAGAAAGACAAAATGTTTGACGACATGAAGGCCGCAGATGCTGCCAAAATGAACAAGCAAAGCACATACAAGCCATTTGGAAAAGATGATCCAGATTATGAAACAGGATTGCCAAAGAAGGGCAAAGACAAAAAGATGTTTGAAAAAGAGTCTGATGTTGAAAGAGATGATCGTGCAGAAAAAGCAGGACGTGAAGTTGCACATGATGCAAAGTATGATGGAAGACGTCATGCTGGTAAAGATGGTAAAGACGTAACCAAAGACATTGAGTATGATGAGAAGCATGACAAAGATGGAATGCACGAAGGTGAAAACTCAGGTACACTACAAGATGCAGCCAGACAAGGTGTTATGGCACGTTTAGCAGAACTAGCCGGTATACCAGCACAAGAGATTGAAGAAGCATTAGGCACTCCACAAGACGTAGCCGCAAAGATAATGGCAGAGAATCCACTTGATGAAGCAGAAGTCGAAGAAGGCAACGAATTCTCAGGTGAAAGAGACAAAGCAATCAAAGCAGGCAAAGACAGTTTTGAAGTTGATGGTAAAACATATCCTGTAAAAGGTGACAAGAACGAGTCACTTGAAGAAGATGACGAGAAGCTCGATGAAGGCGCTGTAAAAGACATGATGCAGGACGTAGAAGAAGGTATGGATAAGAAAGAATTTGAGAAAAAGTATCCAGGACAAAACTACGATGAAATCAAAAAAGATATTGAAGACAGAATGAACGAAGGCGAGCATGACAAAGAAGAAAAAGTAGAAGAAACTACTAGTTCAGGTTCAGTTGCCACAGGCGATGGAGCAGGCAAGCCTCTTTTTAAAAATGCAAGCATATATGAAAAATACGAAGGCAACGAAATTGCTCAACGTGCATTTCAAATAAACGAAGACATGAGTATAAGTGTTAGTGCAGGCACAAATACAGAGCCAAGCATCAACATTAATGCAAGTGGCGAAGATGCAGGCAAAATGATGGAACTATGTAAACTTGCTGGTATTGGCGGAATGGGCAGTATGGGCATGGGAGCAACATCACCAGGCTACGTTGAAGTTGATGTCACAGAAAACGAAAACCTTGCTAACGGTGCTGACGCAACAGAAACAATGGACACAGAGTATATGACACAGGATATTGCTGGCGGACTAAACGGACCAAAGAAGATGGCATATCCTAAAGTTGCTGGTGCAGACAATCCAATGTCAGTGCTAGGCGAATCAGAACTTAATGAAGTAAGCGAAGATCATCTAATGAAACTATATCAGGAATACAAGGCAAAGTAATGAGTTTAAAAAAGTACATACCAGAAAGCGAAAGAGCAGTAGCATTTCCTATCACAGGTGATGTGCTTGAAGTTGTTGTTAGAGAAGACTTTGACGACGAAATTGCTATTGAATTTCCAGTTGTAGAACACTCAGATGATAGCATTACATTACATCTAGATGAATATGCGTATGGTATACTAGAAGACTGTAACTACGTAGGCGATGACACAGACGGTACTATTGATCCACCTTCAGAAGAACTAGACGAAGGAATGCATCAAAAGTGTTGTTGCAAGTATTGCGGAGATGAGTTATACAAACCAACCACAGACTGTCCTTACGACTCACAAGATCCAGATGGTGAAAACTGGGTAATGATTGATGTTGACGGCGATGGTGATGCCGACGCTGCCATCAGTAACGAAGGCTATAGATCAATCACTACCGAAGGCACACTTTTAGAACGTATTAAAGATGGTAAAATTTATTGTCCTGAAGCATGTTGTGGTGTAAAAGTTATGGACTGTACTTGTGGTGCAAAGTGTGCTCATTGTAATTGTAAACAGATACAAAAACTCACTGGCGATATAAAGATGTTTGAAGAGCAGGCAGCATTACACAAACGTTTAGGTGCGGCTGATACTGCAAACTACTATAACAGAAAACTCACGGAAGCAGTAATACAAACTGAAAAACTCATTGAAGATGTTGAAGAAGTTGAAGCAATGATCACACGAAGGATTATGAATCATCCTGAATTCTCAGACATGGTAAGACAGTATGGCATAGAGCAAATCACACAGGCAATTGCAGACACTGCTGAATTCCATGGCGATGACGATGACGATGAAATAGGATCAAGCGACATCAGTGCAATGGTTAATGATACTATTAGAAGTTTAAAACGTGTTGTTGAAAATGACTTGGCAGAAGCTGAATACCAAGGACGTAAGGTAAAACTAAACAAGCCTATGCAAGGTGATGTGAAAAAGTTTAAGGTGTATGTTAAAGATCCAAAAACAGGCAACGTAAAAAAAGTTAACTTTGGTCATGGCGGAAGTAGCGTCAAGGGCAAAGCAATGAAAATTAGAAAAAACAATCCTAAAGCACGTAAGAGTTTTAGAGCTAGACACAACTGTGACAACCCAGGACCAAAGACAAAAGCACGTTATTGGTCCTGTCGCAAGTGGTAACAAAGGAAAGTAAACAATGGCAATCACAGTATACTCAGGTGCAATAGCAAACACTGTCTGGACCACAGACAAAGCATCAATCTCAACAGGCACCAATAGCGTAACTGCACAAGTTAGGTTATCAGGTAAACCGACTGCCAATGCCAGTTTATTTTTATACAACGATGGCAATCAAGCAAACAGTGTACCGATTGTAATATCAGCAAATAGCAAACGAGACGTTTGGGTAGGTGTTGGTAATCAGCTTACAATTGTAGGCGGAAATGGAACTGCGGCTGAAATTGGCGCCGCAACAAGTGGTAACGCAGGTGTTATGGACTAATGCGTGCCACTGAATTTATTACAGAACGCAGAGGAACCAGTCTAAAACAAGGCAAGATGCCTCACACTGCGGAAAAAGCCTCACCAGGAAGTTTAAAAAACAACGGATACTACGATCTATATCGTGCTAGTCTCGCAATGGCTTCTATGGACAAAGACGGCAATGCTGAGCATGAAATGGACAATGCTTCATGGCTAGCCGGTGATGGATACGTAGGAACCTACACAGACGAAGAAGAAAAACTAGCTCAAAACGCTTTCAAATCAATTGGACTAACTGCGAAAAGGCGTCATTCTGAAAAAGGTAGCAGTGAATTGCCTGCTATCAATACTAAATCACCAGTTATAGCATTTAAAGGCTACCCAAAATAATGGCTATAATCCATAAAAAATAATGTTTTCTGATATTAACATAAAAAAACTTAGGGCTATTCTCAATAACCCGCATGTAATAAATATCAGCTCACTACAACCAAAACAAATTTTTGAAGAACTAAAAAATGCAAACATAAACGCAGATAGTGTTTTGTTCCTAAACGGAGATGTGTGGCGATATTTCAACATAGAACAAAACATTTTCAATCATCAAGCCTTAGTAGGAAAAAAAGTCTACTTTCAAACATTTGGATATACAAATGCCAAACTAAATGATAATCATTATTATTTAAGTTTTCCTTATCTTGTTAGACATTATAGTGATATACAGTTTGAACCTTTAGATAAAAATTTGAATTACGGATTTGCTTGTTTGAATAACAAGTGTTCGATTCATCGTTTCATAATTGGACATGCATTGTATAAGCACAACTTGTTAGAAAGTATGTTGTTCTCACAAAACTTGTTTGATCATGTGCTTGATAGAATAGAACAAGATCAAAACACACTTGGCTTAGACCAGTTTTATGAATACAAAAGTATCTTACCTATAATTTTACCTGAAGAACAAACAGACGAACCAATTAATTTTGGACGTCAAGATTCTGAGATTCCATTTGATCTGTCGGCACACAATAATGCATATTGTTTCATTGCAACAGAAACTGAAGTTGAAGACTATCCATATGAACAAAATATTAACCTTCCAATTGCAACTGGAAAGTCTTTTAAAAGTTTCCAAACCAGGCAACTTCCATTTGTTATTGGAGCAAGAGGGCACTATAGATTTTTAAAAGGCTTAGGTTTTGAAATGATGGAAGATCTATTACCCAAAGGTTATGATGAAATGCCTTTCTTACAAAAGGTAGATGCAGTGGTCGACACAGTAGCAAAAGGCAAAGACTTTGTAAAGGATTTTTACTTTGATCATATTCGTGAGATTAAACACAACTACGAATTAGTAAATAGTACTAAAGTTGATGACTTAATTCTTTACCGCATCAAAGACATGATAAGTTAGGAGCGATACATGTACGAATATAGAGCAAAAATAATTAAAATAGTTGATGGTGACACAGTTGATGTTGATATTGACTTAGGATTCAATGTAGTTCTAAAAGACGAACGTGTACGAATTGCTGGCATTGACACACCAGAAAGCAGAACACGTGATCTAGAAGAGAAAAAGTTTGGTCTGGCGGCAAAAGCAAGAGTAAAAGAACTACTGGGTAAAACATGTGTACTGCAAACACAAATTAACAAAAAAGGTGAAGACATGAAAGGCAAGTTTGGACGTATACTCGGAGACTTTAAGGTATATGACAGTGACACAGACAGTTGGAAACCACTTACAAGCATCTTAATAAGTGAAGGACATGCAGTGCCTTATCACGGACAAAACAAAGAAGATATCCAAAAAGCCCATCTTGCTAATAGAGTCAAATTGTTAGAAGATGGCGTAGTAAAATGATTACTGGAATAAAATTTGGCGGTTTATCTAAACCTGCTACAAAGCCTAAACCACTTGTTGCACCACTGCCCGCAGAATACAAACAACCTGTAAAACTTATTACAATTAAAAACACCTCTCCAAAGCCACAATAAGTAACTGTATGGAAAAAAAGTATTGTTCTAGCCCGTGGCGTGGTTTGCATTTAAATTTTGAAGGACAAATTAAAACGTGTTGTGCGTCAGACCCAAACATGTTATCTCCTCGTAATGATGATAATAAAGTAAAAGAAGACTCTCGTTCAATTGAAGAAGTATTACAAAGCGATGTTATCAAAGAAGTACGGGCAAGCATTAAACAAGGTATACTGCATCCAAAGTATTGCAAAGGATGTATACAAAGAGAAGATGCAGGGTTTGGTAGTGAAAGATCTTGGCATAATAACATAAGTCCTGAGTTTGATTGTTCAGCCGCTGAACTGGATGATCATAAGCCAACGCTAATTGATGTAAGGTGGAATAACACCTGTAATCTTGCATGCACATATTGCACCAGTTATTTCAGTACCAAATGGGCTAGTATAAAAGGCGAACAGTTTAATCAAACAATAAAGTCAGATTATCAAGATATTATTGATTACATAGAATTGCACCGTGACACTGTACGAGAAGTGGCAATGGTTGGTGGCGAGCCGTTGATGATGAAAGAAAATGATCGACTTTTAGACATTTTACCCGACGATGTTTTAATCACTGTAATTACAAATATGACAACCGACTTTGATCGATTTCCAGTGCCTCAAAAACTTCTTAAACGCTCACGAGTCGGTTGGAGCATGAGTTTTGATAACATTCATGAACGGTTTGAGTATGTACGATGGGGCAGTAACTGGCAAACACTTGACAAAAATGTTACTACTGTTGCTAGTAGAGTAAAAACCAGTGAACAACATGCTGGCATACAAGCAGTGTACACAATATACAATTGCACAAGATTATGTGAACTGAAAGAGTATGCTGATTCAAAAGGTTTATGGCTAAATTGGCAACATGTATGGGGAGATCAACTAGATCCGCATCAGCATAATAGTGCTATTAAGAAGCTGGCAATTGACGAACTGAAACGGTTCCAAGATAATTTCACACTTAATGAAGGTGAAACAGTTTGGGTGCAAAACCAACTTGAACAATTTCAAAACAAACAAGGAACAAAAACCAAAGAGTTTTTAGAGTTTACCAAAGATCTTGAAGAAAAATGGCATCCTGATCAAAAAGGACAGTTTGAAAAACTATGGCCAGAGTTGGTAGCAGTTTTATGATGGAAGGATTAGATTATGTACCAACAACCGAATTAACAAAGTATGCAAATGCAACTCATAAATGGTTATTTAATGATAGCAAAGAAAGGTATAAATCCAATTGTACTAACCCAGAAATTGCCAAACATATATCAACCAATGATGTAACATATAGATTAAATACATATGGGTTTAGATCAAGGGAAATAGTAGAGGATAAAAATTGTATTGTTGCATTAGGATGTAGTCACACATTTGGTTTAGGTTTAGGTGAGCAAGATACCTATATTGCAAAACTTGCAAGCATGCTTGATATTTCCTACTACAATCTAGGGGTACCAGGAGCAGCAAGTGATACTGCATTTAGAATTTCAAGTTATTGGTTACCAATCATTAAACCAAAATATGTTGTAATGGTGACTCCAGAGATAACAAGATTTGAAATTATAAGAACCAATGGAGATGCAATTTTGTTTAATGCAGGTACAAAACAACATGATAAACTGATAGAAGACATTGCAAAACATTTTTTAGTCAATGATGCAAATCCAATAATAAACAGGCAGAAAAATTTACTTGCCATAGAAAATATTGTTAAAACCTATGATGGAAAGTTTTATTGGTATACCGAAGATATTATGGCTAAGACAATAGAAAACGATCTTGCTCGAGATTGGCAACACAGTGGACCCAAACAAAATTATAAAGTAGCACAACAGATGTATAGCGACATAAAATGGTAGCAAGAGAAGAAGATGGGGTTTTAGTAAAAAGCCCTTACAAAAAACAAGAATTCACAGACGACCAACTGCAGGAGTTTGTAAAATGTGCTGACCCTGTTACAGGTCCTGAGTATTTCCTACGTAACTTTTTCTATATACAACATCCAATACAAGGTAAAATACAGTATGATCCTTGGGAGTTTCAACAAAGACTGATAAGCACGTACCACAACTACAGATTTAGTATATCAATGATGCCAAGGCAAACAGGCAAGAGTACCAGTGCGGCCGGTTATCTGTTATGGTATGCAATGTTCAAGCCAGATAGTACAATATTGGTTGCGGCACACAAGTATGCAGGTGCTCAAGAGATTATGCAACGTGTGAGATATTCATATGAAGCATGTCCTGATCATATACGTGCAGGTGCTACAAGTTACAACAAAGGCTCAATAGAGTTTGACAATGGATCAAGAATAGTTGCACAAACAACAACAGAAAATACCGGACGTGGTATGAGTATTACATTGCTATACTGTGATGAGTTTGCGTTTGTGCGACCTACAATAGCAAGAGAATTTTGGACATCGATATCACCTACACTATCAACAGGTGGTGGTGCTATTATTACAAGTACTCCAAACAGTGATGAGGATCAGTTTGCATTTATATGGAAAGGTGCAAACAAAACTGAAGATGAGTTTGGCAATCAAAAAGAACTGGGCATCAATGGCTTCAAAGCATACAGAGCATTTTGGCGAGAGCATCCAGACAGAGATGATGATTGGGCAGAAGAGCAACGTAACATATTAGGTGTTGAACGTTTCCGTCGGGAAATGGATTGTGAATTTATAATCAGTGATGAAACACTTATATCTCCAACAAAACTACTTGATCTTGAAGGAGTTGTTGAACCTTTATACAAAACAGGACAGGTACGCTGGTTTAAACGTCCACAAAAAGGAAGAATATATGTAGTAGCACTTGATCCAAGTTTAGGCACAGGTGGCGATCCTAGTGCAATTCAAGTTTTTGAAGCAAATAGTACAGTACAGATAGCAGAATGGCGCCATAACAAAACACCAATTACAGATCAAATACGAATACTTGTAGAAATAGTAAAGCATATTAACGAAACTGTGCAAGAACCTCAAAGTGTATATTATAGTGTAGAAAATAATACCATTGGCGAGGCGGCATTATTGTGTATTGAGCAGTATGGCGAGCAAAATATTGAAGGATACTTCTTAAGCGACAACACTGTTGTTAGTGCAAGCGGAAAACG
>ENA-OWPI01004287-OWPI01004287.1-marine-metagenome-genome-assembly--contig:-NODE-4287-length-11534-cov-4.159379_pt1 | contig 11534 bp, 10 predicted proteins | sample MGYA00238138_ERZ651775 | MGnify/ENA primary metagenome ERZ651775 (study PRJEB26906, sample SAMN06265043) | marine metagenome | isolation source: Helgoland LTER site | place: Germany:Helgoland, sampling...
AAAAATAAATTTTGATCAATCAAAGTTAGTTAATGATAAAATTGGTTATATAGAAATAAGAAATAGTGATCTTTTTTTTAAAAATGAGAAATTAATTTTGAATTCTGACATATTAATTAATATTGAAAATTATAAAAATTTTTTTTCTTTTCTCCAAACAAATAAAAGATTAAGAAGGCCAATTGAAAAAATTTTAATTAATTTTGATTATGATTTTTTAACTAAACAGATTAAATTTAATAATGTTAAGATCGAATAATAAAGAGATAAATGAGGACTTATTAGGAATATTGGACAGTCTTAATAATAATAATTCTCACAATTTGAATAAAAGTAAACGTGTAATTAATGATTTATTCAGTGCTTATGTAGGATGAATCATTTTTCGAGGATCCACTATTAAGTCATAATCTTTTTCTTTAATAGCTGCTCCTTGTGTAGTATCATATACCCAATATTTCAACCCAGTTCCAGTTGATTTAACAGGCCAACGGTTTCTTTTTACAAAATGCTCAATTCGTGATCGCTCTTCATTCATCAAACGTTTATTCATTTCAAATAACTCTTCTTGAGTGAGTTCTATTGTTGGTTTTACCTTATTTTCTTTAGCTTGTTCGCCTTCGCAGGCAAGCAAGAAGGAAAAAGCAATTAAAAAAGAAAGTAAAAAATATGAATTCCGTTTAATCATGGGGTTTTATTATTGGTTACAAAGTTAGCTTTGCAGTAGTTTTAGCGCATCTTAAAAATAATCAGTTGTTATGACTAAGTTGTTAATTGCATTTTTTTTCGTTTTTACAGTTTCAAATGGTATTGCTCAAAGTGTATCCTACAAAGCATACAGTAAGGAATATAGCGAGCCTGTAGGTGGAATGAAGGATGTGGAGCTAATGATTTCAAAGGAGTTTCAATATCCATTAGAAGCGATTAAAAAAGAAATAGAGGGTGATGTTAGGCTTTCCTTCCAATTGAACACCAATGGTATTACTGTTGACTTAAAAGTAATCTCAAGCCCGGCAGATGAATTGACCGAAGAGGCGCTTCGAATATTTAAAAAAATTCAATGGACAAAACAAGAGTACCGCCCTATTCACATGAGTCTGCGAGACGAGTTTGTAATGCAGTTTAGTTTAAAAAAATGGGTAAAACTATACAAGAAAAGAGATTATCAGTATATCACTTACCCTGTTACGCCAATTGATAGTTCGGGAAAAGTCTATTTTATTAAGGCAGTAAAAACTAAACCGATTCCTGTTTTTAAAGATGGTGAATACAACAACTTCAACCATTACATCGCTCGAAAAATGCGTTATCCAGAAACCGCAGTGAAATTAAATTTAAAAGGAACAGTACTAGTTGCTTTTGTGATTGAGCCGAGTGGTCAAATAAGTAACTTAGAAGTGCGTAAGTCAATGAATGGTGGCTGCACACAAGAGGCGCTTCGCTTAATAAAAGAAGTAACGTGGATTCCTGGGCAGCAAGACAGCGTTGCTGTAAGAACTCAAATGATTACTTCAATTGGATTTGGAATGAGCTCAAATGCTTTTTACGAAAACTATGGCTCGACTGGGAATTAGATTATCGGCATTAATTATTCTGCAACAATACTTTTGAAATATTCCTAGTTTATCGTATCGTTCTGTAAGATTATTAGAGCTTAACGACGAAGGAGTTTAAGGAAACTTATATATAGAATCTAGTAGTTAATTGACCTAAAACTTTGTAGTATTTAGATTCCGCATAGCTATTTCAGGCAATACCCGAAAAGCGTTTTGGTTCAATTACGCTTGTGGAATGACGGTAATTTTAAAAGTACGAAGGCGGTTAAATGATAAATTACTCTTGTGTTTCCATGCTAATGTGAAAAATAGCATCGCCCTTATTGACAATAGAAGTAGTATTTAATCCGAAAACGTAACAATCTCTTGGAGCTAAAACTCGCCTTTCAAAGTCACCAAAAGGATCGGAAATTCTTCCAATTACTGTTTTGTGCTTTACCCACGTTCCGTTTTGAATTCTCGTTTCAAAAATACCAGAATGCTGAGCGCGTATCCACTTGCTTTTAGTTACAATAACCGGTTCGTTTTCTGCGCTTGCCACTCCTTCGTGCATGCCTAAGTATTTCATAACATTGTAAGCACCTTCTACTCCACATTTCACCACCTCATCGTTGAGCTCCAAAGACTTTCCGCCTTCAAACAATAGAATGGTCTTTCCCATTTTATGAAACAACTCGCGAATAGATTTTGGAATGTAGGTCGAGTTTACAATGAAGGGTGCACCAAAAACTTTTGCCAAATGCAACAATTTGGCATCGTTAAGAGCGCAACGTGCATTGGGATAGTTAGAACGTTCTGCACCCCCTGTATGAAAGTCCAAAACGTAATCGACTTTTGGTGCTATTTCTTTGGTAAATGCATGCGCAAATTGACTGGCTAAAGAACCATCTGCCGAACCGGGAAACATTCTATTTAAATCTCTACCATCGGGAAATTCCCGTTGTTGGTTCAAATAGCCAAATACATTAAAAACTGGAATACAAATGATGGTTCCTTTAATTGGCTTATTGTATTTCTTCCGAATAATGTCACGAACAATGGCGACACCATTCATTTCGTCACCATGCACTCCACCCATGCACAACAGCGCTGGTCCATCTTCTTTTGCTCGCTCTATTATAACGGGTATGCGTAGGCTATTTCTCGTATGGAGTTTTGCCACCTCCATTTCAAGACTTGCACTTTGACCTGGCTTTATTTCTTGGCCAAGAATTTTTAGCACTTTATTAGACATTTCGCTCTATGTATTTAATAATCTGTCGAGCGATATCATTTTTAGTTGCTATTTCAATTCCCTCTAAACCCGGTGAAGAATTTACCTCCAATACTAACGGACCTTTATCCGATTGCAACATATCTACTCCAGCAACACCTAAACCTATGGCCTTGGCTGCTTTTATTGCAGTTAGTTCTTCTTCATCACTCAGTTCAATAACCTCTGCGCTTCCACCTCGGTGCAAATTAGATCTAAATTCTCCCTTTTTGCCTTGACGTTTCATTGCTCCAACAACGTGACCGTCCACAATAAAAACACGAATATCTGCTCCACCAGCTTCTTTCACAAATTCTTGTGCAATTACTCTTGCTTTTAACCCATTGAATGCTTCAATTACCGAGCTAGCAGCATTTTTAGTTTCGGCCAGTACCACACCCAAACCCTGCGTGCCTTCCAAAAGCTTAATTATTAAAGGTGCACCACCAACAGAATCAATAATATGATTTACATCTTTTGCATAATTGGTAAACACTGTTTTCGGTAAGCCTACTCCTGCTCTAGCCATAATTTGTAAGCTTCTGAGTTTGTCTCTCGAGTTTACTAAGGATTGTGATTTTACAGAAGAAAAAACACCCATCATTTCAAATTGACGCACTACTGCTGTTCCATAAAATGTAACAGAAGCACCAATACGAGGGATTATAGCATCAATATCTTCAATGTAAGTGCCGTTGTAAAAAATTCTTGGTTTTTTCTTTTCTAACTCTATGATGCACTTTAAATGATCGATAACAATAACTTCGTGCTTGCGCTTTTCAGCCGCCTCTACCAGTCTCCTTGTTGAGTATAAATTAGCGTTTCGGGATAAAATTGCAATTTTCATAATATCTATTTTCAGCTAGAACTTACTGTTTCGCTTGTTTTAAATCAAAAGAAACATTTTTAAGTGTAGTGTCTACTAGCACTTTTTTATTCAAGAATCTTCTACCTAATAATATAGGGTATTTCATTTCACCTCGGTTCGTTAAAGACAATTGGATGGGATAGTTTTTACCAAAAATGACTATTTCAGTTTTTACAAAAAAACGTTTTTCCACTACCCCATTTGAGCTTTTAACCGCTTTTACTTTGTAATTTTTAGTTCTGAATTTTTTATCGTGATAATGCGTATGCGCAGGATCTAAAATTTCAAATTCCAGAATTTTCTCATTATTCTCAATTAACTCAGAAATATCGTGACTGTGAATTGATGAGGTATAAGCACCTGTATCTATTTTTATTGCAATATTTTCTAGAGTCAACTCTGGAAAGTCTGCTTTATCTATTCTACCTATTATTTTCATGTGGTAAATTACTTCTGGTCTAAAGCCATAAAATTGAGAATGCAAATGTATCATAAGCAACTGCTCTAAAATGGTAAATTAACCATATTTGAAATAAGTCACTTTGAGGCAATCTGAAGTCATTTTAGTATACTGAATCATTTATCGAATATTAAGATTTTATTGGTAGGTTAAGCTATTAGAGCTTTTCAAATTTGAAGTCTTAAGTTTACTTTTCTTGCAAGCCTGCTAAACTAAAAATGCAAAAATTATATTGTTCGCCTATTTACTCAAAATTGAAAGGTCGAATGCATACTGCAATTAAGTATAAATGGTAAAGAAAATCTATATTTGATGCTATGCACCTGTCCTTACGTGTTTTAGTATTCATTCTATTTGGTTTCTTGTCTGTATCCAATTGTTATGCTCAATTGTTTACAAATTCTGGAACTGACTTTTGGTTTGCTTTTACTGAAACTCGAGATAGAGCAAATGCATTGTATTGGGTAAACATTACTTCCAATGAAAATGCATCTGGAACCGTGGAAATACCCGGTACTGGCTTTACTCAAAATTTCACTGTGGTGCCAGGTCAAGTAGTTGAAGTGCGCATACCTTCAACAGATGCAAACATTTTAGGGTCTGCGATTCATGTTAATCGTGGCGTTCATGTAACTTCAAATAAAGATGTGGTTGTTTTTGCAGTGACGCTTGCAGCAGCTAGACATGAAGCTTCTCTTGTACTTCCAAACATTCCTGGTCCGAAGCGTTACCGAGTTATGTCGCACATATCAGAAGTGAGAGGAAACACATTGTACGAATCTGAATTTAATGTAGTTAGCGGTGGAGATACGGTAATAGTTGACATTACCCCATTTGGAGATATAGCCGGTGGACTCGATTCTGGTGTTACGTACCGAGATACGATTCTTCCAAATCAGGTATATCAGGCCCAAGCCGATTCTGTTCAGGATGATTTAACGGGAACATTAATCGAATCGGTAAACGACAAAAGCTTTTTCGTTTATTCTGGAAATGTTTGGTCTTCGGTTTATTGCAATACAGGTTCGCTAGATCCTCTTTACGAAGCAATGATGCCAACCAACACTTGGGGACAAGATTACTTTGCTATACCCACTCCTGTAATTAATCTAGATTACATTAAAATCATAGCAGATAGAGATTCGACCGAAGTTTTTAAAGATGGTTTTTTAGTAGCTGAACTAAAAGCTGGTGAGTTTTACGATGACACCATTAGCGCAATTCACAATTACACGAGTAATAAGCCTATAGCGCTTGGGCAATTTATGGTTACCGGTCAAAATGGCTGCACGCGATCAGGAACAGACCCTTCCATGATTATGCTTAATGCCACTGAACAAATGTTTTTGGATTCGATCTCCTTTTTTGCTGTAGACACTGCGCTCATCCAAAATCACTACGTACACACTTTGACTCGAACCTTAGATACTGGATTGATGTTTTTAGATAGCACTCAAATGCTTGGTTGGACACCCTTTTCACAAAACGCCGACTTCTCTTACAAAACCACAAAAATTGCAGCTGGGTATCATAGGCTTGAAACAAAAGGCTGTGGATTTATAGCATACAGTATGGGCTATGGGTCTGTTATTTCATATGGCTATGCTGCTGGCGTTTCATTGGTTGACCTCGGTAATACCATTCAATTTAGCAATGCAATAAATGGTAGTGATACTATCTGTTTGGGAGACACGGTTCAATTTAAAAGCACTTCACTCGAAAGGCCATTGAACTTCCAATGGGACTTTGGAGATGGTTCTTCAGATACGATTCAAAGTCCGAAACATGCCTACACGTTAAATGGAACCTATGTTGTAAGTTTAACCACTACTTATTCATGCGGTCAGATTACGGTTAAAGATACTGTTGAAGTGCCTCCAGCTCCAATTGCTAACCTTGGTCCAGATACAACACTTTGTCAAGGAGATACCCTAACTTTTAGTGTAAATACATCTGTTTTTAAAGCACTCTGGAATGATGGCTCAAGGTCGAAAGACTTACGCATCTTCAAATCAGGTAATTACTGGGTAGAGGTCTCGAATTTTTGCGGGGCAAGCAGAGATTCAGTAAGCATTGTAGTCTTAACAAACGATTTAGTTGATGCAGGATTAGACACTGTACTTTGTCAATTTACTCCTTATAAATTGGGAGGAACGTCCAATGTGCCTGGTAACTTAAATTATTTATGGTCTCCTGCTACCGATTTAGATAGCGCGAATATTGCAAATCCCACTGTTACCCCAGTAAATGCAGGCCCATTCAGCTATATAGTTTCAGTAAAATCGGGCAATTGTATCCTTTCAGACACTGTAGATCTAACCGTGAAAAGTAAACCGATTATTGATGCTGGTGGAGATAGGATTGTATGTAAGGATACTACTGCGAATATTGAGCTCGGAGGCAATCCTACTGGACCAATAACATCCTCCTACATTTGGGCGCCCGCCGATAAATTGCTGAACTCAAATACTCAAAACCCGGTAACTAAAGACCCTTTCCCTAGAACCTACTATTTGTTAGCGGTAGATACTAGCGGTTGCACTTCAGTTGATTCCATAAAGGTAGGTACATTTAGAATTAGAGCGACTGGAGATAGTATACGTTGTGGTGGTGATACTGCTACTCTTCGAGTGTACGATGTAATTGGCTCAAAACCCTTCAACTATGCATGGTCGCCTGCTGCTAATTTATCTCAATCGTCTGACTCAACTCCAAAAGCATTTCCTGATTCCAGCACTAATTATCAAATAGTTGTATCTGATTCATTAGGATGCATAGATTCGGCAACAGTATTTGTACAGGTAAACGCTTCGGTTAAAGCAGCTTTTACTAGTAAAGCAAAAGTTGGCTGTGAAGCGGGCATTGTAACTGCGAGTATAAATCCATCGGCTATTTTCTCCTACAATTGGCTCTTAGATGGAGCAGATCTTGGCTCTGATCCGGTAATATCATTTGAAGTGATAAGAAACAAAGACTACTCGTTGCAACTCGCTGTTGAGTCTGTCGATAATTGCAAAGACACAAATACTAAGATCATAAATATTAATGAAACCCTTCTTTCTTTTACAGCAGACAGCATAGCCAATGTATTTACTCCCAACTACGATGGTATAAATGATGACATTGACTTTACTATGGGCAATGATTTCGTTGACTGCAGCACTATATCCGTATATAATCGTTGGGGTGCTCTAGTTTTTCAGTCTGAAGAAGGGTTTCCTATTTGGGATGGAAGAACATTTGTAGGTGAACCTTGCCAAGAAGGCGTTTATTTCTACCGATTAGATGTAAATGGAACAAGCTACACTGGCTATGTAACCCTTCTGAGGTAATTTAATTTTAAGGTTTAGCGTATATGGGATTTTAGTCCAACACTTTTTCAGCAACTAAGCGCACGAAATCCAAAGAGCTTAGCATACCTTTTATTTCTCCTTCATCCATCACAACGATATGGTGCACCTTATGTTTTAACATCATATTGGCAGCTGCTTGAGCGCTTGAATCTATATGCACAACATGAACACTGGAGGTATTCATTACATCCTTTACCGCTGCGTCCTCGCTCACCTCTTTATTCATATCTGTAGCTGATATAATACCTTGAATAGTCTCTTCTACTTTAAGCGTATCATTTGTGTAGGAAATGACCGGAATAGCGTGAATTCCTTTTTCCTGCATTAGTGTTCTAATTTCCAAAACGCTATCTTCTCCAGTTGCAGTTGTGACTGGTGTGGACATAAAATCTTTTACTGTTATTCCCATGAGTGGTATTTTAAATCAAAAAATCTTATGCAAAGTGAAGCTTTCCGCACTATATATTTACTTCGCCATAAAATTAGCCTATTAAAAAGCTATTGACTGCAATTAGCACTGAAAAAATATTTTAAAGCGCCTCTAAGACACCAAGTGCTGCTCTTTCGCCTGAAATCATAGCTGCATTTAAGGAAGCATTTAACTGCGTGTCTCCCGCTAAAAAAATGTGGGAGCTTAATCTTGTTTCAGCTGGCGGTAACTCGTATTTCAAGTTATCTAATTTAGGCAACGCCATAGGAATTGTATAGTGTTTTATGAAGGTACAGGCTTCGATACCACAATAGGCGTTCAATTCCTTTTTAACTGCTTCAATAAGCGCTTCATCGCTTAAACCTTGCTTGTCAATTACTGTTACCGACAGTAATTCCTTCTGCGGTACTTGCTCAGTCTCCAAACATGTCGGATAAAAAATATTATTGATTAGCGCTCCCTTTTCAGAAATAAGGCCAATTAATTGCTTATCAATGACTCTAGCTTCAGTTTCGAAATACAAGTTTTCGCACGATTTCCATTCAACTATACTATTTTCTGCATCTGAACACAGGTTACTAATGTTGCTTGTAATTATTGTAAAGTCACTGTTTAATGTTGTCTGATCGTCCAGCTCAATTTCGCCATCTTTTATTGAAATCACTTTCGTATTGTATTGGACTGCTGTGCTCTTCAAATTTTGCAACAATTGTTTGGGAATCGCCTCAATTCCAGCTTTCGGCAAAGCGGCATAACCCTCTCCAAACATTTTATACACAAACTCAAACATTCTGCTGGAGGTTTCAAGTTTTGTTTCAAGGAAAATACCACTGAAAAAAGGCTTAAAAAAATCATTAATGATTTCGTCCGAAAATCCAAGTTCCCGCAAATAAGACAAAGTGGTTTGCTCTTTTTCAGCAAATATTGCCGACACGTTTTTTCGCTTAAGCTTATTATTCAACTTTAGTATTTTTAGTTTATCCGAAAAGTTTCCAATGCCTGAAAACAAGGTTGAAAACAATAAGGAAAAGTCTTTTAGCGGATCCCCTATAATTAGTTGATTGCCATTTTTAAAAATAGAAGCACCCGGTAAAAATTTCTGTAATTGTAAAGCACCAAAATCAAGATATTTCTGAGCAGCTGGATAGGCCGTAAGTAGGACCTGAAAACCGTGGTCCAATTGAAATCCATTTACGACATCGGTTTTTACTCTTCCTCCTACTCGCTCAGTTGCTTCAATAATAACTGGACTGTATCCATTATCTTCCAAAACTTTAGCAGCTACGAGTCCACTAACTCCCGCTCCAATAATGTGTATTTTACAGTCTTTTTTATTCATAAACAGTACATTTCTAATAACTTATTGGCAATAAATAGAAAACTCGATTTGCTTTAAAATTTTATGATTGCTCCACAAAATTTCATCAAAAATACAAACGAGTATGCCTAAACACAGGCTTCATGAAAGAAATGATAATAGCTAGGTCTAAATTTATAGAAAAACAAGCATTAATCACTCGTGATTCTGGCTTCATTGATGAGCATATATATTTTTTAAAAGAACTGCTCTATCATTAAAAAAAAACTTGCTGAACAAGAATTGGATTTGTTTTATTATTTAAGCGATCAAAACAGCGAGGCAGTTTTAAAACCAATAATTTTGCCTTTCAAATAAAAAGGAAAAGCACTTAACAAATTATTGCTGGTTATAGTAGAAGTCAGTACTCACTGAAGACCTCAATAGAAAAGGAAAAAGATAGAAATGGAATTAGATGTAATTAAAATTATAGAATCATTAATAGTTTTTGCTATTTATATAATTGTAAGGCTACTTTCCTATAAAATAATTGAGAAAACACTAGATGATAGACTGATACAAAATTCTAGAGGAATAATTATTAAGAGAGCTGTAAACCTAACGTTTCTAGTAATTAGCATTGCTTTTATTTCACTGATTTGGGGAGTAAAACAATCGGATTTAGGCGTATTAATTGGGTCAGTACTTACAGTTGTTGGGGTTGCAATGTTCGCACAGTGGTCGCTTCTTTCTAACATTACTTCAAGTGTAATTATTTTCTTTAACCACTCTGTCAAAATAAATGATTCCATTACTATCATGGAAGCCAAAGACTACGTTATTGAAGGCAAAGTGACAAATATCGGGCTGTTTTTCATCACGCTGGAAACTGCAGATGCTGAAGAAATAACGTTGCCAAATAATGTCTTTATTCAGAAAAGTATAAAAAAGAGAATCAATTTGCAAAAAGAAGATAGTTAGCATAATTCTAACCTAATTTTAAAAAAAGAGTATGTCAAGGATAAAACACTTAGTAATACCAATACTAGTTGGACTGTGCATTATGTCGTGCGTTGAACTTCAGAAAGCGGTGACCGATGCAAGTAAAATATCCGATCCTAGCTAGATTAAAACAGGTCCTGAGGTGTACCGAAATGAAGACGCCTTTGCTATGCCCAAAGAAGGCCGGTCAGATGTGGGTCTTTCGCTTATCCTAGATGGCTTTTGATTGGATTGGGTTGGGTTGAGTTGAGTTTTACAGGTCATGCGAAATGTCTGTGAGATCAAGAGACGGAGCAAGTCGATAATTTATAGCACAAAAAAAGCCCCGATTCCTCGAGGCTTTTTCAATTCACTTTGTTTTGTAATCTTATACGTTCTCGATAATCATAGCAGAAGCACCACCGCCTCCGTTACAAATACCTGCTCCACCATACTTTCCGTTGTTTTGTTTCAAAACGTTGATCAAGGTTACAATGATTCTAGAACCAGAGTTCCCAAGTGGATGTCCCAATGAAACAGCACCACCGTTTACGTCCACCTTAGCAGGATCTAATCCCAACTCTTTAGTATTCGCTAATCCAACTACAGAGAACGCTTCGTTCAATTCCCAGTAATCAACATCAGCAGTAGCTAATCCTGCTTTTCCCAATGCAATTGGAATTGCTTTAGAAGGAGCAGTTGTAAACCATTCTGGCGCTTGAGCTGCATCAGCATACGAAGTAACTTTCGCCAATGGAGTTAAGTTGTATTTCTCAACCGCCTCAGCGCTTGCTAAAATCAATGCAGAAGCACCGTCATTCAATGTTGAAGCATTTGCAGCTGTAACCGTTCCGTCTTTTTGGAATGCAGGACGTAAAGTTGGAATCTTATCCATTCTCACGTTTGAGTACTCTTCGTCTTTATCAACGATAACTGCGTCACCTCTTCTTTGAGGAACTTCTAAAGGTACAATTTCGTCGTTGAATTTTCCAGCTTCCCAAGCAGCAGCAGACTTTTTGTAAGAGTCAATTGCAAAGTTGTCTTGATCCTCTCTAGAAAATCCGTACTCCTTAGCACACATATCGGCACAAACACCCATGTGTGTATCGTTATAAACGTCGGTAAGACCATCTTTAACCATTCCGTCAATAATATTGATATTACCCAATTTAACGCCGTTTCTAGCTTGCATATAATGAGGAACTGAACTCATGTTTTCCATTCCACCTGCAACAACAACTTCGTTATCACCAGCTTTTATAGACTGAGCAGCCATTGCAATTGCCTTCATTCCTGAAGCACAAACTTTATTTACCGTAGTACAAGGAACATCCTGA
>ENA-OWPI01004288-OWPI01004288.1-marine-metagenome-genome-assembly--contig:-NODE-4288-length-11528-cov-4.058248_pt1 | contig 11528 bp, 7 predicted proteins | sample MGYA00238138_ERZ651775 | MGnify/ENA primary metagenome ERZ651775 (study PRJEB26906, sample SAMN06265043) | marine metagenome | isolation source: Helgoland LTER site | place: Germany:Helgoland, sampling...
ACCCCGAATTGTCCTGCGTCATCGCAACAAAGTTGCTAATATCTTTACGAGGCGAGATATTGCCGACAGCCATCTCAAGCTCGTTCAAGATTTCTAATCGCTCAGTCAGCAGCTTCTTCTCATTGACGACGTACTGTTGCAAAGCGTTTGCCTGCGCACCGCACGCGCTGAGCAAGTTGCTCTCCGCGAAGATTCTCGCAGCTCGCCTACAGCCGTCGAGAGCGCTTAGAGAGCTCAGAAGTTTCGCGGAGACGTCAATCGTGTTGCTGTTGGTAACGGCTATCTCATTCTTGAGAAAGAGGGTTTCTTGGTGGGTCATCGCTCGACCGTTGGCCCTGGCTTTTGCCGATGCCATCATAAGTACAGTCTCCTTCTGGATCTCGGCGTGTTTTGCCTCTTCAAGCTTCTTGTCTAATATTAGGACACGATTGCTGGCACAATCGAGCGCGTTCGAACGAGACCGTGATCGTCGTTCGGACACGCGCAGGGATCGTCGGAGGCTCGGGAGCAATGCATCCTCCAGAAAAGTGACGCTTTCAACCTCAGCTCCCAGAGTGCGGACAGAATAAGAACGCAGAGAATCGAATGCGCTTGCCAGGGTAGATTGTGGCTGCATCAGTGGGGTCGACAAATTCTCAGCCTCGGAGAGTTCTGACACGGCCAACTCAATGTCCTTCAGCATCCGGCGTTTTATCCTGGCGGCATTGCTCATAAAATTGTGGGTGGTTTTTAACGCGCTAGTCGTGGAGTTCAACACGTGCGTCGCATTGTTCGGGGTCATTGTCGAGAGCGAAAACCCGTTCGCGGACAAGGAATTGTGGTGAGGACTTGCTGAGACTGTCAGCGAATCAAACTCATCATTATTCCCAACGATTTCCCTGATAATCGTCGATCTAGTTTTTGAGGCTGGTACATCATCATCATTATGGTGTGTGTGGTGCACGTTATCAATCACGTCCCAACCGATCGCCTCTTCATCCATCACCAAGCCATCGCTGTTTATTTCAATTGATTCTTTGTTTGAACTAGTACCGTCGTCCGCCTTCTCCGCAACGTGCATAAAACGTTCAAACAGCTGCTGGTCGTTGTTCGATGGGTCCAAATTATGCAGCTTTTGCTGTAGGAAATTCAACATGGTATGGCTGTTGTGTGGTGGGTTGAGGGAGCGAGGGCGATGGTGTGTTCATTAAAGAGAATTATTATTGAGATTTTTTTTGGAGAAATATTACGAGTCTTCCCTAAACAAGAACATCCCCCACCCCCCCTCCCCCGCTCCAATTCTTACTCTCGTCGTTGCTTGGGAGCGATATATATATTTCCGCTCGACTTCCTAACCCTAACCGTCAACGATGACACGCGTCATTATCGGTCACCTCCTTCTCCTGTTTTTGATCCACAATGTCAACTCATTCACTCACCCTCTCGTCGGCGTTCGACGCCATAAGAACATCGCATTCTCGCTGCTCGCCAAAGGTTCACCCGACAACTCCGGGTCCGAAACCGAGGCCTCGATCCGTTCCATATCCAAGGAGGCGGAATCCTTAATGGCCCGGAGCGTCCAGAGCGTGAAGGGCAGCCTCCAGACCGTTCGGACCGGGCGCGCCTCGCCGGGCATTTTGGACAGGGTCGTGGTGTCTTATTACGGCGCCCCGACGCCCCTTAGCCAGCTGGCGACGATCTCCGTACCCTCCGCCCAACAGTTGCAGGGTGAGTTTTTGTTTTTGTTGTTTGTTTTTGTTTTTGTTTTTGTTCAGTTGTTCAGTTGTTCAGTTTTTGTTTGTTAGTTAAGCATGTCTCCGCCTCGACGCCCCGCTCGGCTCTCTCTCTCTTGCTAGCTTCTGCCGCTTAAAACACATAGCACCACCGTCATGCTCACCGGAGACGTTCTGCGTGCCCTTTATATTCACTTCCCAGTGGCCCCTTTTGATCAGAGCCAGATGGGGGAGGTCGAGAAGGCCATCCTCGAGGCCAATATAGGCCTGGTTCCGAATAACGACGGCAACGTGATCCGCCTTAACATCCCTGCCCTGACAGAGGACAGGCGCAAGGAGCTCATGAAGCAGGTAAGGGTTATTGTATATTTGTTAAAACCTCACGGTTCTCACGAAAAAAAACAAAAATGAAATGTTCAAGGACTTGTAATTGCAAACTAATTATCAGAAAAATAAATAAAAATAAAACAGTGCAGCAAGCTCGGCGAAGAGGGCAAGACGGGCGTTCGAAACGTTCGCCGCGACAAGGTCGCCGCGATTAAGAAGCTCGAAAAGGACAAGTCCATCGGCAAGGACGAGGCCTTGGACGGTACGGACCTCATCGACGCGGCCACCAAGAAGAGCATCAAACAAATCGACGACATCGTTAAGGCGAAAGAGGAGGAAGTCAGCAAGGTGTGAAAAAATACGAATGTTTACCCCCCGACGTGCCAGTTTGAGCGATCCACAACGATAACATGTGACGAAAAATTCCTCGCAGAGAGTAGTTTCTTTTCGGACAATTTTTTTTAGAAGTTCTTGTCCCGAGAGAGAATCTTTATTATTCTCGAGGTAGGGTTGGGGTGGAATATTTCAGGGTTTTTCTACTCCATTTTTTTTCTTCAAGTCCAAGATCAAGATGATACGACGAGAACGAAGAAAAAATTAAAAAGAATCCCACATTTTGGTCGTTTTTTAGCTCGAAAGTTTTTTTAGATTCGTTTTTGTCAAGTCAGCATCAAACCAATCTTGCCTCCTTACACCGAAGGTTATTGTTGACCGATTGAGTAGGGGAGATGAAGAGGACCAATGCCCACGAGCCCCCCAAATTTGCCAAGAATTCCTTCTTAAACTCACTGATTAATGAGAGAGCGGAAGAAATCGTGAACGACGTGTTTGAAGCCCAACTATCGCTCAAAGGAATTCAGCATTGCCCTACGACCAGGACATTTTACCACCTTTTCGCTCCTGATAATGTGCTCATCGGTCATGGCGAACTAATGGCCATGTTGATTTCATGTGGATGGGACCCGGTGGCGAGCGACACATCGGTGGACGAGCGTGTCGTGGAGAAGTGTTACGTCAATCTGCTCAGCGATGAGAAATTTAAAGCTTGGCGCGTTGCCCTCAATGCGTCGTCGCTTACAGTGGACGAGATCAGTAGTGGAAACTCAAACACAACTCCAAGCTCGAGCACGACTCCCCCTCCCTCACTCTCCCCAAGCAAGACTCCCTCAATGTCAAAGTCTCTCTCTCCCCGAAATGGCGTAAAGAGTGACGATAATGATATTCCGATGATTGAAGAGGAGTATCAGAAATCGGGTAATCCCGACCGTCTTCCAAAAAAGGAGCGAGGCAGGCCACGCAAGCACCAGGAGCAAACGGGACCAGATATGCCGAAACGGAAGCGGGTGCGGCCACGCAAAGATCAAGGTAGTGCACCAGCAAATGTGGCGCCTGCAGGATGGGTTCCTGAAATTTCAGCAGGCGGAGACATAGTAGCAAAACAACGTGGTGGTGCAGCTAAACAGAAATCACTCGAATACAAACCAACTTGCGAGTATCCTAAGGAGCTTACCTTTATTGAACTGGAAAATCGTGTAGGGACAAGAGTCTCCTATCGTGGGAGAAAGGGGAGTGTGACAAACAGAAATAATAGCTACTACATTGTTGCCTTTGATGACGATGGAAACAACACAAGGAAGTGTGGATACAGACCCGGTGAACTATTGGTTCTAGACAGTAATGATAATGAGATTCCGATGACCAAAGAGGAGTATCAGAAAGGGAAATCGGTAGCAAAACAACGTAGTAAATTACCCGAATATGAACCAACTTGCGAGTATCCCAAGGAGCTAACCTTTATTGAACAGGAAAATCGTGTAGGGACAAGAGTCTCCTATCGTGGAAGAAAGGGGAATGTGACAGGCAAAAAAGGTAGCGGCTGGTACATCGTTACCTTTGATGACGATGGAAACAACACAAGGGATAGTGGATACAGACCCAGAGAACTATTGGTTCTAGACAGTAATGATAATGAGATTCCGATGACCAAAGAGGAGTATCAGAAACGGAAATCGGTAGCAAAACAACGTAATAAATTACCTGAATATGAACCAACTTGCGAGTATCCCAAGGAGCTACTTTTTATTGAACTGGAAAATCGTGTAGGGACGAGAGTCTCCTATCGTGGAAGAAAGGGGAGTGTGACAGGCAAACTTAACTTCAATTCCATCGTTACCTTTGATGACGATGGAAACAACACAAGGAATTGTGGATACCAACCCGGAGAACTATTGGTTCTAGACAGTAATGATATGGAAATTCCAATGACCGAAGAGGAGTATCAAGGGTATGTAGAATACAAACCAACTCACGAGTATCCTAAGAAGCTACTCTTTATTGAACTGGAAAATCGTGTAGGGACAAGAGTCTCCTATCGTGGAAGAAAGGGGAGTGTGACAGGCAAAATAGGTAAAGGCAACTACATCGTTACCTTTGATGACGATGGAAACAACACAAGGAAGAGTGGATACACAGCCAGAGAACTATTGGTTCTAGACAGTAATGATAATGAGATTCCAAGCGAGTATCCCAAGGAGATAGCATGGATCCACACGACTCTTGATTCTAACACCTGGCAGCAAATTCACCCCCCCAAACTATCGGTGAAAAATAATGGTGAACCGAAAATCCGCTGCGAGATGAATGTGTATTATCACTGCGCCACCAAGCTAGCAGAACAGCAAGCACGAGAAGGAAAAATTGAGAGGGTAGTCGTTGAGACGCTCGTTCAAGTGTCAAGGATCTTCAGGTCAAATAACACCTACGACGCAGTCTTCTCCACCGAGGGCAACAAAAGACTGGATAAAAAAAAAAACAAACTGGAAAGTACACGTAGGCTACAACTCCCCAACTACGATGCAGTACTAAAAACCGGTGCATTCCTACAAGACGAAAGCAACAACAAAACGATCTTGGCGGGGATGGTTGAGGAAATGGAGGGCTTGACGGTGGAGGTGACAGCGGAAATGTTCACGAAGAACCGGGACTTTTATTTCATCGTGGGGTCGCCGAGGCGGGTGGCGGTTAATGCTCTTGGATATAAAGAGGTTTCTTTTACTGAGGTTCAGGATAAGACTTCTAAAGTTGTCAAGTCGGGTGCGGTTTTCGTTGCAAAAGGAGGGAATATTATCGATCAACGATACAAGCCGGGGTCTGAGAAAGAATGCCAATACTCCAGAGTGGCAACAATTATTGCCTCGGCTGGTTTTGCCCACTTTGTGGAGGGCATTGTGCACATGATAATTGAGAAGGAGCTGAATAATCATTTTAGGGAGTCGGACGGAACCCACATGGTTGGCGCGCACTCAGAGGCGTTGATGGTGAAAACGGGCAGCGGCGATGAGGAATACTTGAGAAGGCTTGGCATTTTTTGGGATACCGCCTTGAAGAAGGCTGTGGGAGAGGGCTTCAACTGCCATAGCGAGCAGGTGTAGAACGTCGGCGGTCCGGTCGCTATTCCCAAGGCAACTTTCGACGAGATCTTTTTCTACGAGACCTTCTTAGACGAGACCTTTCTCCACGAGACCTTCTTAGACGACTTACAGGTGTTCGACGACATGATGCCCCTTGACAACATGGACAATGGCTTCCGAAACGACGACGACATGATGCTCCCTGACGACATGGACGATGGCTTCCGAAACGACGACGACATGATGCTCCCTGACGACATGGACGAGTTTTTTGCATCCGCATTAATTAAAAGACACCGTTAATCTACCCGAATTCTTTGCAAATATATGATCATTTTGTTAGTTGTTCCTTTATTGATTGTGAATACAAATAACCCTTTTGTTGTCAAAAACAGCTCAGAGCAGGAAAGGGGAATTTTCCCCTCTTTGCCTGACACTTCGACCTTCGGAGTGAACAGCCCACAGATGGCACAAATAAGAGCCAAAAAGACCCAAAATGACCCAAAATCGAAAGAAAGATACCCACACCACAATCGTCGACAAAGAAAAGAACTAAATACATTTAACACAAACCCGACTAGGTTATGGGCCAACATTACCTCTACGAACACGATAATCAAAAACAGCGGCAAACAACTCAGCCAGTTTTTTGCCAAAAAAATATCGTTCTTTAATATTAAAAGTTAGGGGGCTACCTTACGTGCTTTCATCACATTACGACACAATAAAATATATACTTTAAAGGGCATCATCTCTTCTGACTTGGATGTCCCTCTGCTTCTTTGCTTTCCGCTCAGCATTCTGCACATGATTGAGGTATAGACAACATAGACAGCCACAGAATGAAGCGGGCAGGAGACAAATTGCCCAAAGATCCCAGCCGTAGTTCTGGATGAGGTATCCGTTGACGAAGGAGCTGATCCCGCTGCTAGTGTAAGCGAAAAAACTGAGCGTTCCAGAACTTGTTCCACTTCCCTTGGCGCCCGCTGCATCGGCTGAGGCGCAGCCCAAAATGAGTGTTAAGGTGCCAAAGAGGAGGCTTGCAATCAATGTGGTACAGGCAACTGCTCCGTAAGGGTTGTCAGGCCCAATGCCCCAGACCAATACAACAAATACCAATCCCTGGAGGAGGAAAAACCCTCCCACAACAGGTGCCCGTTTGCTGTCAAAGAACCTGTCGCTGATATAACCCCCCGACAAGCTACCAAACATTCCCCCGATCGTCACGCCAGTTGCAGCGAATGTGTACAACGACGTTCCTACAGGAATGTCGTAAACTTCTTCGAGGAAGCTGGTAAACCAGCTGAAAAAGCCTTCGCGGATCCATCCGACACAAGTCATGGCCAAGCAAAGAACTCGGAGAGACCGGTTGGCGAATACCTTTTTGACGTCGCCGATGAACGTTCCGGCTAGACTTTCTTTTTTTGATTTCCCCCCCTCTCCCTCCTTAGAATCTGTGGATGGTTGCTCCACCACCTCTGCTCCCTCCACGCCAAAATCCTTTTCCGAACTCAACCTCTCGTCCTCCATATCGACCAATTTACTATCAGGTTTATCCGAAACCTTCGTCCATACAAGACAGGCGAATATGCCCAACAAAATGCCGGGCTTGGCGAAAACCACCCAGAATGGGAAGTTGTCCAATATCAGTCCTCCCGTAACAAGGGCGAGGAAATAGCCGCATCCGATCATCACACCCATCACCCCGCTGAATACTCCTCTTTCACTCACTTTGTACCAACTTGAGTTAATTTTGATGACACTCAAGCTGCCAAAGGGCTGAAAGAAGTTGTTCATGATATTACAGACCATGAGCGACGGGACTGTGTGGTAGTCACTATAAAATAAGAAAGCACTGACCAGATTCACGAATGCAGATCCTATGGCCCCAACACAGATCGCAGTCTTCCCTCCCCACCGGTCGACTTTGTGGCCGTCAGATAGCATGAAGACTGCGTAGCTAAAATGCCCAGCAAGGAGAATGCTGCCAAATGTGGTTTTGCTAGTTTCCAACATATCCCGAACCTCTGCATTATTAATAATCGACATGTTGTACCTCCCCATATAGTAGCAGCTGTATAGCATGCCAGTAAGAAACCAGTTCTTTGTTCGTGCCAACCTGTAATCTCTTGATCGTTCTAAAGGGTTGAAGTGCCAATCAATCAGGATGGCAATAATCAAGGAAACAGCCATTGATCCGACGGCTAAAAACGTAGCTAACATATTGAAAAATAGAACTGTTCACGGTTACGAAAGAAAATAACCGATAAATCACCTGAAACCACTTGACGGGAGGATCCACTTGACTTGCTTGTGCCTGAAATTGAAATTGATTTACTTGCATCTATTTTAAATTCATTCTGGAAATATCATCTCCCTGGATCGCAGACTACACCCCAAAGGACACCGAAAAACAAAAAACGGTGAAAGCCAATCAATTGCCAACACACAATGATATTATTGATGCTATTGTTGATAGAGATGATGCAGAAGAGCTGAAAAAGTTCATTTTCAAGAATCTCCCATCCGCACACTCTTCCCCAGCGCATACGATTACGACAGCCGAGAAAAAGAATCAAGTCAATTTATTGTCAAGCATTCTGACGGTGGTGTGTATGAAAGGAGCGGAGAGATGTCTTGCGACTGTGCTCGAAAAGCTTGGGCAGGGGCAGTTCCGAGGAACACAAATTGAAGGAAAATTTTCGGACCCGTTTATGACTGTAGGGAGCTACGACATGCACAACCTTCTCCCTCTTTTGTTTAAGCACCAAACAACAATCAACAGTTTTAATACTGGTGATCATCGTACCGAAACGCCACTGCAGTATGCTGCTGGGACTGGGGGATTAAAAGTTATCCAGAGTTTGTTGGATACCTTCCATTGCAGTATAAACGAGCAGAACGACAGCGGAGAGACTGCCCTCCATTTTGCGGCTGCTAATGGACAACGAGATGCTGTAATTCTTCTTCTGAAGTATGGTGCTAACGTAGACCTTCGTGATGGAGAGGGAGCAAATGCTCTCTTTCATGCAATCGAGGGGAAATCTGATGTGTGCCTTTCGGCTCTTTTAGAATTTCATCCCGACCTTTATTTGGATGTCCAGCTTGATTCAATAACGAGCCAGGGATACACTCCACTGCACGGAGCTGTCATGTCAAACAGTGTGAAGTGTGCTAAAGTTTTACTTGAGAAAGATGAAGGTCGATTTCGTGGAGAAAAGAACAGAATTGTTAAGTGTCCGACGCTTCTCAACATGACAAGACTCGGGGAGACGCCTTTGATGCTCAGCAGCCGGGGATCCGCCGAGATGTTCCAGTATCTCCTCTCCAAGTTTGAAGAGTCCAAATTAATCAATTTGGAGAAAACTCTCAATTTGAGGAATAGAGTAACCAACAGAAGGTGTATTGACATGGCTTGCAAGAACGGAAACGAGAAAATCGTCGAAATATTACTAAAACATGGGTGTGATGTGGGACAGATAAATTATCTATCCACAAGAAACGATGGTTCACCACCGGTAGAAAGTTCTCACACCCCCCTATACTTTGCAGCAACTAGAGGAAAGACAAAGTGCATGGAGCTGGTCTTGAGGAAAGGAAAAGCAAATATTAACGAACTGAACCGGATCAGATTAGAGGGGAGGGTCGAGCTTGCGGGGATCGAAAAACTTGATGCTTGCAAACTAGGGTTTTCAGCACTTCTTGGAGCTGTGGCTCATCGTCAAGATTCCGCTGTCAAGAAGTTGCTCCGTAGAGGGGCAATTATTAGCCGTGCTGAGCGTATCTTTATTTTAGATAGACTACGAGACGACGACAAAATCCGTCAAATGATTGTCAAAATACATTGCGGCTACAACAAGAAGAAGGGTTGTGACCAGGTTTACTGCCAGAATGGGAGGAAGGTTTTGGATTTTCTAGGGAGCGTCAAGCACACTGAATTCGGGGTAAACAAAGGGAAGATTAGAGTAAAAAACCGGCTCAGCAAGCTTCCGGACGATGTCATAGGTGAAATACTTGAATACTGCGACCGGAACTGGTTTATAATGAACGAGAAAAAGTAGAGCTTGGACTTTGCCATGCCAACTTTCAAAATTCTGCCCTACCCAAAAACAATTTTTTTATTTTTAATTTTCCTGCCTCACCACTGCAAATCTGAGAAAACTGGATGTTGGTTGGAATAAGTTGGCGGAGCTGCCCACGGGTGTGTCTGACTTGCCCGCCTTGCAAGAACTCCGCTTGCAGAACAATTTGTTGAAAAGGGTTCCCGGGCAAATAGGGACACAAAATCTCACAAATCAACAGCAACCTCTCCCAGATAAACCTGTATCAAGGGAAGCGAGATCAATGCGACCGTCCAAATCAACATCCACATCTGCGTCATCATTGAGCTTCGGTACCCGAAGTGCAAGGTCAGAAAACACCTTTGTGATGACTTCATGGGGTGACTCTTTTGCACTGATTTCGCCACCCCAAACTGTATGGCCTCCTGCTTCTGCCATTGACGACACAAACATCTTCCCTTCATGCGGTGATATTTCGCGGAGGTCATCGAGATCAAACTTGTTCCCAACAACTGTAATTTGCATCTCATCCTCTCGCACATGCTGCAGCAAGTCATCATACCACATTTGAACTCCATCTAGACTAGACTTATCAGTAATGTCGTAGACAAGAACGGCAGCAGAAGAGCCCCTGTAGTACATTGGCGCAAGACTTTTATATTTTTCTTGTCCTGCTGTATCCCAAACATTAATTCGCACCTTTCTCTCCCCCTCTAGCTCCAAAACCCTTGTGGAGAATGAAGCTCCAATGGTAGATTGAGAATAGTTATGGAACTTATCGCTGATAAAGCGGAGAGACAGGGAGCTCTTACCAGTTGCTGGTGGCCCCAGCAGTACCAACTTTATCTCCTGTATATGTTCTTGCTTGAGGTCATCTGGCGTTGTGGAAAACATTAGCAGAATTCAAGACTGGGGAGAGCGAATTGGGACTCTCTTAGTAAATTTTATCTATCCTTAATGAAACGGCTTCACAGGTTATCAGTGAAGAAATTCAATATTATGTTTCTTAGCTCCTCACACTTCTTCTGGGTTCCTCAAAATAATTTTCTTTTTCTCAAAAAATAATTTACAATAAAGCTCTCAAAACTTGGCGACAAATCACTGGGATTGGTCTTTAAGGAATCTTGACTATTCCGACTGTTACGGTTGCTAGATCAATTTAACGAGCGACCCTAACCGTCAAGAAGAATCCTGGAAAGATAAGATAGATGCCAGAAATGCCTCTTCCCTCTGACCCTAAGCTTGCGGAGATATTTAATCGGTTTGACGTTGATCAGACAAAAACTATTGACAAGGTTGAGCTAGCACAGGCTCTACAGGAACTAAATGTGCAAGTGACAGAAGAGGAAATCACCACGATTCTTTCAGAATACGATGAAGATGGTAGCGGGGAATTGAGTTTTGATGAGTTTCGCGCTATTTTCGGGGAGGCTAAGTTAAGGTCAGTTTTTCGCGAGATGGATGTAGACAACAGTGGGAACATCTCCGTTGATGAGCTTGGGGGCGCACTTTCAGCTCTTGGGTATAAGCTCTCACAGAGAGAAATTAGAAGCATTCTGCGTCAAGTAGACTCGGATGCTAGCGGCGAAGTAAGCTATAGCGAATTTTATGAGTTCTTCAAATTAGTACCTGCCGCATCTCTGGCATCCATCGCAAAGCACTGGATCAACCAAATCCCCATTGATGTTGGGAGTGATCTTTCTCCTCCCGTTATTTCCCCTGATGTCCCTTGGTATTACGCCCTTTTTGGAGGAATAGGAGGGATCATATCGCGGACCTTTACCGCGCCTCTAGAGAAAGTAAAACTTGTGGCTCAAACTTCGTCGAATCGAATAAGCATAGTCTCAGAACTTGCAAAAACTCAACGCGAATTGGGGTGGAGGGGTCTGTTTGCTGGCAATGCAGCAAATTGCTTCCGCGTGTTTCCTTACGCAGGCATCGTCACAATCTGCTACCTCAGGGGTCTTAAAATGACACCAGCCGACGATGAATTTGATAAATGGGAGCCATTCTACAGG
>ENA-OWPI01004294-OWPI01004294.1-marine-metagenome-genome-assembly--contig:-NODE-4294-length-11513-cov-2.669727_pt1 | contig 11513 bp, 8 predicted proteins | sample MGYA00238138_ERZ651775 | MGnify/ENA primary metagenome ERZ651775 (study PRJEB26906, sample SAMN06265043) | marine metagenome | isolation source: Helgoland LTER site | place: Germany:Helgoland, sampling...
ACCTTTTTATTGCAGCACTGGGTCCGTGATCGCAGTCGCGGCCGAATACCGATAGAGCAGGCCATTCGCCGGCAGTGTGCCAATACAGCACAGCTCTATGGGCTAAACGACCGTGGTTTGATTTCTGAGGGTTATCTGGCAGATCTCAATATTATTGATCTTGAGGCTCTGGGATTGAACCAGCCCTGGGTGGCTCATGACCTTCCCGCCGGTGGCATGCGATTGCTTCAGGATGCTCGAGGTTATCGAGCGACCATTAAGTCTGGCGTGGTGACTTTTAGTGACGGGAACTTTCATGGGGAGTACCCGGGATCACTTATTCGTGGTCCTCAGGCATCTCCGGCCACTGCCAGCCACCGTGTCGCTGCCACTGATTAACATTGCAGCAAAACAGTGCGGCCGGGTTAGTCGCATCGTAGGCGGCGGAGTGTGCTTCGCTGTTATCGAATTCGATACCGGCTCTTCGGCAAGCTTGGGCCAATACCGTGTGTCCTAACGCAAGTCCGGCTAACGTGGCGGTATCGAAATGCGAGAAGGGGTGAAAGGGGTTGCGTTTAATATCGCATCGCTGGCTGGCATGCGTGAGAAAACCAGCGTCAAAGTGCGCATTGTGGCCTACCAATATGGCCCTATTGCAACCGGTATCTCTAACCTCTTTGCGTATTCGGGTAAAGAGCTCCCCTAAAGCAATGGCCTCAGGCAATGCGGCACGAAGTGGGTTCTCTGGATCTATCCCAGTGAACTCAAGAGCTGATGGCTCAATGTTGGCGCCCTCGAAAGGCTCCACATTAAAGCTAAGGGTGTCTCCCAGTACCACCTCGCCTCTGTCATCTAAGTGGATAAGTGTGGCAGCCACTTCGAGAAGCGCATCGGTGGTTGCATTGAAGCCACCGGTTTCTACATCGACAATAACCGGTAGAAAGCCTCTAAAGCGATCCCGCATACGATAGGCAGTGACTGAGGTCACGACACTAACTCCCAGCGCAACATTTCACCCGCACGAATAGGGATGAGTATGTCGTCATCGCCCAAAGATAATTGCGCGGCTACGGGATTTGAGTTCTGTATGAGTGTGATGGTTGTGTCGTTACGCGGTAATCGATAAAAGTCTGCACCAAAATGGCTCGCGAAGCCCTCCAGTTGATCCAGAGCCCCCTCAGCCTCAAAGACCTCGGCATAGAGCTCCATGGCCGCATGACCGGTATAGCAGCCAGCACATCCGCAGCTAGATTCTTTTTCAGAACGAACATGGGGTGCCGAGTCTGTCCCTAAAAAGAAACGGGGATTCCCGGAGGTTGCCGCTCGGACCAGTGCCATTCTGTGCTGATCGCGCTTTAGAATCGGTAAACAAAAGAAATGGGGTCGAATCCCCCCTACCAGCATGTCGTTGCGGTTATACAGCAGGTGGTGGGCGGTCACGGTTGCTGCGATACGATCACTGCCTGCCTCAACAAACTGCACCGCATCGCGTGTTGTGATGTGCTCGAACACCACTCTGAGTGCTGGAAACTCAGCGGTTAAGGGGATCAGCGCGGTATCAATGAACGCTTTTTCCCGGTCAAAAATATCGCAGTCGGCATCGGTGACTTCACCATGTATGAGTAAGGGTAAGTCATGCTTTTCCATCGCCTCGATAACGGGGTACAGCGCCTTGAGTGCGGTGACGCCCGCTGCCGAATTAGTGGTGGCACCGGCGGGATATAATTTAATACCCTGCACAAATGGTGACTGTGCCGCTTCAGCCACTGACTCAACGGTTGTCGAATCAGTCAGGTAGAGCGTCATCAAAGGTTCGAAGCAGGACTCCGCCGGTCGCGCTGCCAAAATCCGTTGCCGGTAGGCTAGGGCATCGGCCACCGTCCGCACAGGATCCTTGAGATTCGGCATCACGATAGCGCGTCCCGCCCAGCGTGCGATGTCGGTCACGGTGGTGGGGAGCGCTTCTTCATCCCTGAGATGAATGTGCCAATCATCGGGAAGTGTGAGTGTCAGGGAAGTCATATTTTCGATCGTATCTCGGTTGCTCGTAGTGTAGCAGAGCTGAGCGGCCTGGTTTGAACGTGTGGCGCTGATGGGCCTGCAGTCGTACACTACTCGCCCTTTTTTCAGCAGGCGACATTATGACGACGGTAAACAAAGTCGTGTTGGCTTATTCTGGCGGCCTCGATACCTCCGTGATTGTCCGTTGGTTGCAAGACACCTACCAATGTGAGGTGGTGACCTTTACGGCCGATATCGGTCAAGGCGAGGAGGTTGAACCGGCGCGCGCTAAGGCAGAGAGCTTGGGCGTCAGCGAAATCTATATTGAAGATTTGCGTGAGACGTTTGTGAGGGATTTTGTTTTTCCGATGTTTCGTGCCAATACCGTCTATGAGGGCGAGTACCTCTTGGGGACCTCGATTGCTCGGCCGCTCATCGCGCAGCGTTTGGTGGAGATTGCCACGGAGACCGGTGCGGATGCCATTGCCCACGGCGCCACGGGAAAGGGAAATGACCAGGTTCGATTTGAGCTCGGTGCCTATGCATTGAAGCCAGGTATTCGGGTTATCGCGCCGTGGCGAGAGTGGGATTTGAATTCTCGAGAAGCGCTCATGGCTTACTGTGAACAGCGAGATATTGCGGTGGATTTTGCCAAGGCGCAGAAGAAATCTCCCTACTCCATGGATGCCAACCTACTTCATATTTCCTACGAGGGGGACGTGCTTGAGGACCCTTGGGTTCCGCCCGAAGAAGATATGTGGCGCTGGACGGTGAGTCCTGAGGCGGCGCCAGACCGAGCCGAAGAAGTGACGCTGACGTTTGCGCAGGGCGATGTGGTGGCGATTAATGATCAGGCAATGTCAGCTGCACAGGTCTTGGCTTGGTTGAATGAGCGTGGCGGTGCGCATGGCATCGGTAGAGCTGATATCGTCGAGAATCGCTACGTTGGTATGAAATCGCGGGGCTGTTATGAGACCCCTGGCGGCAGTATTTTGTTGCGTGCCCATCGCGCTATCGAGTCCATCACATTGGATCGTGAGGTGGCGCATTTGAAAGATGAGCTCATGCCTCGTTACGCTAAGTTAATTTACAACGGCTATTGGTGGGCCCCCGAGCGGCACGCGCTGCAGGCTGCCATCGACCAAACCCAGTCAGTCGTCAATGGCGACGTGCGCGTATCGCTCTACAAAGGCAATGTCTCGGTAACCGGACGTCGCTCCAATGACTCATTGTTTGATGAGACGATCGCTACCTTTGAAGCGGATGATGGTGCGTATGACCAGAAAGACGCCGAGGGATTTATCAAACTGAACGCGTTGAGGTTGCGTATCGCGGCCAATAAAGGGCGGCAGCACCAGTAGAGCCCACGTTGCTGTGTATAGGCTATCGAGGGTTATTGGTCGCCTTACTCTGAGCCAGGGGGTTCTCTACGTGCAATAAGGCGGGTTCCTGCTGCTCCTAGGGCCTCCCCTAGGGGGGTAGGGTGGTGTCCGGTGCGTCTGAAAAAGGTGTACCCTTGGCGATCCGGGACAGAAGTTGTTCGACAGGAATACCTATGAATTCGACCGCTAATATTGGAACGGTACAACATGCCGATGCCGAATTGTTTGACGTGATCATTATCGGTGCGGGTCTGTCCGGTATTGGCGCCGCAGTGCGCTTGCAGCGTGACTGCCCGGACCGAACCTTCGCAGTTTTGGAGCGCCGTGGCGCCATTGGTGGTACTTGGGATTTATTCCGTTACCCAGGCATTCGTTCAGATAGCGACATGCATACGCTGGGGTATGATTTCAAACCGTGGGAAGCGGAGAAGTCGATTGCCGATGGTCCGGCCATCCTCAGCTACATGAACGAAACAGCTGACGAGTACCGTTTGCGCGAGCATATTCGTTTCGATCACAAACTGGTCGCGGCCGACTGGTGCAGCGAAAGAGGTCAGTGGCAATTGAGTGTGGAAACGTCGGAGGGCATTCGACGATATCGTTGCGGCTTTCTGATGATGTGCGCCGGTTATTACAGCTATGATGCAGGGCACCAACCAGATTTTACGGGTAAAGAGCGCTTCAAGGGCGACTGGGTAGAGCCCCAGTTCTGGCCAGAGGAGCTTGATTACGCTGATAAAAAGGTGGTGGTGATTGGATCAGGCGCGACAGCGATGACGCTGGTACCGAATATGTCCCGCCAAGCTGCTCAGGTGACGATGCTGCAACGATCACCCACTTACGTTACCTCGCGACCTTCGGTGGATCGCTTTGCCAATTGGTTGCGGCGGCGGCTCCCGCCTAAACTGGCCTACGACATTGTGCGTTGGCGCAATACGCTATGGCAGCAGTGGATTTATCGCTCCACGCGGATCATGCCCTCGTTGGTAAGACGGTCACTGTTACGCAAAGTGCGGGACGAGATTGGTGAACTGGTCGACGTCGATAAGCACTTCACGCCCAGTTACAACCCGTGGGATCAGCGATTATGTTTGATCCCCGATGATGACCTTTTCCGAGCCATTCAGTCAGGCAAAGCCTCAGTCGTTACGGATCATATTGAGTCGGTGTCTGAGGAGGGTATTCAGCTTGTTTCGGGAGAGCATTTGGCGGCCGACGTCATTGTTTGTGCCACAGGCTTGGAGTTGGTTTTGTTAGGCGGAGCTGAATTTACGCTTGATGGTCAGGCGGTAGATTTTGCGAATGAATGGACCTACAAAGGCATGATGTGCACTAACGTTCCTAATATGGTGCATACCTTTGGTTACATTAATGCCTCTTGGACTTTGCGGGCCGATTTGATTGCGACTTGGGTGTGTCGTTTGTTAAATCATATGCGTATGACCGAGCAAACGGTCGCCACCCCTCGTATTGAAGAGGGTGTCGCTGCTGGTATGCGTCGACGATTCTGGATTGACGATTTCTCTGCGGGCTATATGCGGCGAATGTTAGATCGTTTCCCTAGGCAGGGTGACGAAATGCCGTGGATGAACCCGCAGAATTATCGTAAAGACCGAACGATGTTTCGCGATGACCCTATTGATGATGGAGCTCTGGCTCTTGAAACGACGAATCTTGTCGAACCTGAGCCATTGAGTGAGGCGGTTTAACGGCTGATGTCGGCCTCTGCACTGCAAGAAAGCACAGTCTATTGTCCGTATTGTGGTGAGTCCATTGAGGTCTTGCTGAACCCTGAAGACGTTGATGCGAGCTACATCGAGGATTGCCAAGTCTGTTGCCAGCCAATTGAATTTGTCGTGCATGAATCATCAGGTGGTTGGCTAGAAGCCGAGGTGCGATCTGATAGTGAGTAATGTTGGGAGACTCGTGTTGGCTGCGTGATAGCCGTGATTAATGAAAATCCCGAGATGCCACGGTCAATGTCGACAGCTGCTCGCTATGGTTTTCTAGTGCACTGGCAATGACATGGACAACACCATCACGGGCTTCTACCGTCCCTTTGATAACGACCAGTTGGCTTGTCATAAGGGCTTGTCGATAGCGTTCTTGCACGGCCGGCCAGACAATGACGTTCATATTTCCGGTCTCATCCTCTAGCGTCAGAAACACCACCCCCGAGGCCGTGCCTGGACGTTGTCGACAGGTAATGAGTCCAGCGATACGGACAAAACGATGATGACCCAAGCGAATGAGCTCGTTCTGTGGCGTGCATTGACTAAAGGGATACTGGGTACGCAGTAACGCGAGGGGATGTGCCTTCAAACTCAGTCCAGTACTCTGATAATCAGCGACCACTTCTTCACCCAGACTGGGTGTGGGTAGTCTGACTTCGTCACGGGTGTTGTGCTGCGGTGATGTTTCTGCGGGTAGTAGGGGGCGATGATCTTCTAGGGCCATAGTTTGCCAGTGTGTTTGATGACGATGACCGCTGATGCTCGAGAGCGCATCTGCTGCAGCAAGCGCCTCCATATTTTTGCGATCGAGCGACGCACGTCGACGTAAATCAGCCACGTTGGTAAAGGCGCGTTGTCGGCGAACATCCGAGATGCGTTTTCCCACCGCCTGACTGAGACCTTTGACTAATCTGAGTCCGAGCCGTATGGGGGGTTGTCGGGTGTCCTGTGATGACAGCAATTGATGGTCCCAATCACTATGATTCACATCAGCCGGTAAAATCAAAACATGATGCCGCTGAGCGTCTTGTACTAATTGCGAGGGTGAGTAAAACCCCATGGGTTGGCTATTGAGCAGGCCAACATAAAAAGCAGCGGGATGATGGCATTTTAGCCAGGCGGAGACATAAGCCAATAAGGCAAAGCTCGCTGAGTGTGATTCTGGAAATCCATATCCTCCAAACCCTTTAATCTGATTAAACAGCCGATCAGCGAACTCAGGGGTATAGCCTTTATTGAGCATGCCCTGTTTTAATTTATGCTCAAAACTCAGCAGTTTGCTGTTCTTGCCCCAATTGCTGATTGCGCGCCTTAAGGCATCCGCTTCTCCGCCAGTAAAGCCCGCTGCAACCATTGCCAGACGAATGACTTGTTCCTGAAAAATAGGGACCCCTAATGTGCGCGAGAGGACTGTCTCGATCTCAGAGTTGGGATAGCTGATTGATTCGAGTCCTGCTTTACGCCGCAGATAGGGGTGCACCATGTCGCCCTGAATGGGGCCGGGCCTGACAATAGCGATCTCGATAACCAGATCGTAAAAGCAAGTTGGCTTAAGTCGTGGCAGCATCGACATTTGCGCTCGAGACTCAATTTGAAAAACACCTAACGTGTCTGCCTTTTGTAGCATTCGATAAGTGGCGGGATCGTCTGGGGGAATATCTTGAATACGCTGTATACCGGCATGATCGCGATGTAGGAGCGCCAATGTTTTGCGGATCGCTGAGAGCATACCCAGCGCAAGAATATCGACTTTAAGTAGTCCGAGTGCTTCGATATCTTCTTTGTCCCATTGAATGACTGTCCGGTCCGGCATACTGGCGTTTTCGACTGGAACCAGGTTGGAAAGGGGCCCTCGACTGATGATAAACCCCCCTACGTGCTGTGAGAGATGTCGAGGAAAACCAATGATTTCTTTTACGATGGCTAAAAAATGTCCTGCCAATTTTTCAGCACGAACGACGCCTTGATCCTCAAAACGATCGGTCAGTTCTCGTTCGCGATTCCACCAAGCTAGAGAATTAGCCAGCTCATCGATAAAACTCGCATCGAATCCCATGGCTTTACCCACATCACGCACGGCACTGCGTGAACGGTAAGTGATGACAGTGGCTGCCAGCGCAGCACGGCGGCGGCTGTATTTCTGATAGATATATTGAATGACCTCTTCCCGTCTTTCATGCTCAAAATCCACGTCAATATCGGGAGGTTCATCGCGTTCACGAGAGATAAAGCGCTCAAATAGGAGTGAAATCTGCTCGGGTGAAACTTCAGTAATTTGTAGGCAATAGCAGATCACAGAGTTAGCAGCAGAGCCTCTGCCTTGACAAAGAATGTCGCGGGATTTTGCGAAGCGCACAATGTCATAAACGGTCAAAAAGTAGTACTCGTAAGAAAGCTCAGTGATGAGCTCGAGTTCTCGGTGTATCCGGTTTTGCACGGTCTCGGGAACGCCATCAGGCCAACGTTGCGTGGCGCCACGAGCAACTTCTTGACGTAAATAACTGTTGGCTGTGTGGTGTGAGGGAACGACTTCTTCCGGATATTCATAGCGCAATTCATCCAGACTAAAGTGGCACTGATCGGCGATATATCGTGTCTCGGTGATCAGTGTTTCAGGATAGAGCGCACTCAACGTATCGAGGGTGCGGAGGTGTTGCTGACTATTAATTAATCGACGTGTTCCCAGTTTTTGTATCGGGGTATTGGCTTTGATGGCGGTCAGAATATCGTGTAGTGATTTTCGTTTGGCCGTATGCATTTGCACTTCGCCACAAGCGACCATCGGTATCTGTAAGGTCTGCGCCATATGATAACGATGCTTGAATCGTCGCCACTCATCATTGCCGAGTAGGCGACTAACACCGATCCACACGCGCCCCTTGCAGAGCCGGGTTAATTGTTGGAAGTAAACAGTCTGATGATGGGTGTCGTCGGGTAGCAGGATGATGAGGCAGCGCTTGAGATGAAAGATGATGTCACGCAGATGGACGGTGTACTCGCCTTTGTGGCAGCGCCTGCGGGCCCGACTGATTAAGCCAGAGAGTTCACCATAGGCCTCACGATTAGGAGCCAATGCCACTAGCCGAATACCTTCGGTTAATGTGAATTCACTGCCAATGATCAGTTTGAGATGATGTTCCTTAGCCGCAACGTGTGCTTTAACGACCCCGGCAAGGGAGCACTCGTCTGTTATGGCTAAAGCGTGATAGCGACACGCAGCGGCTCGAGAGACCAGTTCAGCGGGTGCCGAGGCGCCGCGCAAAAAACTGAAGTGGCTTAAACAATGGAGTTCCGCGTACACGATGGCATCAATACTGTATAAATAAACAGTATTCTAGCGGTACTAGAGTTCAAATGAAAAGCCTAAAAAGAAATAGCGTAAACTGCGGTCTGTTAGCAGTGAGCGCATGATGAAAAAAACAACGGTAGTCAGTCATATCAAACGTATCCGCAGCGTGCTGGTCGGCTTTTTGGGTCTCATGCTGCTGAGCTGTACGGGTATACCCGATGGCATTGAGCCTGTGACAGGATTTGATCAGAGCCGCTACCTGGGAACATGGTATGAGATAGCGCGACTCGATCATAGTTTTGAGCGGGGGCTGAGTGAGGTCACGGCCACCTATGACCTGAATTCAGATGGCAGTATCAAGGTACTGAACCGTGGTTTTGACGCAGAAGAGGGGGCTTGGCGCGAAGCAGAAGGCGTTGCTCGATTGATGGGTGCTGCTGATGTTGCACACCTCAAAGTCTCTTTTTTTGGTCCATTTTATGGCAGCTATATCGTCTTCGAGCTGGGTGAAGGTTACGACTACGCCTTCGTTTCGGGGTTTAATCGAGATTATCTTTGGCTGCTTGCTAGGGAGCCTCACATAACGAGCGAGTTACGCAGCCATTTTATCGAGACCATGACGGCGTTGGATTTTGATCCGGCGGAACTGGTTTGGCTGGATAAGGCTGCGGAGTGAATCTGAGAGCGCGCTCCTAGGCGAATAGCCCGTGTACATACCAGCGACGATTATGTCGATCCTGATACAGCCAAATGGGTTGCTTGTGAGGCGTTTGGGCAATGTAATAATCGCGGCTAGTTGGATTACTCCACCAGCAGTCTTCAATGCGTTCTGGACCATGGATGATCTCTAAAATGCCATTCCAGTACAGTTTTTTCCCTTCTTGATGAACCAGATGTGGTTCAGGCAGTAGCCAGAATGGCCGTTGTCCCAACGCGATAGTATCGGGACGATTCATCGTATGAGTGCTCTGCGTTTTGATCACGGTATCTTCTGGTAGGTGTTCTCGCCGGAAGTCGAGGTAACCCACCGCCTGTAGCCCTAATCGGCTACGTAGCCGATCCGCGAGTTCGTGTCGCGACGTTTGTTGGGTGCCGGTATGAAATAAATCTTGTGGTGGGGGAAGATCTTCTTGCAGTTGATTGGCCAGTAGAGAGAGCCCTTCAATGCCCTCAGGGAGAGTCCAGTTGTCTAGTTGTAAACAGGAAAGCGCTAGCCAGATATCGGATTGTCGATGCGCCGTTTCAGAGAAAACTTTGAAGGACTCCTTGTTGCCTTTTGGCCTAAGGCAGTGCCATTCAATGACGCCACTAGTGAGTTGGGTATTGATTAAAAAATGGCAGAAATGCGTGAGTAGTCGCTTCATGGCGGGATGGAGCTCTTGCCGGTTGTGAATATCAAAACCAAACCACAGCGTGTCTTGAAATCGGGTCGGTGGTTGATAGTCGATAATGGGTTCCTGACGTCTGCCTAGCAGTTGATTGAGCCAATCGACAAATTTTATGCCACAGCGTTTACCAATATCGGCTAGTGGAATATCGAGCAATTGTGCGAATTGACGAATACCCGCTTTTTCAAGTCGATCGACAACAGTAGGGAATTCGTCTCTGAGGAGAGAAAGCGGTAGGGGTAACAGTCGTTCAGTGAGGGGCTGCTCTGGTTGGCAAGCAAAATGGGCTTCGCAGTGGCTGAGTAACGAGGCGGCTGTACGAGTCTCCGCGACCCCCATTTTGACAGTCAGGCTTCGCAAACTCATTTCATTATGAATGCGCTGCAGTAATGCCTCTAATCCATGATGCAGTGTTAAGCAGCTTCCGACTTCAATCATTAGCGCATTACCCTGCCAGCGCTGTAAGTGTGGTGAGAGCCCATAACCCCAAGTCATTAATCGTTGCAATAGAGCGTCTTCTTTCTCAGGTGTGCGTTCCACAATATGAGCGTCGTAATGGGTGAGTAAGGCTTGCGCCGTACTGGCACTTTGACCCGGTATGACTCCCGCACCGCGAGCCGTATCATCACAGGCGATGACAAGGCGTTGTGCGACAACAACGGTTGCTCGATTCCCGTTTAGCTCCGGCTGCTTTAGCAGGGCTTCTAGAGGGAGGGCATTAAAACGAAGACAAAGCCAGAGAGACATCCCCGCATACTACTGTATTTTTATACAGTAGTATGCGGAGTGTTGATTAAAAGTGCCGGCAGCAACTCTGATGAGGTGCTATTTTTACTGCACTAGATCGCCTCGTTTTCCACGATCACTGCTTTGCTTGAGAAACTGCCATGTCTATTGCCTCTCGTAATTGTCCCTGTAATGCCCCTTTTAGGATCGCTAATGTGACCGATACCCGTTACGGGATGGCCCGTTTCTGCTCGTCATTTTGGCTCATTTGGGTCCTATTACTGACGTCTTGTGGAGGGTCAGATGCGGACTCAAATGCGCTATCTGAGGTGGCATTAGTCCCTCCGATTTCGGCTGAGCAGCAGCGATTAGAGGATTTCTTCACCGCCACTTGGGAGGAGGATCTCGTTCGTTATCCCGCTTCTGCCAGCTATCTAGGCGTGATCGATCGCCAGGATCAGTGGAATGATGTCACGGAATCTTTCCAGCTGGCGTCGCTGGCAATCACTCGCCAGCGACTGGATTTTCTCAACGGTATCGACACCTCCCAGTTATCGGATGACCGCTTATTGTCCTATCGATTGTACCGACTTGACCTTGAGCGCACGCTGGCGGGTGCCCCTTTTCGTCATCATCGTTATGTGATCCATCAGTTCCGCGGACCGCACACCAGTGCAGTGAGTCTGCTCATTAATGTTCACGCCATTAACTCAGTACAAGATGCCGAGGCTTACATCGCGCGTCTGAATAATTTGCCCCTCTATTTTGACGGTGTGGTTGAGCAGATACAGATTCGTGCTGATAAAGGGCTCTTTTTAGTCGATTGGATGATCCCCAAAATTATCGAGTCGGCGAGCAATGTGTTGCTGGGGGTCCCCTTTGATGCCGGCGATGAACCGTCAGTGATTTGGGCTGACTTCAAAGACAAACTGGATCAATTGGCACTAGCACCTGCCGAGATGAATCGACTGCGAGAGGATGCGCGGAGCGCCTTACTCAATGCAGTACGGCCTGC
>ENA-OWPI01004295-OWPI01004295.1-marine-metagenome-genome-assembly--contig:-NODE-4295-length-11512-cov-68.811019_pt1 | contig 11512 bp, 8 predicted proteins | sample MGYA00238138_ERZ651775 | MGnify/ENA primary metagenome ERZ651775 (study PRJEB26906, sample SAMN06265043) | marine metagenome | isolation source: Helgoland LTER site | place: Germany:Helgoland, sampling...
AGCATTTTCTGGTTTTTTAATTTTTTTCATCATGTGCATTACTTCTTCATTGGCACCACCATGAAGAGGTCCTTTTAAACTAGCGATTGCACCGGTGATTGCCCCATGGATATCTGATAAACTACTAGTGATAGTTCTTGCTGTAAAAGTTGATACATTAAAACTATGTTCAGCGTATAAAATTAGAGATACATCAAATGCTTTAACAATTTCTTTTTCAGGCACTTTGCCAAAACACATATGAAAAAAGTTTTCAGAGAAAGAAAGATTTTTCTTAGGAGCTATAATTTTTTTTCCTTTTCTAAGTCTATAAAAAGCAGCAAGAGCAGTTGGAGTTTTTGCAAAAATTCTTAAAGCCTTTCTTAAATTTGCTTTAGGAGAGTTGTCTTTACTCTCTTTGTCCTCCAAACCCATTACACTAACAGCCGTTCTTGCAACATCCATTGGATGTGAATTTTTTGGAATTCTTTTTAAAATTTCGATTAAATTTTTAGATAATGCTCTCTCTTTTGTTAAGTCTTTAACAAATTGCTTAAGTTGAGTCTTTTTTGGTAGTTCTTTATTTAATATTAAATAAGCAACTTCTTCAAAGTTACATCTGGCACACAAATCTTGAGCAGCATAACCTCTATAAGTAAGAGAGTTAATTTCTGGCATAACTTTAGAGATTTCAGTTTCATCAACAATTATACCCAGTAAACCTTTTTTTATATCATCGCTCATTATTCATGTCCTTCCGTACTAAAGTTATAAATCTTTTCATCTAACGAGTTATATTTCTCATATTCCACTAATTCGTATAATCGTTTTCTAGTTTGCATTTTATCAATAATATTGTTCTGATGTCCATTTACAAAAATGTCCTTCAAGCCATCTTCTACATTTTTCATAGCTAATCTTTGTGTTGTCACTGGATAAATTACAATATTATAGCCAAAATTTTCTAATTCCTTATAGTTGAATAGTTTTGATTTACCAAACTCGGTCATATTGGCTAGTAAATAACATGATAATTCTTTTCTAACTTTTTCAAAATCTTTTTCATCATAAAGAGCCTCTGGAAATATAATTTCTGCTCCAGCATCAATGTAGGCTTTACATCTATCAATCATTTTATCAATTCCCTCAACCCCTTTAGCATCTGATCTTGCTATAATTTTAAAATTTTCATCTTGTTTTGCAGCAACACACTCTTTAATTTTTTTAACCATTGCTTCAGTTGAAATTAATTCTTTGTTATCCAAGTGGCCACATCTCTTACGTTCCACTTGATCTTCTAAATGAACAGCAGATATTCCAAACTCTTCAAAAGTTTTAATAGTTTCTTCACAAGATTTAAAACCAGTATCGATATCAACAATTGTTGGTAAATTAGTAACTCTTGAAATTAAATATGATCTTGTACTAACATCTTGTAGGGTTGTTAAACCAATATCAGGAAACCCAAGATCATTTGCCATAACTCCACCTGACACATAAACCGCATCATAACCAATTTCTTCAATTAATTTTGCAGTTAAAGGATTGTAAGCACCTGGTACTCTTAAAATTTTATTAGATTTTAATTTGCTGACAAAGTCAGCTCTCTTTTGATTAGGTTCTTTTTCTACAAAATGCACTAAAAAATTCCTTGTTTTGTATTTTTCTTTATTTGATTTTTCTTAACTTGAATGTTCAACTTATGTAATTCTCCCGCTTTTAAATTCTTAAGGTTTTGAACTGTTTTTAAAAAACGAGCACTCTCTTTCTTATCTAATATTCCATCTGTTAAAGTTAAAAACTTTTTAATATAATTTTCTCTTTTAAAAGGACGTGCTCCATAAGGGTGCGCATCTGCTCTATCAAGTTGTTCGATAATTTTTTTCCCATTGTTCAAAGTAACCACCACTTTTGCACCAAACGATTTATTCTTTGGATTTGGATCGTGATATTTTTTAGTCCATTTTTTATCTTCATAAGTAGTAATTGATTTCCAAATTTTTATAGTACTCTTTCTACTTGCTCTTTGCTTTGTATAAGATTTAACATGATGCCAATCTGCATCTTCAAGCGCTACTGCAAAAATATACATAATAGAGTGATCTAGCGTTTCTCTACTTGCATTAGGATCCATTTTTTGAGGATCATTAGCGCCTGTTCCTATTACATAATGAGTATGATGACTTGTAAAGATATCAATTTTTTTAATCTGACCTAAGTTTGGAATTTTTTTATTTAATTTTTTAGCAATATCTATCAACGCTTGAGATTGGTATTCTGCAGAATATTCTTTGGTATACGTTTCAAGTATAGCTTTTTTAGGTTCATTCTTTTTAGGTAATGGCACATTATATAAAGCTTTCTTGCCATCTAAAATTCTAGCAATAACACTATCTTCACCTTCATAAATTGGACTCGGTGCACCTTCACCACGCATGGCTCTATCTACTGCTTCAATTGCAAGTTTGCCTGCGTGAGCAGGGGCGTAAGCTTTCCAACTAGAGATTTCTCCTTTTCTAGATTGCCGAGTTGAAATTGTTGTGTGTAGAGCTTGTTGAACAGCTTGATAAATTGTTTCAGTATTTAATTTTAACATCGTACCAAGTCCTGCTGCAACACTAGGTCCTAAATGTGCAATGTGATCAATTTTATGTTTATGCAAACATATACCTTTAACTAAATTAACCTGAACTTCATAACCGGTAATAATCCCTCTTAATAAATCTAAACCACTTTTTTTAGTTTGTTGAGCGACACTTAAAATTGGAGGAATGTTGTCTCCTGGGTGACTATAGTCTGCAGCTAAAAAAGTATCATGAAAATCAAGCTCTCTTACAGCAGTACCATTTGACCATGCAGCCCACTCACAATCAAATTTTAATTTTGTATCTATACCAAATAAATTTGCTCCATTTTTTCTTGGATGTTTTAAGGCCATCTCTCTTGAAGAAATTACTGCCTTTCTATTTAAAGAAGCTATAGCAACTGATGCATTATCAATAATTCTATTGATGACCATGTCAATTGCAGCTTTATCTAATTTTACATTGTCAGAGGCAATTTCAGCAATTTTCCATGCTAATTGATTTTTCTTAGGGAGATTAATTTTTGATGGATAAACTTTTACTTTATGTGAAATCATTAGACCTCCTAAATTGTCTGCACATATTAATAGTAAGAAAAAAAATTAAATCAATCTTTTAAGTAAGTAGAAACTATTTTTTCAACACCAATAAAGTCTTTTATTAAATGATTATGATAAATTTCATTAGTATTTTTTTCGGTATAACCATTTTCTAATAAAATAACTGGAATTGAAGCAGCTTTTGCAGCATTTGCATCAGTTTCACTATCACCAAACATAAGAGATTTATTTATTTCTCCACCCACAATTTCGATTATATTTGTGATGTGTCTTGGATCAGGTTTGCAATAATCAAAAGTATCTGATCCAGCTACATATTCAAAGTAATCATAAATTCCAATTTTTTTTAAAAGATCTATTGCTAAGTGTTCTTGTTTGTTTGTGCATACTGCCATTGAAATATTCTGAGATTTACACCATTTTAAAAATTCTATAACTCCATTAATAAGTGTGCTTTCATTAATAATATTTTTTCCATAAAAATTTATAAAATCCTTAACCATTTCAGCTTTAATCTTTTGATCATCAATTTTGCCAAATTCTTTTTTTGCCTGTCCCCATATAGATCTTCCAATCATAGCACCTGCACCTTGACCAACTAGATTTCTAATTTCTTCAGTAGATTTTGTGGGATAACCATATTTTTTCATTACATGGTTATGAGCATTCATTAAGTCTGGCGCTGTATCAACCAGTGTTCCATCAAGATCAAATATAATTGTGTATTTTTGAGTCATTTATAAAGTATTTTTAAGAAATAAATTGTGAATTAAGATACCTATACACTTAATATAAAAGTATTTCCAGATGAAACAAATAAATTCTAATAGCAATCAAGAAAAACTTAGAAAATTTTTTATAAAGTCTGGTGTAAGGATGATTGGACCAGAGACAGTTTTTTTTTCCAAAGATACTAAAATTGGAAAAAATGTAACGATTAATCCTTATGTTGTAATTGGACCAAAAGTTAAAATTGGTAGCAATGTAATTATAAATTCATTTTCTCACTTAGAAGATTGTAATATAAAAAATAAAGTTGAAGTTGGTCCTTACGCAAGACTTAGACCAGGAACAATTTTAGAAGAAGGATCTAAAATTGGAAATTTTGTAGAAGTTAAGAAAAGTAAAATTGGAAAGAAATCAAAAGTAAATCATTTGTCTTATATTGGTGATAGTGAATTGGGAAAAGGTGTAAATATTGGTGCTGGCACAATTACATGTAATTATGATGGTGTCAAAAAAAGTAAAACAAAAATTAAAGATAATGTTTTTGTTGGCTCAAACTCATCACTAGTTGCACCAGTAACTTTAGAAAAAAGTAGTATTGTTGGGGCGGGTTCTGTAATTACAAAAAATGTAAACAAAAATTCATTAGCTTTAACAAGAGCATCTCAAACCTCAGTTAAAAATTATAGAAGAAAAAAATAATATGTGTGGAATTATAGGAATAGCTAGTAATAAACCAGTTTCATCGACAATCATAAATTCACTTAAAAAATTGGAATATAGAGGGTATGACTCAGCTGGAATTGCAACATTGTCAAATGGCATTGTAAGTGAAGCAAAATCTGAAGGTCGAGTTGATATTTTAGAAAAAAACTCAATTGTTAAAAATATGATTGGATCAATTGGTATTGGCCATGTGAGATGGGCAACTCATGGAGTGCCAAACACCCTTAATGCTCACCCACATTCTTCTGAAAATGTATCTGTTGTACATAATGGTATTATAGAAAACTCAACTATTTTAAAAAAATTTTTAGTAGGGAAGGGACATATATTTAAGTCTCAAACTGATACAGAGGTAATAGTTCATCTTATTACTGAGTATTTAAAAGAATTAAATTTAAAAGATGCAATTATTAAAACTCTAAAACAACTTCACGGTAGTTTTGCATTGGGGATTATTTTTAAAGATCAGCCTGACCTTATAGTTGGTGCCAGAAGAGGATCGCCCCTTGCAGTTGGTTATGGTCCTAGTGAGAATTATTTAGGATCAGATTCGTATGCATTAAAATCAATGACTAATAAGATTTCATATTTAAACGATGGAGAGTTTTGCATTATTAAAAAAGACCATGTTGAATTTTTTGATGAAGAAGGATTAAAAGTTAATAAAAAAGTTTTAGAATTATCATCTAAAGAACAGGATTACGACAAAGGTGATTTTAAGCATTTCATGGCTAAAGAAATTGAAGAACAGCCTGCAACACTTAAGAATTGTATTAATGAATATGTTGACAAAATTAATAACGATATAAATATTTACAATTTTCCATGGAATATAAGTGATATTTCATCAATTACCTTAATTGGTTGTGGAACAGCTTATCACTCTTGTTTAATGGCAAAATATTGGTTTGAAGAAAATACCTCTCTTGAAGTTGCAGTTGATATTGCTTCTGAGTTTAGATACCGAAAAAATAGATTTAAAAAAGACAACTTATATATATTTGTCTCTCAATCAGGTGAAACAGCGGACACGTATGCTGCATTAGATTTATGTAATCAAAATAACATGAAAACTTGTAGTATTGTAAATGTTGTTGAAAGCTCTATTGCAAGAGATTCTAACTTTGTATTACCTATTCATTGTGGACCAGAAATTGGAGTAGCATCTACTAAAGCATTTATGGGACAGATGTTAGTGCTTTATATTTTAGTATTAAAACTTGGAAGATTAAGAGAGGATTTTGATAAAGAAACATATTTAGACAAAATTAAAGAATTAAAAAAATTACCTAAATTAGTTGAAGATACTTTGTTAACTGAAAATAAAATTCAAGCAGTCTCAGGTTCTTTTACTGATGCCAAGGGTTCAATGTTTTTAGGTAGAGGTTTTTCTTATCCAATAGCATTGGAAGGTGCTTTAAAGTTAAAAGAGTTAGCCTATGTGCATGCAGAAGGGTATCCAGCTGGTGAGATGAAGCATGGTCCATTAGCTTTGATTGAAGATGGAATGCCTGTGGTAGTTTTAGCTCCAAGAGATAATTATTATAAAAAAACTATTTCTAATATGCAGGAAGTAATAGCAAGAGGAGCAAAAGTTTTATTAATTACCAATAAAAGTAAAGATGAAGTTTTTTCAGAAAATATTTGGGAAACAATATTAGTTGAAAGCGCAAATGATGATTTACTTCCATTTTTATTAACCGTTCCTTTACAAAAATTAGCTTATTACTCAGCACTCCTTAAAGGCTATGATATTGATAAACCAAGAAATTTGGCAAAATCAGTCACAGTTGAATAATAAATAAACTCTGATACAACACTCTCAGGTTGAACATGAAAAATTGGAAAATAAATAGCTGGAGAAATTATCCTGTAAAACACATTCCGGAATATCCGGATCAAAAAGAATTAGATGGTGTTTTAAGTAAGATTAAAAGTTTTCCACCATTAGTTTTTGCTGGTGAGACAAGACATTTAAAAGAGCAATTGGCTGATGTTGTTGATGGAAAAGCTTTTTTACTTCAAGGTGGCGATTGTGCTGAAAGTTTTGCTGAATTTCATCCAGACAATATTAGAGATACATTTAAATTAATTTTACAAATGTCATTGGTGCTTACATACTCTGCATCATTGCCTGTAATTAAACTTGGAAGAATTGCTGGACAATTTTCAAAACCAAGAAGTTCACCTGTTGAAAATATAAATGGTGTTGAGTTACCAAGTTATTTAGGTGACAATATAAATGGAATGGATTTTAGTGAAAAATCAAGAATACCAGATCCAAAAAGATTATTTAAAGCTTACTCTCAGTCAGCATCAACATTAAACCTCATAAGAGCATTCTCTCACGGTGGTTTTGCTGATCTTAAAAAAGTACATACTTGGAATTTAAGTTTTATTAAAAATACTCCAACAGCTAAGAAATTCAAAGAATTAGAGGATAGAATAGCCGATGCTTTAGCCTTTATGGATGCTTGTGGTATTAACTCAGATTTTAATAGAAGATTGAAAACAGTAAATTTTTGGACATCTCATGAAGCTTTACTACTTCCTTTTGAACAAGCAATGACAAGAGTAGATTCAACAACTGGTGAATATCATGATACCTCTGCTCACTTTGTTTGGATAGGAGATCGTACAAGACAATTAGATGGAGGACATGTTGAATTTTGTAGAGGAATAGAAAATCCTATTGGTATTAAATGTGGCCCAACTTTAAAACCAGATGATTTAATAAATCTATGTAACAAGATTAATCCAAAAAATGAAAAAGGAAAAATTACTTTAATATCAAGATTTGGACATGAAAATGTTTCTAAATTTTTACCAAAATTAATTAGAGCAATTAAAAAAGAAGGTTTAAATGTTATATGGTCATGTGATCCTTGCCATGGAAATACTATTAAATCGACAACTGGATTTAAAACTAGACCTTTTAATAGTGTTGTTAAAGAAGTAAAAAATGTTTTTGAATGCCATCAAAGTGAAGGTAGTTATGCAGGTGGTCTACACATTGAAATGACTGGTCAAGATGTAACAGAATGCACCGGTGGAGCTCAGAAAATATCTGACCAAGATTTATCACATCGTTACCACACACATTGCGACCCAAGGCTTAATGCAAATCAAGCTTTAGAGTTAGCATTCTTAATTTCTGATGAAATTAAGAAGAATGCTGCCTATTCTAAAAAAAATATTAAAGCGGCATCTTAAGCCATTGTATTAAATACAATTTTGTTTAATTTCTTTGAATAATGAAACCTTTAGAAAAAGCACAATTTATAAGTAATTGGATCAAGGATTACGTAGAAAAAATGCCAAGTAAGGCTCAATCTTTGGTTATTGGAATTTCTGGCGGAATTGACTCTTCAGTGTCAAGCACCTTGAGCGCCATGACAGGTTTAAAAACAATTGTTTTATCAATGCCAATTAAACAAAAAGCTACTCAACATGATTTAAGTTTAAAGCACCAAGAATGGCTTGTTAAAAATTTTAAAAATGTTGAAGCTCATACTATAAATTTAGATAAACTTTTTGAAACATTTGAAAATACATTGTCTAATTTTGACAATGAACATGGAATGGCTAACTCTAGAGCTAGAATTAGAATGACTACACTTTATCAAGTAGCCGCTGCTAACAAAGGAATAGTAGTTGGTACTGGGAATAAAGTAGAGGATTTTGGTGTAGGTTTTTACACAAAATATGGAGATGGAGGAGTTGATATTTCTCCAATTGCAGATTGCAATAAATCAGATGTTTGGGAAATTGGAAAATCTCTTAATATATTAAATGAAATTATAGAGGCACCACCAACAGATGGTCTGTGGGATGATGGTAGAACGGATGAGGGTCAACTTGGTCTTAAATATGAAGAATTAGAAGAAGCAATGAATAACCCTAAATCAATAAATCGAGAAAAATACGAAAAAATAAGAAATATGAACTTGCACAAAATGGAGCCAATCCCAGTTTGCAAGATTCCCAACTAATCTTATAGATTCACAAATCTATAATTAAAGTATAATTCTAAGATAATGAATAAGGATATTTTTTTAACAAACAATCTAAGTAATAAAAAAGAGAAATTTATTCCTCTAGATCAAAACAATGTTGGAATGTATGTTTGTGGTCCTACTGTCTATGATAATCCACACATAGGTAATGCAAGACCTCTTGTAATTTTTGATATTTTATACAAAGTTTTGAAATCCAAATATGGACATGACAAAATTACCTATATTAGAAATATTACAGACGTTGATGATAAGATTATAAAATCTTCTAAAGAAAAAAATATTTCAATATTAGATTTAACTAACAACATTATTGCTGAATTTAATGATGATTGTAATTATCTAAATTTAGAAAATCCATCTCAACAACCTAAAGCAACAGAACATATTGATCTAATGATAGAAATGATTAATTCTTTAATCAACAAAGGTTTTGCTTATGAAGCAAACAATCATGTTTATTTTGAAGTAAGTAAATTTTCTGATTATGGAAAATTATCTAATAAAAAATTAGAAGATTTGATTGCTGGATCAAGAGTTGAAGTTTCAAAAAATAAAAAAAAATCAGAAGATTTTGTTTTATGGAAACCTTCCATTAATGATGAGCCTTTTTGGGATTCTCCTTGGGGAAAAGGAAGACCTGGTTGGCATTTAGAATGTTCGGCCATGTCAAAGAAATATTTAGGAAATGTATTTGATATTCATGGAGGCGGAATTGATTTAATTTTTCCCCATCATGAAAATGAAATTGCTCAATCAAGATGTGTAAATGATACAAAAGTTTTTGCTAATTATTGGGTTCATAACGCATTTATTACAATGTCTAATGAAAAAATGGCTAAATCCACTGGCAATATTTTAAAGATAAAAGATTTTAAGGACAATATTGATGGCCAAGTTTTAAAGCTTGCTCTTATGAGTGCTCATTATAAGCAACCTCTAGATTGGAATGAAAAACTTTTAGAGGATTGTAAAAATACTATTGATAAATGGTATGAGGTCTACAAAGTTGTAAAAGATAAATCTGTTTTAAATGAAGATATTTTATCTCCACTCTATGATGATTTAAATACACCAGGTTACATAGCAAATTTACACAAACTATATGATAAAGCTTTAAAAGGAAATGATGCTGATAAAAATTTATTTGTTTCAGCTTGTAACTTCATAGGTATTTTAAATAAGACAAAAGAAGAGTGGTTAGAATTTAAAAAGAAAAAATTATCAATAACTGAAGCTGATATTTTAAAAAAAATTGAACTTCGTAATAAAGCAAGAGAAGACAAGGATTATAAACAGGCAGATTTAATTAGAGATGAACTTTTAGACAAAGGGGTTTTAATAGAAGACAAAGATGGTAAAACAATTTGGAAATTTAAATGAGCAAAGAACAACTTTTTATATTTGATACAACATTAAGAGATGGTGCCCAAACTCAAGGGGTAGATTTTTCTGTAGATGATAAGATTAAAATAGCCAAAGCCTTAGATGCTTTAGGTGTTGATTATATAGAAGGAGGATGGCCTGGAGCAAATCCTACTGATACTGAGTTTTTTCAAAAAAAACATTCATTTAAAAATGCAAAATTAACTTCATTTGGCATGACCAAAAGAACTGGTCGAAGTGCTGATAATGATCCAGGTTTATCTGCTCTATTAAATGCCAACACACCAGCAGTTTGCATTGTTGGTAAAGCTTGGGATTTTCATGTCGATATTGCTCTTGGTATTAGTAATGAAGAAAATTTAGAAAATATTAGCGAGACTGCAAAACATTTTGTTAAGGAAAATAAAGAGTTTATGTTTGATGCAGAACATTTTTTTGATGGTTACAAAGCTAACCCTAGTTATGCATTGTCTTGTCTTAAAGCTGCGTATGATGCGGGAACAAGATGGATTGTTTTATGTGATACTAATGGAGGAACGTTACCTCATGAAATTAGCAAAATAGTAACAGAAGTTACAAAAACTATACCTGGAAAAAATTTAGGCATTCATGCTCATAATGATACAGGGAATGCAGTTGCTAATTCTTTAGCTGCAGTTTGGGCTGGTGTAAGACAAGTTCAGGGAACAATTAATGGCTTAGGTGAACGATGTGGTAATGCCAACTTAATGTCATTAATTCCAACATTCTTTTTAAAAAATGATTTTAATGAAAAATTTCAATTACAAATTAAGCCCAATAATATCAAAAATTTAACTCAATGTTCTAGATTATTAGATGAAATATTAAATAGAAAACCTAATAAACATTTACCTTATGTTGGTGCTGCTGCTTTTTCTCACAAGGGTGGCCTTCACGTATCAGCAGTTCAAAAAGATCCAAAGACTTATGAACATATCGATCCAGAAGAAGTTGGTAATTCTAGAAATATTGTAATTTCAGATCAATCAGGAAAATCTAATATCATCTCAAGATTAAGATCTATTGGTATTGAAATAGAGGAAAGTGATCCTAAGATTAAAAAATTATTAGATGAAGTAAAAGACAGAGAATTTATTGGCTATAGTTACGATGGGGCAGATGCATCGTTTGAATTACTAGCTAGAAGAATTATCAGTAAAATACCAACATATATCTCAATTAAAGAATACGATGTTTCAGTTAAAAAAGATTCTTCTGGAAAAATTATTTCATCTGCAAAAGCAGAGTTAGAGGTTGATGGAAAAAAAATTGTTTGTACTGGTGAAGGAAATGGTCCAGTTAATGCATTGGATAATGCTATTAGACAAAATGTTGAGAGATTAAATAAATACTCATCTTATTTGAAAGATCTTAAATTAGTAGATTACAAGGTTAGAATTTTAAATACAGGTACAGAAGCCATCACTAGAGTTTCAATTGAGAGCACTGACTCAAAAGGTAAGAACTGGTTCACTATTGGAGTTTCAGCAAATATAATTGATGCTTCATTTAA
>ENA-OWPI01004298-OWPI01004298.1-marine-metagenome-genome-assembly--contig:-NODE-4298-length-11497-cov-2.563047_pt1 | contig 11497 bp, 10 predicted proteins | sample MGYA00238138_ERZ651775 | MGnify/ENA primary metagenome ERZ651775 (study PRJEB26906, sample SAMN06265043) | marine metagenome | isolation source: Helgoland LTER site | place: Germany:Helgoland, sampling...
TGCGCTGACTAAGGTGGCAGGCTCTTTGACTAAGCTATTGACGACTTTGACCAGTGCAGTTTGCAGTTGTCCGGTGTCGCCCATCACGCGGCTCATCAAATCTCCGACATTGTTTTTGTGGAAGAAGGCGAGCGGCAGGTGTTGGATCTTTTCAAACACCATGATGCGCAGGCGCTCCAGCACGTGCATGCCGGCATACGCCATGTAGTAGGCGTTGAGGAAACCGCCGAGTGCGCGTAGTGTAAAGGCAAGTGGAATCGATGAGAGCAGGAGGATCAGTGCCATTCCTTGCGGTTTATTGTCGCTGGTGACCAGCGGCACTAGAAACTTTATAATAAACGGCAACCCGGCGCCGGACGCCGCGGCTGAAATGAGCCCGAAGCCGAGGCCCAGTGCAAACTGTTTGCGAACAGGCTTTAGATAGCTGAAATAAGGGCCGAAGCGTTTTATAAACATGAGTTGAGTGTGAAAGTTGGAACGTGGAAATGTGCGCTTCGAAATTTACTTTGCGAAAAAATCGGTGATGACTTCGACCACGCGGGTAATCTGCTCGGGTGCTAGGTCGGGGAAGATCGGCAAGGCAAGGCTCATCGCTGCGGCGCGCTCGGAATTCGGGAAGTCGCCTTGTTTGTAGCCGAGCAGGCGGAAGCATTCTTGCTCGTGCAGGGCTAGTGGGTAGTAAATCTCACAGCCGACGTTGTTGGCGCGCAGATGGTCGATCAATGCGTCGCGCTGATCCGAGTAAATGACGAACTGATTGTAAATGTGATAATTGCCGTCTTTCTCAGTCGGCAGGATAATACCGTTTTGCAGGTCGCCACTGTCGAGTAGGTCGACACTGCGGCTGATGCCAGCTTTCTCGCTGAGTTGGTGATAGAGCGCGGCATTTTCGCGGCGCTGCTCGTGCCAGCTGTTGAGGTGCTTGAGTTTGACGTCGAGCACCGCGGCTTGCAGGGCATCGAGGCGGAAGTTGCCGCCGATGCGTGAATGGAAGTATTTTGGCTCCATGCCGTGGTTGCGCAATTGGCGGCAAATGTTCGCATATTCGGCGTCGTCACAGACCACCATACCACCGTCGCCGAATCCACCGAGATTTTTGGTGGGGAAAAAGGACAGACAGCCCATGTGCCCGAAAGAGCAGGCGGGGTGACCGTGTTGCTTTGCACCGATCGCTTGCGCGGCGTCTTCGATCACCAGCAGATCGTGCTCACGAGCGATTCGATTGATGGCGCGCATGTCGGCCATTTGCCCAAACAAATGTACAGGTGCGATCGCGCGAGTTTTGTTGGTGATCACGGCTTCGATCTTGGCGACGTCAATATTGAAGGTGCCGGGTTCGATGTCGACAAACACTGGAACTGCGCCGAGGCGCACGATCGAGCCGACCGTGCCGAAGAACGTATACGGGGAGGTGATGACTTCATCGCCTTCGCCAATGCCCATCGCCATCATGGCGACGATCAGTGCGTCGGTACCAGAGGAGACGCCAATCGCGTGCGCGGTATTGCAGTACTCAGCACAGGCGTTTTCGAACTTTTCAACCGTCGGTCCGAGGATGAAATATTGGGACGCAATGACGTCGGCCACCGCCGCATCGAGCTCGGGCTTGAGTGCAAGATACTGTGGTTTTAGGTCGAGAAGTGGTACTGAAATGGGATCTGACATGACGGGTTGTTTAACCTTAGGTTATGCGTTGAGCAATTCTTTGGCTGTGATAGGTGCGGTGCCGAGATGGCTGACCACGACGCCGGCGGCGCGGTTGGCAAGGGTGGCGGCGTCTTTAAGCGATTCACCTGCGGCGAGGGCGGCGGTGAGCACCGAGATTACGGTATCACCTGCGCCGGAGACGTCGAACACTTCGCGGGCAACGGTAGCGATGCGGCCGATGATTTTGCCGTTCTCTCCGAGGAGCATACCTTCGGCGCCGAGCGTGATGACCAGTTTCTGAGGATTATATTTTTTGAAGATTGCGGCGCACACTGCTTCGTCGTCGAAGTCAGCATCCGAGCTACTGTCTAAGCCAGCCATTTGCAGGGCTTCGGCGCGGTTAGGCGTCATGAGCGTCATGCCGTGTAGGTCGAGGTGGCGCTTCGGCTTGGGATCAACGATTAGCAGCGGCGGCTGGCGGAGTGTGGCGATATGGGTGCGCACCGCCTTGAGCAGTGCGTTATTGACCACGCCTTTGGCGTAATCGGAAAAGAGAATGGCATCTGCGTTGGCGATCAACTCAAGGAACTCAGGCTGTTGCAGAATGTGGTCGAGCCCGTAAGCGGCTGGCTTGGCCTCGCGATCGATGCGGCACAGTTGCTGGCGTTGCACGACGACGCGGGTTTTCAGAATAGTAGTGGCACCGTCTTTTTGCCCAATGGGAGAGAGTTGAATACCGCGTTGGGTGAGCACATCGTTGAGCAGCACGCTCTCTGAGTCGTTGGTATAGGAGCCAATCAGGGTGGTTGGCACGCCGAGGCCCGCGAAGTTGTTGGCCACATTGGCTGCGCCGCCAGGTACGTAGGTGTCGCGTGCTACAGAGACGACGGGGACAGGCGCTTCAGGCGAGATCCGCGTGGCCTCGCCCATGATGTAATGGTCGAGCATGATGTCGCCGATGACGACGATGCGCAGCTTGGCGAATTTGTTAAGTAAGTTGGCTATATCCACGTGTTTATTGGGGTGAATGATGGGCGAGGTTTAGTGGGTCCAATCTTGGTTTTCGACCAGTTCGAGCCAAGCGTGCAGGATGAAAGTGTGCAGCTCTTGAATACGGGCAGTGTTGTCGCTCTCGACGACGATGCTGTGGTCGGCGATGGCTTTGATCTTTCCGCCGTCTTTGCCTGCGAGTAAAATAGTGGTGACGCCGTTCAGCTTCGCGGCTCCGAAGGCGCGGGCGACGTTTTCAGAATTTCCACTGGTGGAGAAGCCGACCAGAATGTCATCTGCTTTTCCAAGGGCTTCGATTTGCCGAGAGAAAATTTCGTCGAAGCCGTAGTCGTTGCCAATGCAGGTGAGTACCGAGGTGTCGGTGTTGAGCGAGACGGCGGGCAGCGGGCGTCGATTGCCACGGTAGCGGCCGACGAGCTCTTCGCAGAGATGCATCGAGTCGGTTGCGCTGCCGCCATTACCACAGGCGAACACGGTTTTACCTTGGCGCAGGCGCTCCACGATCATGTTACCGGTCGCTTCGACGGTGGCGAGTTGCGCGGCGAACTTGTCGAGGCACGTTTTGAGTGTGTCGTAGTCTGTTTGAACGAGGGACATGTGGTAGAGATGAGAGTTGAGAGCTGAGGGCTGAGAGCTGAGACTTGAGAGTTGAGACTTGAGAGCTGACGAAGCGCGGAGATGGTGAATCGGAACGATTTGCCCTGTAGGGGTGCCAGAAGTGGGTGCCCCGTGGGGCAACTGAAGGAACAAACTTGAGCGCTGAGATGGGAGCTTGCTTTAAATAGAACCAGCTTTGTGGATCTTTTCGATCATTTTCGTGGTACTGAAGCCTTCGAGGTACGGCAGAAATTGAATTTGAGTGCCCGCATTGTCGAAAGCATGACGCTCCGGTTGATACAGGGTGTCGATGGTGTAGTCGCCGGCTTTGGTGTAGATGTCGGGCTGGAGTTGCTCGATTTCATTAACGAGGCGAGGACTGTTAAAGATGACTACACGATCGACGCAGCTGAGTGCAGCGAGACAGTAGGCACGCTCGGCTTCGCTTTGTATCGGGCGATTCGGGCCTTTCAGCGAGCGGACACTTTCATCACTGTTGATCAAGATCCAGAGCTGGTCGCCGAGTTTGCGTGATGCTTGCAGATAGGAAAGGTGTCCAACGTGCAGCAGATCGAAGCAACCATTGGTCATAACCATGGACTTGCCTGCCGTTCGAAGTGTTTTGCGCGTTTCGATGGCTTGCTCGAGTGTGAGCAGTTTGGAGTTTGGTAAGAGCATGGAAGAGATTTGAGAGCTGAGACTTGAGAGCTGAGGTTACTTTGAGTCTCGGCGTTTTTTTGTATTTTGGGACATCGCTACAAAGATCCGAATGAGTTCATCGGCTTCATCCCAAATCGGTTGCGTGTGTGTTTATGAGATTCCACAGTCTTCATTCAAAAGTTCCAGCCAATACTGAGTTTCATCTGCCTCTTGTGCACGCAATTCGATTTTAGCAATGAATTCGGCGTCGCTACGTGAACGACTCGCTTCTCTGTAATTCGCTCCAACCGATGTGCCAGAGCGTAACAGCTGTTTGCTTAAGATTGAGATTTCTTCGCGTTGTCTGTCTAAACTTACATAAAATCGCACCACAGATCCCGCGAATTGTTTGGTTCGACGTCTTAGCGCCAGAGTTCTTTCAGCATTATCCATTTATCCTTTTAAGTTATCTACAGTCTTAGCGCTTCAGATTACTCACCTCAGGCTTCAAGTTTCAGCTCTCTCCAATTTCAGGTCTCAAGTCTCCCATCTCAGCTCTCTTCTACTGCCCTAGGTGATTGCTAGTGACTAGGTAGTTCTGAACGTAGTCTTTGACTGAATCCTGCAGCGTGTAGCCTTCATTGGTGTAACCCGTGCTGCGCAGCTTGGCGGTGTCGGCGCAGGTGTAGTATTGATATTTGCCTTTCAGCTGCTCGGGCATCTCGACATATTTGATATTTGGCTCGAGGTCGAGTGCGGCAAAAATCGCGGTGGCGAGGGTGTTCCAAGTGTTGGCCTGACCGCTGCCGAGGTTAAACAGGCCGTTCGCAGTCGGCGTGTTGGCGAGGTGAATGGTCATAGCCACGGCGTCTTTCACATAGAGGAAATCGCGCATCTGATTGCCGTCGGTGTAGTCGGGGTGGTAGCTCTTGAACAGGCCGATCTCGCCAGTGGCTTGGATCTGCTCGTAGGACTTTGCGACGAGGCTGCGCATGTCGTCTTTGTGGGCCTCATTGGGGCCGAACACATTGTAATACTTGAGGCCGACGATTTTTTTGTCCCAACCCATACGTTGAGCATAGCAATCAAACATATGCTTGGAGTAGCCATACATGTTGAGCGGGGTGAGTGAGTGCAGGTCTTCGAGCGTGTCGTCCATCCCTTGGCTGCCGTCGCCATAAGTGGCTGCACTGGAGGCGTACACGAAGCGGATGCCTTTCTCGATCGCGATGCTGGCGAGCGTTTTAGTGTATTCGTAGTTGTTGCGAATCAGATAGCTGGCATCGCGCTCAGTGGTGGCTGAGCAGGCGCCGAGGTGATAGATCGTGTCGAACTGGTCGAAATACTCGGGCTCTTCTTCGGCGAGTTCGAGCAGGTCGTCCGCTTCGATGTAGTCGGCATAGCGTAAAGGCACGAGGTTTTTGAACTTCTCATCCATGCCAAGGATATCGGCCACGACGATGTCGGTGTTGCCTGCTTGGTTGAGAGCGTGGATCAGGGCGCTGCCGATGAAGCCTGCGCCGCCGGTGACGAGTGTGTATTTGCCTGTGCTCATTACTTAAAAATCTATGTTGTCTGGGAATGAAACTCTAAGAATCACCGCAGTATCAAGATTTGTTGGGCTTAAGACTAGTCTATAATTGAGCGGATGCAGGCGGGGAAATCGTCGCGAAATTGGTAGTCGCCGTCGATTTGACCCGCGTGATGGGCGGCAGCGAGTTGCGGTTTGCCACAACCGACGGCCCAAGCGGAGGCGTTGGCATTCCATGCGGTTTCGAGGTCGACCAGGGTGTCGCCAATCATGTGGGTGGCGGCATTGGGTGCGCCGAGATGGCTGAGGGCTTCATCGATAAAGCGGGTCGAGGGCTTGCGATAGCCACCTGCGATGCCTGGGGCTTCGGGTGCGATGCACCAGCCGGCGATCTCTTCGGGCTGTAGTTCGAGCAATTCGAACAGGCGGCGCTGGCAGGCATGCACTTGCTCGATCGGAAAATAGCCGCGGCCGACGCCGGATTGATTGGTCAGGATGAAAAAGGGAATGTCTTGCTCGATAAGAGTATGCACCGATGCTTTGACGCCAGGTAGGAGCTTGATTTGCTCGGGGTCACCGATGTAGTCGATGTGGCGAATTAGCGTGCCGTCGCGGTCAGCGAAGATCGCGAACTTCGGCGCGGTATTGGCGAAGCGTGGGTTGAGCCAGACGTTGTCCATATTGAGAGGGTTAAGGTGGGACGAAGCACAATAGTGCGTAGATGGTAAATTAAAGATTTGCCCTGAGCTAGCGAAGGGTGACGAGAGCGGGTGCCCTTTGGGCGAGCGAGGAACAGAGCTGAGGGCTGAGAGCTGAGGTCGGAGGGCTGAGAGCTGAGGTCGGGGGTGGTAGAGCTTGATCTCTCAACCCTAGGATGCATTGTGCCTGAGTTAGAGCTTTACTAGAGGGAAGATCAATTAATATTCATTTGTGACTACAAACTTGAATCACATCGTGATGAGTTTTCCAATTTTAGTTTTTTTTCGCTTAATATTGTCAATGAATATGCCATCCAGTCCCTATAACTTTTTTTTAGTGTATGTCTGACGGTTCTGGTCCAGCTAAGCCTAAAACCTCTAGCAATAAGACAAAACCTCGTTTCGTTAATTTAATTCGTCCGGGGCGATTAGATGTGGAGTTTCTGTTTGAAGCCGTAAAAGGCTTGCGCTTCGGTTTTGGTGGCAACGCAGTTTCACCGACCACGAACCAGCAAGAGATCCCTAATACATTTGTCGGTGTTTGTCTGGCCGTACCTCGAGATGAGGCTGCCACTCGTCAGACGCTCGAATTAGTCGAAGAGCTTGGCATTAAAGCCGTCCGTGTCGATTTTTCCGAGTCCTATACTGCTGACGCGTTGATGCCCTTACTGCAGGGTTTAAAAGAGGCCGGGGTCGGCGTGCTCTTGCATTTGGTGCAGCCCTTGCAGCAAGCCAAGCAAATGCCTGCCGCAGACGCAGTCGACGCGTGGTCTGGCTTTGTTAAAACTAGCCTAAACACTTTTGCCGACTATATCGAAGCCGTGGAGATCGGCACCACGATCAATCGCGCAAAATGGGCAGGGTATCGTTTGCCTAGTTTTATTGCGGCTTGGCAGGCGGCCTATCCATTGGTCAAGCAAAGCGGCTTTCCTCTGGTCGGTCCGAATGTGACCGACTTTGAGCCGCAGTATAATGCGGGCGTCTTGGGTATGCTTAAGCGCCGGAAGTGCCTGCCCGATATTCATTCCAACAATATGTTTGCCGAACGTGCCATCGAACCTGAGGCATTGGACCGTAAAATTCTCGGGGAGTCGTTCAAGCACCTACACGGCTATGATCTGATCAGAAAACTGCGTCTGGTCGCTTCGATTGCCGGGCGCAACGGTGTGACAAGCAACTGGTCGACCTGCGCCTTTTGGACACTGCCACGGATTCAACGAATCTTGGCTTCGTCCGAAGAACAGATGGCGGACTATTTGACACGCTATTATATCCTTTGCGCATCGGCAGGTTCTTTCGAGCGGTTCTATTGGGGGCCGCTAGTCAGTGGGCGTGAAGGCTTGCTTGATGATGGCACTGGCCTTCCAGAAGATCGGACGATTCGTGATGTGGTCGCGTACTACCGGGAACTGCCAGGCGAGTCCTCGCAATGGCGTCGTCGCGCCGCCTTTCAAGCATTCAAAACGATTCAATCGATGCTTCCCGGCGCGCGTTATATCCAACGCCTGTGCGGACAGGATGGACTCGAAGTGCATGCGTTTGAAAAGGGCGACAAGCGCTTCCACGTGGTTTGGACCAAGAACGGCGCGCTCGCCCGATCGACTGATATCTATTCAAAGGCTGACCTCGATGCGGTCGAATCAGTGTACTCTCGCGACGGACAACTCTTGCCCAAATCGCCGGAGTATTTTTCAGAATCACCGGTTTATCTCGAATGGGATCGATCAAACTCGATCGAAATTTTGCCTGCCGCTGCAACCGTCCCACAAGCTATCGCCGCCCGTCCGGGCGCAGGCTACCGCTACTTTAATTATAATACAGATGTTTGGTGCGGCGTCGTTCGTGCGGGTTCGCGTGAGCAGGCGGATCGATTCATCGAAAAATTAAAGCCAGATGCGATCACGTCTGTTTCATCGGAAACGTCTCTTCGTAACGCCCGCAACGCAATATGGACAGTGGATGATCCACTCACTGAGGGGGATTTACTGGTCGTGAAAAAGCCTGCCCGTATTGCATGGCACAAGCGTATTTTAGACCGTAGAAAACCATCCAAAGCGCTGCGTAGTTGGAACGGCACCAGCGAGTTGATGCGTCGCGGCATCGAAACGCCCAAGGTCGTCGCGTATTTTGAGCATCAGGATTCGACTCAGCAGTTGGATAACTGGTTCATCTGTGAACATGCCAATACGCGGCTCAGTGTGCGTAGTTTTTTCATTCCATTTGCGAAAGGTAAAGAGACTGTCGAGGGCTTCACGTTTGAAGCCTTCTCCGAGCAATTAGTTGAGTTCATCCGTGCCGTGCATTGGAAAGGGGTCTACTTTCGTGATCTATCTGGAGGGAATGTTCTGGTGCGTATCGGGGATGATAAACGCTTGGTGTTCTCACTGATCGACACGGCCAGAGCCCGTTTTGCCAATCAGCGTTTTAGCCGCAGCAAACGCATCGCCGATATGAAACGATTAGTACATAAACTTAATCCTGAGCGGCAAAAATATGTGATGGAAGCGTATCTCGGAAAAGAGGGTGCTAAGTTTACAGCCTATCAGCGATTTACTTTTAAGATGTATGCTTTGAAAGCTCGATTGAAACGGATCAAACGAAAAGCGCGTAAGAAAATCGTGGGTTGAGTCAGGCGTTATCCATATTAGAGAGCTGAGGTGGGAGGCTTGAGAGCTGACGAAGCACGATAGTGCGTAGATGGTAAACTAAAGGTTTGCCCTGAGCTAGCGAAGGGTGACGAGATCGGGTGCCCTTTGGGCGAAAGAGGAGCAAACTTGAGGGCTGTACGCTACGGCATTTTGAGTAATCTTGGGAGCTCGGGCGCTTTGCCGTGGAAGCCTCGGTAGAGCTTGATCGCGCGTTGGATGATTGCTTGCCAGAGTTTATGGTCCTTACGCAACGCGACTTTCCATTCGGAACCTAGGTAGATGCGCAAGTAGCGAGCGGTGTCGGTTGAGGTGAGGCCGACGTCGAGCGCTGAAAAGAGCAGGGAAGCGAGGTCTTTAATTAGCCAGCGCTGCGGGACGTGCGGGCGGTGTTGCACGCGGTGTAAGTCGATCAGGTTGAGCGGAATCGCTTGGCCGGGTTGCCAGTTGCGGATCAGATCGCGGTTGATCAGGAAGTGGTTGATGTAAAAGTCGCGGTGATTGATGCCTTGCCCATGCATGGTGTGCCCGATTTGCGCGACTTCGGAGATGAGGGCGCGTTTGAGTGTGACCCAGCGCGGGCCGGAATAACCGAGCCAGCCGTGTTTAAAATGTTCGAGCGTTTCGCAATCTTCCAATGCATCGAGCACGACGAACGATTCGATTGCATGCGGATAGCGGCCACGTTCGCCTTTGCCGAGTACCTTGGGCACACGCACGCCAGCTGCGGCGAGAGTCGCTGCACCTTCCCATTCAGTGCGGGCGCTGACCACCGGTTTGCGCAAACGATACCACTCTTTGAGCACTTCGCCCCAGCCGCAGCCAAGGTGGCGTTTTACGTAAAAATGAAGCTCGCCCAGATGCACCTCGTAGGTGAGGCGATTTTTGACATGCCGATGCACTTCGCCGCCGCCCTGTAGGAACCATTCGAACGGATCGACCCCTTTTGGGAGGGCATCGCGGAGTTCGTCTGTTAGTTCGAGGATCATTATCTGAGGGGAGAGGAGGAAGTTCGGTTGCAATGAATCGCGGGATAAACCCGCTCGCTACGGTTATTTGTAGCGACTGGCTTTATGCCAGGATTGACCCAGTGTGAAGGGAATTGTAGCGACTGGCTTTACGCCAGGATCGGTGAAGTGTGGAGGGAAATGTAGCGACTGGCTTCATGCCAGGATCAATGAAGCTGGAGGCAGGATGTAGTGTTTGAGCTTGCTCAGGCCAACGTAGGATTGTTCACGCTACAGGCCTGAGCAAGCTCAGACACCACGCTAAGTTTTTTTACTCAGGATGTTCTCAATGATTTCGGCGGCGGCTTGATGGCAGCTGTATAAATCCTCCGCGGCAGCATAGGCCAGCGCGTTTTCGCGCATAGCCTGTCTTTTGTCGGCATTTTGGATGAATTCTTTGACGGTTTGGTTCAGCGTATCTTGTGAGAATGGACTTTCGATGACGGCTCCCGCGCTTGCTTTTAATATATGTGGCGCATACCCGCAGGTATCTGTGGTTAGCACCGGCAAACCATGTGTCAGGGCTTCGAGTAGTACCTTACCAGCGGATTCGCTGTAAGCGGGGTGGAGCAAGAAGTCGGCGGCGTCGTAAAAACGGTCGACATCAACTCGGCCGCCAAGGAAGCGCACAGTCACGCCAGCTTGCTTTGCGAGTGAGGCGAAGCGGTTCTGCTTGCCGTTGCCGACGATCCAGAACTCTAGGTCCCTCGCGGCAGTTCGATTGGCTGCGATCGCGCGGAGGGCACGGTCAAGCCCTTTGATGCGGTAGCCTGAGCCGAGGAACAGAGCGACGACTGCATTGTCTGAGCAACCGAGTTCGGTGCGTAGGGCAGTCCGATTCTCGGCCGCGACAGTGCTGTTGCTGGTGTTCTTTGCGACGCCAGGTGGAAGCAGGTGAAACTTGCTTTGATCAATTCCGTAGTGCTGGTGGAAGGCATCGATTTCTTTGTCCGTCAGCACTAAAGTGTCAGGTGGGGTGGGTGCAGTGAATACTGTCTTCTCCAGCGCTTTATAATAGCGGTGGCGCAGCTTCAATTTGTATAGAAATGAGCTATCTTTGACGCGCTCGAGGTAGCAAGGATCCGCGGCGAAATAGACATCGGCAGTCGGAATACGGTTAAAGGCTACGACGCCATCTAGTTGATGCTTCGGTAGTTCTGTTTCGAGGGCGCGGAAGAAGCAGTCATTGCGTGAAATATTACTCCAGCCTGTCTTGCCGAGGATATGTGAGTGGATGGAACCAGGTTGTTCGCCTTTCCATGTGCGCGTGAAGATATGGACGTCGTGCCCGCGTGCCGCGATTGCCAGAGCCGTAGCTAGGCAGTCCTCTTGGAGGCCGCCAAACGGATAGTAGTCATAGAGCACGAAACCGATTTTCATTCGGGTATGAGATCGCTCGAAATCTCATGCGGCAATGAGAAAAGAGAAGAGAGTTTGTAGAAAAGGTAAATCTTATAGATCACTAAACTCAGGAATAGGAAGAAAAGGGCTCTATAGAGGCAGCAAAATAGAATAATTCAATGCAATTATGTCTTAAAAGGGAAGGATGTACGCAACCAAATTTACAAAGGCATGGATTTGGATGAGTATCATATTTACTTTGACACGCTTTATAACTTTATGATGGAGCAGGAGTTCCTAAACAATACTTCAGAGTTTACCAAACTTTGTGAGATGAATGGCAACTAACGCAATGATCAGATTGATGTTAATAGCAGTGGA
>ENA-OWPI01004301-OWPI01004301.1-marine-metagenome-genome-assembly--contig:-NODE-4301-length-11487-cov-3.504820_pt1 | contig 11487 bp, 8 predicted proteins | sample MGYA00238138_ERZ651775 | MGnify/ENA primary metagenome ERZ651775 (study PRJEB26906, sample SAMN06265043) | marine metagenome | isolation source: Helgoland LTER site | place: Germany:Helgoland, sampling...
TAGTGCTGTCTGAGGAGTTGCACTTGCTGAGCGACTTTGAGGGAAAAGATAAGCAGCTCACTAGCAAGCTGGAAAAGTGCCAGAGAGAAAAGGGAGAGGTCGTTGCGAATATAAGTGATTGTCGTAATCGTCTGCAGTCAAAGAAGGGCGAATTGGACGTCTGGATGGGCAAGGACAAGCTGATCATGGACGACTTTCTAAAGATGGCCCCAGAGAACCACTCCTTCCACGAGCAGCTGCTGAGGATCTTTAAGAGGAAGATCAAGCGAGCGAGAAAGAAGAATGACGTGGACGAAGAAGGTGATGACAGCGATGAAGACAGCGATTATGACCTTGACAGCGATGAGGATGACGAGGATGACGAGGAATTTGACGACAGCTGCCCACCGGGATGTGATACAAATTTGTACGAGAATGTATTAGCCCTTAGAGAAAAGAGGCTGGATCAAGAGGAGGTGCTGAGCGAGTTCCAGAAAGAGTTTGATGATTTAAAGAAGGCTCACGACAGGCATATAGGAAGGGAGCGCCAAATCAACAAGGATCTGAAAAGTACTGGCGTGGAGATTGCCAAGTTCCAGACAGAGAAACAATTGCACATCAATGAGCAGATGATTGTTGTACCTCTGGAAACGTCACAGGTTCACCTTTGGGAGCCGGGAAAAACAGCCGAAGGTGAAGAGCTGGCTGTTCCTGAGAACCCGACAGTATTGAGGGGCGTCGTGGGGATGTCCGAATGCGCTCTTTTTAACGAAAGAAGGTTGAACAAGTTGAGAGACAGGATAGGGGAGCTCGATAAGGAGATCATGCAGGACAAGGACAATTTCAAGGGTCTACACAAGGAGAAAAGTCAGCTAGAAAAGGAGAAAGTGACTAAAGAGAAGGAGATCAGCAAGCAGGAGAGCAAGTGTGAGGAGCTTCAGCTTTTGAAGTTTGGGCAATTAATTGACATCGCGGAGTTGGACAAAATCAGCGTCGACAACAACGACGAGGCTGAACTCAAGAGCCGTAGTAGCGCGGTGGAAGTGCAGAACGAGAAGATGGTGCACAAGATCAACAAAAAGTGCACCGAACTTAAGGAGAACCTGCTGAAAATTACTGAGGAGAACACGGAAGTGCTTAACAAAATTGCGGAATTGAACGGTCGTCAATTTTTCTTGGAGAAGGAGTTGAACGGTAAGAGCAAGGGTAGAGGTGCAATGCAGGTGGCTGATGATGGGCCGACACTGCGGGCCGAGACAGAGGAGAGAAATCGCTTGGTTGCCTTGGTCAAGCTGCAGGCTAAGGAAGTTGATGCTCTGAAGGCAGAGATTAATTTATTGCGGAGGAAGGGAGGGGCGATCTATGCTCCTCCTCCACCACCTGGGGGTAGCGCCGGGGGTGTCGGCGGAGAGGCGAGTTTCTCCCAGACGATGTAATATGTAATAGTGTTATGACTGTTTTTTTGCAACAACTAAAAATAAAACCACTTGCTGTCGCTCTCTTTCGTCTTAGTTTTATGTCATTCATGTCTGCTGTTGTCACTTTTGTTCCCACACTCTCCGTCTCCAATTCAATCCTCAACCGGGTTGATAAGAGTTTCCGAAAATTCTTTCAACCTCTCCACTCCCCGAACCTCGTAGTCAAGCAAGGGTTGCAACACAATGTGAAAAAGGTCACCATAAAGCTCGAAGCAATCACCAATATACTTGTCTTGCATTCGCTTCCGAGCGAGCAGCTTCTTGATCAAACCAGCAGACTCTCCGCTCAATTTACCCTTTTCCGTTTCAAACCACTCGGCAAGCTCCTCCGCATCTTTTTCGGGGAAGAGAACCTGGTTTATGACGATGTTCTCCGTTGAAATTCCAAACTTGGTCAACTCCTGGATAAGCCTCTCGGTCTCGTATATGCTGAGAAATTCGGGAATGCAAACGCATACAAATGTGGTCACCGCTGGGTCTTTGAACATGTCGTTAACCTTATTGATTACCTCGCGAGTTTCGGACAATTTGGCGAACATAGCATCCTCCATTCCAGCACCGCCACCCCCAAACATACCAGCCATTTGGCCAAGCATGCCCCCGAAACGATTCTTCAGCTCCATTATTTTTCCAAGGGCATTTTCCATAATCGTAGGGAAGGATAGTAGACGAAGCGTGTGCCCTGTAGGAGCAGTGTCAAACACAATGGTGTCATAATCCATCGTTTGGACCTGCTTCATGAGCTCGGCAAAACTCATTGCTTCATCTATCCCAGGGATAGAGCTTGTAAGGCTCGACATTAAATCCCCAATTCCACCGCTACTGTCGTCATCCGAGCCCATTCCATCTGAGCCTACCATTGAGGACATCTCGCTATTGATTTTTTCCATATCAACGTTTGCATCGATCTAAGGAGGAGGATACATTTTTATGTTATGACTGGGGGGGTTAGTATGAATCTTGTCTAGGGATTCGTCATCGTTGAATAGTGAGAAAAACCGAAAATATTCGACCTGAACCTTACCTCCATGCAATATAAATTGTCGAACCCGTTTACCAACTGCGGCTCCCTTCCAAATTTCTGACAGAAGGCGTCGCTCAGATTGTGAGCAGGGTCTGTGCTCACTACCAGGACCTTCCCCCGACGCAGTGCCAGTTGAATCGAGAGACAGCAAGATGTTGTGGTTTTCCCCACGCCACCCTTTCCGCCGACGAAGATCCACTTGTAAGACTCTGTCTCCACCACATTCATGAGTGAGGGGTCTGGAATGGCGTCCTCGTCATCGTGCTCAGTGGACATAGCTAGCGTCAGTGCGAGGTGAAGGATGTGCTACTATTGGTGTATTAGTGCGCTCGGCCAATTCTGGAAGAGATTCTGAGAGAGAGAGTCAGTCAAAATAATTAGTCCACAGAAATTAGAGTCAAACTTTTCAGTTTTCAGCGTGTGGCAGACTATATCCTCTGTCTGATTTTTATTGGTTAAAAATCCCCGCAAAGTTGCACCTGAATAAACTGTGTGTGAATAGACTGTCGTTTTAACCTTTCCTGAACTACCTCCCCTCCCAGATCACCTTGCCGCTTCTTTTGTTTCTTTTGATCTGATGGCCGAATACTACGATGAAATGGAAGTTATGGAGGAGCCGGATGGATTCTTCGAGCCTGATCTTGACGATATGATACCCCGTGACTTCAACGAACCTGCGGAGCCTGGACCATTTGAGTCTGAGGAAGAAATCCTTGATCCCACCACAAACGAAAATGCTGCTCCAAATTCTTCTGCTCAGGTTGCGATTGTGAAGACGCTGGCTGCTCCAGTGAACGCCGACTATGCGCACTCTATCGAAGACAATGCATCGAAAGCCGCAAACACCTCAACTACCATGAAAAGTCTTCCTACCACCACCAACCAGAACCTGTATTCCTTGGAAGCTTACACTGGAGCAGCTGATTACAGCTCTTATCGGTCCACCAATAGTATTGAAGAGGACGAAATTCTGAAAGCGAAGAAGGTAAGTCTTTGAATTTTGTTGAATTTGTTAACAGTGTTGCATTTAACTAACTTAAGAACCTCTGACTGCTGCAGAACATGCTTGCGATGAAGAAATCTTTGCAGAGAGGGAAGGAGAAGGCGGCCGCATCAAAATTAGCCGAAGCTAAATTCTTCAAGAGCAAGACGATCGGACAGCTCTGGGAAGATACCCTTTTTTCGCGTGGAAAGCCAAAGGCCGCCGCTGACAAAGTTGACGAGGACAAGGATGAAAATGACAGCAATGACCACGACGACAACGACAACGACAACGACAACGACAATGATAAGCTTTATTCTAAGCCAATTATGAATGCTGACTCTTTCAGCATCGCTCTACTTAATGGAGACATGGTGTACGTCCTGAAGGACCCTCTTGTAGACGGCAACGGTGGCAATAATGACACCAATAATCAGAACAGTACTAACCCAACAACCGAAACGAAGAAAAGAAAAGATCCGAAAGTGCGAAACCTGCTCTCTCAATCGATGGCGAAGCTTACCAGGCAGGCTGACGAGGCAAACTTGCGTGCGGAACGCAAGAAAGCTGCCCTCGAAGGAAAGAAGGAATCCCGCGCTCGCAAGGTGAGAATTTTTCGGCTATCTTTTTCAAACTTTTCTTTGCCGCAAGGCTTTTTTGCTCTCCTGTCAAGACGCTCACAGTCGCCCGTACGCTTATCACGCATACTGCCTCAAACAGGAGGAGCGAGTGGTCACCTTTCAGGAGGACGAAAGAAATAAAACTCATGGTATTGTCAGTGACGCGGATGATAATTCGACTCATCTTTGGGTAGACAAATACGGACCCAAGACTTTCTCAGACTTGCTATCGGATGAGCGTACAAATCGCGAGGTGCTACGAGCGATCAGAGCCTGGGATCCGTTTGTTTTCAAGAAGAAGCCGCCTGCCAGACCTGCGCTTCCGGAATACATGTCGAAGTATCAAAAGGCTGGAAATAGCAGCAGCAACAATATGAGACCCAAGAAAGACGAGAGAGATGATGAACGCGATGACAGCCAAAGATTGGACAAGAGGCCTGATGTTAATAAAAGGGTTATTCTGCTTTGTGGTCCCCCAGGTGTCGGAAAGACGACCCTAGCTCACATTGTAGCCAGGCAGGCTGGCTACCGCCCCATGGAGATAAACGCTTCTGACGAACGAAGTGGCTCAGTGTTGAGGGACAGGGTAACGTCCGCTATGGAGTCGCAGACGCTTTCGTTCGCGGACGAGGACTCTATGCTCCCGAACTGTATCATTCTGGACGAAGTGGATGGCGCAGACGCCAAGGGGGCAATCAATCCCATCGTCGACATCATCAAGGCGCCGCTTCCCAAGAAGAAGTCAAGGTCTACTGTTGACGATGGCAGCAGCAACAGCAGCGGGAAGCAGGAAACCTATCTTCAACGACCGATTATATTCATCTGCAACCACAGGTTTAATGCAGTACTTAAACCCCTCCTTCAATACGCAGTCATATTTGATCTGCTTCCTCCTCCGTCACCGAAGATTGTGTCTCGGCTGGCATCCATCTGCTCCTCTGAGCTACTCACTATTCAGAGCAATTCCCTGACCAATCTCGTCAATTCCTCAAGCGGTGACATTCGAAGCTGCTTGCACACGCTGCAGTTTATCTCCTCCAAAAACCGCCTCAACCTCACTTCCTCTAAAAATAGCATCAAAGAGAATGAGAGCAAGGATTTGAGCCGCCACCTTGACCTGACTATGTTCGGTGATCTGAAGGAGTCGATGAAGGACCAGCGTTGCGACCTCGGCACTGTGATGACAGCAGTATTTCACCGGGGGAGGAAAGCTTCCTCTAGCTTCAACAAGAGCTGTGGAAATGGAAAGGGGGGTAAGAAGTCGAGGGGGAAAGACAAGTGCATGGGTGTATTGGAAATCAGCGACTCCTTCGGTGAAAACAGCCGTTTGTTGGACGGACTGTTTGTTAACCTCCCCCGCGTCAAGTTTGTGGACCCGACTTTCGAGAGGAATCAAATTGCCCACGACTGGCTTTCGTTTGCTGATGTCTTCCGCTCGCAGAAGACATCCCTTGCACAGAACAACCCAGGTGCGCAGCACGGGCTACAAAACCGCCAGATTCCCGTCTGCGCGGCGGCGGTCCATGCCCTTTGCCGTGTAGACAGGAATTCTGACCTGATCTTTAGCGTCAGGGAGCTCAGCGAGAACAGATTCAGTGCTGAGGCCAACTCTTCCCTGCTCAACCGTTTTGTCGATGGCCTGTCACCAATGATGCGTTCTGGCGTCACATCGAAAACCTGCGCCGTTGATGTGGTCCCCTTTGTGCTCTGGGTGCTGAGCGGAGGGAACCCAATGATCCCAAACACCCTTCACCGCAGAGTTAACTCCGTACAAATGCTCAATGACGAGGAGAAACTTAATTTCAATTATCATGTTAAAATGCTTCGCACGCTAGGTTTAACGTACAAGAGGAAGGACAAAAATGGTGGTGTTGGTACGAGCGTCGGGTTAGATGCAAGTGACTTTGCAGTAGTTGCAGACGAGCTTGTACTCGAGCCTAACATTGACAGCTTAGTCCAGTATAATGTTGATATCAACGTCGCTGTACCCCGCCCGGCTTTGACTTTTGAGATGAAGGAGATGCTAGCCCACGAGGCGAGGCTAGAAGAGATGAGAGACCGTGAATTGGGAGTGGGAACACCCATCGTTGTTACCCCTAAGAAACTGGCATCTGCGCGAGAGAGAGCTTCTCGGGATGAAATGGAAGTCGATAAGATAAATGACAAAGTTGGCGGGGATGTCCCCAAGGATGGCAAAGTGACGCCTGGGAGTGCTATAGTAACTCCGAAGGACTCCAGAAAACGCGCTGCTGTGGACAATCCTCTAGGTTCTCCGCCACCCAAGCTCACCTTCTTGGGATTGAACGCGGCCAAAGCCAAGGCGTCCGCCAAAGCTCGTCGGGCGGCGTCTGTCGGATTTAAGCAAACCTCAAGCGGGAAGAAGGCTGCCAAAAAAGCACACAGCGGAAGTGGTGCCTCGCTCGACGAAGTAATGAAGTACTCTTACCACAAAGGTTTCACCCAAGCTGTTAAGCAGGCAGTGAAACTGAATGATCTGATCTGAGGAGGCTCGTAACAAAATGCACCTAACGATAACCCACGCTAAGCGAGGAGGTTGGTTTTTGGCTAAACTGTTTTCTTTTTGGCATCTTGTTTCGCTAGCTTAACGCAACATCAACTATTTCAAAACAATTATTAAGTTGCACGCGCAGATTCAGTCGTGGAACTCCTGGAAAGGATTATTCAGTGTCTCAAAATTGTCTGGGCGATCATATGTAGACTCGCCGGTCTCGACATTGAAGTAGTAGAAGTCTCCGGAGATGTCATCAAAGTATTTTCCCCATCCCTCTTGCATGACCTCCTCGACTTTCGCGCCTTCCGCCGGGATTGGTGCAGACTCGACCACATCATCCTCGTTCTTCTTCTCATCGGCAACCATTGCATCCTCTCGAATGGCACTATCTCCTCCCAAACCATCCCCAACACCGTCATCTTCGTCAAACCCCTCCTCCAACCCAGCCCAGTCATCGTCGAAGATATCCCTCAACTCGTCAGGTTTCTCGTACTGACTCAAGTGTTTCATGCGATTATGGTAAAAGAATCGGCTACCCTCCTTATCCGTGTAAATCTCCCAGTCGCCGAATTTCTTGTAGGGCTTCCTAGCGGGGTAAACTCGCAAGCGCCAACCACTAAATTCGTCCTGTTCAATTTCGCTCGGCCACCTAGAAGGGAATTCACCGTCGCCATAGTCTACACGTTTCTCGTAATAGTCGTACAGCTGTCGGAAAACATGTTTGGCCCGCTTTCCACCGAAGTGGACGGAATTCCAGCACTGTACGCAGAAAAATTCCTTGCAATCGCCGCATTCCATCCTGGCCTCGTAAAACTCACAGTTACTGCATATTGGTCTCCTCATGAGATCCAATAAGTCCTGCGGTTTTCTCCACCGAATCTCGCCGCTAATTTGGTTGTAGTAAAACTTTCGCTGCTCCTCGTCGCTCCACATCTCCTTCCACCTGGCCTTCCTCTCCCAAAGTCTTGCCCTCGACAGATCGCGCCCTTTCTTCCCTCTCCAGCCACCCGCAATAATCGTTGCGCCCCAGTTCTCTAGCTCCGCCATGCGCCTAAGCTGCGCTAGGTATTGTTTCTTGAGCTCTGCCGCTTCTCGCCTTGCCAGAATCCCTCTCCACCACCTCTCCACGAGACTTGCCATTTCAACTCTTAGCGCAGCAAGACGTTTTCGCTCTTCCTTTATTGCTTCTACCATCTTCTGCGCGCTTCGCCTCCTCCATGCCTGCTGTAGCTTAATGGCACTCTTGCTTTCTTGCTCGGCAATCCAAATTTGTCTTTTCGTCTCCACCTCAAGCCAAGCCTGCCGGCTCCTCCACACGCACTGAACATAAGTTGCGGCCTTATGCATAAGTTTCTTTTCTTTTATGCCCTCTCTGAGCACGCTTCTGCACCTGTAGGCGCGGTAGCGATTCTGAATTTTTGTCGCATTTTTGCGCTTCTTTTTGGCGAGCTTCTTCAGCCTCCTTGCCTGCTTTGATACCTTCATCGTCGCGCTCTTCTGGCGCCAACAACACTGGATTTTCCAGCAGTCAGCTTGCATTTTCTTCTCCAGTGCGACTTTGGCATGGAAGCGCCGCCAGTATTCCATTCGTGCAAGGCACTTTCGGCAACATGTCTGGATCACAATGCTGTTACGCGACTGAAGCTCAAGAATGTAGAGGCGTTGGGTCCGAATTATTTCGAACTTTGCTCTGCCGCACATTCCTCGAAATCTTCGCTGGATATCAGTCGCCGCCTTGTTTGCTCCGATCAACCACTTAGCATGGCGTTTTGCGCGGAGCCATTTTCGCCCCACCCAAGCTTTGTACATATTCTGGATCCGTATTGCGGCCTCGCCCCTCATGTTCTTCTCCCACCGCAACATCTTTACCCTCTCGCGATCTTTTCGTCCCCGCCACCGTGCCTGTAGCTTGAGCGCAGCCTTGGCTTTGCAGTACGCCTCTTTTTTTACCATGGTTCTCTGGCGATCCTTCCTCGCCCTGTAGAGCGATTGTATCTTGGTGCACGCACGAAATAGCGTGCCATAGTCATTGATAACGATTCGCTCCGTCGCGCGAGAGAGGGGCCACAAGCCAAAGAATGTATCATTTCGCCGTAGTTCGCTGAATTTATATCTGTCTCTTACCGCCTTGAGCGCAGAGTGACTACAGCGGGTTCCCTTGAGCGACAATGTAACAAGTGTAACCTCGTTTACAGTGTTCCTCAAACCATCCGCTATCCAGCTAAGTCCCGTGTCGCCTATGTTGCTACAGCCAGTGAGGTAAAGCGCACCAATACCTGGCCAATAGGCTTCTTCGCAGAAAGGTATTAACGCCAAGTCGTCAAGGCCCGTGCAACCGCTGAGATCTACACGCTTGATGTTCTTGCACTTACTGAGCGATTTCATGGTACCTGCACCTATGTTTTCGCAGTCGGTAAAGTTAATTGACTTCAGCCTTGACCAGTTCTTCAACACTTTGCTCATCATTAGATCGCTCGCGCACTCTCCACAAAAAGCAAAATTGGCGGACTTTACGTTCCTCATGTTTTCGCTCAGTGGTACCATGCCCTGGGTTGTTAAGTTGACGCAGCCTGATAGGGTTAATTGCTCACAGTTGGTAAGCAGAGCGAGCGCTTTGAGAGCACTCGTTGATACCTGAAAACAGCCGGTCAGGTTCAGGTTTTTTATCGTCTTCGCACAATCGGCCCGCCCTAGCGCCTGCAAGCCTTCAAAACCAAAGTCCCTCTTCATTCCGTCAGACAAAAGGAAAATTCCTGTAGCGTTGAGAGTCTCGAGATGGTTGCAGCCCTGAGCGAGAAACCTAATGCCCACGTCAGTCACCTTTTTCATGTTGACGAATTGACAGTATTTCAGGTTTGGGCAACCTTCTCCGAGGCAACGCATTCCACCATTTGTCACTTTGCTGCAGTTTGTCATATCCAGCCACTCAAGACCACGGCATCCCTTAGCCAGCCAACTTAAACCCGCGTCTGTTATCATCTCGCACCCATTCAAGTTAAGTTTCTTCAACACTGGGGATCTCTCGCCTAATGCAAGCAGAGCAACGTCGGTTATTTTGAACTATTTTTGAAGTAGTTTGAATACGTTGAGGTGGTTTGGCGATGGTTAGCGTTGCTTTGTGTCGCCTGACTTTTTCTGGTGTTTCATTCCCCCGACTCAAAAGAAAACTCACCTGTAACTCACTCCTACTCAAATCTATTGTCTCGAGGTTGCTACAGCCCTGGCTTACTGCCAAAACTCCTACATCAGAAACCTGCTTGCACTCCCTAAGGTTCAAATCCTTGATGACATTACACTTCTCGGCCATCTGCTTGACCTCATGGTCTCCCAGTTTATTGCAATAGCTCAAATCCAAATTTTCGAGAAGACGACAACCGTCAAAAATATTCAGCATAACCCATGTGGGAATCTGCCGGCAACCGGACAGTTTGAGCTCGTTCAGATTACGACAGCACTGTCCAACAACAGCAAAACCCGGTCCAGCAACACCCATGCAGCCACTCAAATTTAATGAACGCAGATGCGGGCAGCCCAAACTGACGCTCCTTAATCCGACGTCGGTCACTTGATAGCTACCAGATATGCTGAGTTCTTTCAAAGTAATACAAATGTCCGCGATTGCCTTAATCCCCCTATCTGTGATCCTCTCACTCCCAGAAATGTCAAGTGAAAGTAACCCTGACTTCTTCATTTCTTCCTCCCACATCACCTTCTTCTTTGCTTCTTCTTGTTTAGCATAGTTCTCTTCTTCGATATTCTGTTCCTCGGCGGAAGGACCGTCCTTGCTGCCTGTGATTGAGTCAAGGGACATTTCCAGACGAGTTTTCCTCTTTGACTGGTTCCGGGGCTTGCTGACCACACTGTTGAGCTCCATCTCTTTTAGCTGTTCCATTTCTTCTTCTAACGTTAATCCGCTCATCTGACTGTCGTTGGGTCTAAAACTCCGCTCAAGCTTCTTATTAATAGCACGTTGGACTCGAAGTTTTGTCAGGTCAGCTATCATTTTTAGACTGTTGTCTGTCACTACCAACGACCACTTGCTGAGCTTTAAATCTGTACCCTCGCATAATTCGGGGGGTAAATCGTCATACGCTAGACCTACACTCTCGCTTTCATATTTTTTGAGTGCATTTGACACCCCGGTTGTTGCATTGGACCAGCCCTCTTTTGTACCCACAGAAGGCCCCGATTCAGGAGTTGGTGACATTTTTTTGTTCCGAGGGGCAGTCACGGTGTATCAAGTGAGTGAAGGTCTAAAATACTTTTATCATCATTAATTCTGAGTCTTAAACCAACATCTATAAACTCAGAAGACCCAAAACCAACTCCTGCTTCCTCCTCCCTGCTTTCCTGCTTTTTTGACAAAACATCGGATGGCTTCTCAATGTCATATATAAGTTGTATTGTGAATTGATTATTATAAAAACGCCTCTCCCTCATGGATAATTCGGTGGAGTGGTACTATGCTGACGCTGAAGAGGAACAACAGGGCCCATGCTCTGTTGCTGACCTCCAGAACTTGTTCGGCAAAGGGGTTACTATTGATTCTCTAATGTGGATGGAAGATATGGAAAACTGGACGCCTTTGAAGGATATCCCAGACCTTTTCAGTACTGTTGTTCCGAAGCGCAAGGAAAAGCCTCCACCCCCTCCTCCTAGAGAAAAAAAGCCAGAACCACTGACAACTGCCAAACCCCTAAATATAGAACCAAAGGAAGCAAGACCGCAGACAGGAAGCAGCACCAGCACAGATTCATTTGTGGTTGTGAGTCCTCTTAACAGCGAGGAAGAAGCCGCTATTTCGCCGCCGCGCTCGTCTCCGCCCCCACCTCCTCCTAAGGTTGCTCTTGCGCCAGCCCCTGCGCCAGCCCCTGCGCCAGCCCCTGCGCCAG
>ENA-OWPI01004309-OWPI01004309.1-marine-metagenome-genome-assembly--contig:-NODE-4309-length-11471-cov-3.321573_pt1 | contig 11471 bp, 10 predicted proteins | sample MGYA00238138_ERZ651775 | MGnify/ENA primary metagenome ERZ651775 (study PRJEB26906, sample SAMN06265043) | marine metagenome | isolation source: Helgoland LTER site | place: Germany:Helgoland, sampling...
CTCCTCATCGATCTGTCCTCCCTCCGGAAACAGCAAGAACAACACCGGGTTCGTATCCTCGTTGAAGGTCTTGAGAAACTTGAGGAACTCCAGGCGGTAGTTTGACCACTCGTCGCCCAAGAAGGGAAAGTCCAGCAGGTTGAAAATCGCCCCGACGAAGGGGAGCTTCTGGTACGATTTGTGCAGGAAGAGCTTCACACTTCCTGTGTGTTCGAGTTTGTGCGCGGATAAGATGCAGATGCGGTGAGAAAATGTTCAGTGTCCGAGTGACAGAACCAAACTAACAATATAAAAGCTCAAGCACAGCAAATCGCACTCACCCTTCAGGCCGATACAACGACCTACCATCATTATGATCCACCAGTCAATCTCCCCCATGTGATTGCTCACAACGACGCTGGTCCCAAATTCGATCGGTACATCGCTGTCGCCCGTGATGCATATCTTGGTGTTCGGAAGCACGAGAGCCATCGCATCAAGGAACATCGTCGCGCCCAACGTCTGGGATAAGTGCCTGTAGTAGCTGCGGCTAAATGGACGGACAACGCAGTAGAGGATGAGGAGGATTATGGAGAGACCGACGCTGGAAGCTACCACTAGCACTATGCTGACGCACCGTTTCGTCAGGGTTATTATGGCGTGGGCAAGATCGTTCTGGGTGACATCGGATTGGATTTGGGGTGCCGTGTAGAAGCGGATCTTCTCCTCTTCATTCAATATCACGCCGGGACGCTGCGAGAAAGAGTTGGCGTTGTTGTTGCTGATATTGCCACGACCGTCATTGACGCGGTCGTTACTGAAGGTATTGTTGCTGCTCTGGTTACTTGCGTGGGGATTGGATGCGGCAGATTGACGAAGCGTCCCCTTGATGGCAACTCGACGGTAGTCGACGAGATGAGGTGGAATGGAGTTCATGGCACTGGCAACTGTTATGTACAGTGGCTAAATTTGTCACCTGTGGGCGACAATAATGACGAACGTTGCAGGTTCACAAATTCAGGGTCCCGTGCGTTTATCTCTGATCATTTTGTCTACCCGAGATTTTTGGGAGGGGGGGGGCTGGCAAGCAGAGCTCCCCTCCCTCATTTAACTGAACTCACCCGCGAAATCTTGCGATCGACCGGAGGAGGATCACCTTTGGATCTCCCCGTCTATTTTATTTAGCAACCGGCGACCCTCTTTCAGGAGGACAACAAGCGCTCCCCTTTTCCTTCCCTAATGGCAAATCCGTTTTCGCACCCCAACGACGATATTCTTTCTAAGATACTGCACGGCCTCAACAACAAAAACAGCGAGGATGATGAGAAACAGCCACAGATGACTGTGCCCCAGGCTTTAGTCTCTGCCCTCCTTCCCCTCCCCCCCCCTCAAAACCAGCCCAAGCAGTCCAAGTCAGGTGCAGCCCACAGCCACATAGTAAACTTCGTTTCCCTCGCTGCGACGAAGCACATTGCCGAAATAATTACAAACGCATCTTCTGCATCAAGTTTAAGACAGCAGAGAGGAAACGTTTACAAGGAAGAGGAGGAAGAGCAGATAGAAAAGGAGGATGTGATTGTGGCGCTGAAATAAAGTAGTAAAGAGAAAATGCAATTTGAGAGGAAATAAAATTCGTCTGCTGAATATTATTTTTACCATTTATTTTTTCGAAAGAAGGGAGCGAGAGAAGAGCGCCGAAAAGGCTAGGTTCCTCGGTCGTGAGACGAATACTGGCGGATCGACGAGATCGTCGTCAAAGTCATGCCCACATTGGGCGGTTGTAAAACCCTCTCTTACGGACTCGCTCGTACTGCTCCAGGCGCAAGCTGCGAGAATCATGCCTCCGCCAAAAATTCCCCACCCCCCCATGACCTCACCCAGCACCACAACGCTGAAGATTGCCCCCCACATAGGTTCAGTCGAAAAGAGCAGTGTTACCTCAGTCGCAGTTAGATCTTTCAGTGCAAGAGTCTCCAACAATACCGAGAACGCCGTCGTCACAATTCCCGTCCAAACAAGCGCTATTAGAATCGTCGGGTCTGAAAGCCATCCGGCGACATCGCTTGGAACTGGAACTGGGCCGCTAATGCCACTCACGCAATAAACAAGCGAAACAACGGCTACGGTAGACAGCTGAACGGCGGTCAGCGCAATAGCAGAATCAGAGTGATCCCGCATATGATATTCCATGCGCCAAAAACCGAGTCCAAATGCCACTGTCCAAGAAAAAGGGGAACGCAACGCAACGCAATGCAACGCAACAGTAAGTGAGTTGGTTAGCTGGGTGCTCGATCACTTTCTGACATCAATGACATATATAATCTCTGCTACCGATTGACAATTTATTTACCTGGCTGCACAAGCGTGAACAGATCAGAGTTTGTGAAGCCATGAGTAATGCTACTTCCCTCCAGCATTGCCACACCACACACTGCCAGGATGCAGCTGATGAGAGACTTTTGCGATAGCATCTTGCCACGAAAAACAAAGTCAAGGAGAGGAACGACCACTACTGCAAGGGAACAGATGAAGGCACTTTTATCTGCTTCCGTCTCCTGGAGCCCAATTGCTTGAAATACGTAACCAACAGAATTCAGAAGGCCGATTTCAAGGCCGGCAAAGAGAACACCTTTGCCGTCTCCTTTGCCTGTAAACAGGAAAGGGGAAAGGGCAGCAGCCGCGAGGAGAAAACGCAAAGACAAGCCGGCAGCCGTTGGCATGTGCTGATCGAGGATCTTGATCGACGCAAAATTAGTCCCATAGAGGGAAGCAGCAAGAAGCACCAGAGCGCGGGATCCATTTGGGTCACTCAGGGAGGAGGGGGAATGCAGGTGGAGGGGATCGTTCAATGTTGTTGTTGGTATCATCTCTGTCGTGCTTTTGGTTTCCAAAAGTAGTTGTTGTTGGTGTCGTCGCCGGTGTCATGTTCGTTTTCTGTAAGTGCAAATGTCTGACTTGAGTCGTTCCTTTTTGCGATGAGAGGGGTCGAACTGCCTTTAACATTGATGGACGGCAGATAAGTGAATCAACGAAAAGGAATAGAGACGCCATAACCAACAGAGACACCATTTCTATCCTTCTTCAATTTTCCGCGAGCGGGCAATATTTGACACAGCTTAGAGAAATTATCAATAAATTTTCCAAATTTGTCGATGGAAAACAAATATATGTGACCACAGCTCGTTTTTAAATAGAATGAGATCCTTATGGAAGGGAGAAAAAAGGAGTCAGACAAATTTTTTCGCATTTTTTTGATAACTAAACTAAAATCAACGATAACTGATGAGGTGCAGCCCGACGACACAGTAAATTTTTCTCCTTGCTAATGGTTTGTTCGCCGGGCGATTATTAATAAACAATTAATTATTCATTTTCTTCGCCCTTGCACTTGTGAGGACCTTCATAACGTCGAATGAGTTCCCTTCCTTGTATTCGTTCAGCTGTTGTTGGATCTGTTTGTATTTTTCGGTCATTTCTTCGAGCTTGGCCGTGAGCACCTCGGTAGTAATCTCATCGTGGTCGTCGACGGATTCACGACGTGTCGATATTGGGCTGATTGACGCCGCTGTGCTGTTGTTGACAAGGAAGATGAGAGGTACCTTCGTAAAAATAGAAAGGACAATCGCCAGTCCAGTCGTTGTCATCGAAATCACTTGATAAAACTCCATCTTTGCTTCTTCGAACGCAAATAAAACCTGCAGGATTAGCTGCGGAATGTTCTCGGTTAGCAAGGGGACGAGCGAGCATAGTACAAACATGTGGCGGCTACCATAGCCACTGTAGGGGGTTCGGTCCCATGGAAGATATTTGATGAGTCCGACCTGGTTCAAGGCGAGGAACTCCACAACGCCAACGTAAAAGCCGCTCGTCTTCCAAACTTTGTGATTGACATTGTCTCGGCTCTTCTCGACAAAAATTATCCGCCCGATTACGGCCAGGTTGACAGCCATGTTGACCAGCAAAATTGCAGCTCCCGACTTGCCGTAGTTCGAATAACCCCTTCGAAATGCTTCACTCACAAAATAAACATCGCTAAACCAGTCTGCACCACTGTACACCGAGGCAGCGTTGTTGAGAATGCTTTGACGCTTGACGAAATTCTTGTCGCGAAAGAAGACAATAATTGCCACAAAGAACATTAGTTGCCCTCCGCCCAAAATTATTGCAATGAACAGTGACAGCGTTGCCAGACCAGGCATCTTCAACAGCTGCTTCTCCGACGTGACACCGAAGGGAGAGCCGTATATGTCGTCATTATTCAGGGTGATGTGGAGGAGGGAGGTGCCCTCAGTATCTTTCTTGACAGTGGCCGCGCGGTCGACTATCTTTGTTTTTGTTGTTTCCTTGTTGTCAGCCCAGTAGTACTCCAGGGTGGTGTCAGCAGAATCGAAAGATGGGTTGCCAAACTCATCACGAGTGAAAACGATAATATCAAAGGTCGAGACCCCTTCTCCCAATGTTTGAGGAACTTGTGCAGTGGAGTGGTAAGGAGAGGAGGCCGCGGATACTATTGTCAGCGCGAGGGGCGAGTTCTTGAAGCTGTTTGTTACCATTCCTCCTGTGCCTTCCTTTACATGCAATAAATAGGTACCGCTGGTGGAAATCGATATCTCAGCGAACAGCCCGTTCTCATCGTTCGATACCACCTTCTGTTCACTTGTTATCTCTAGACGCTCTCCACTCTCTGTTGTGATTTCCCCGACAGTGTAACCAAAAAAGCGAGATGGATCTGGAAGGTCACCGGTGATAATGGCATTGTTGTTGTCGTCACGGAGATCCAAAGGGAGCAATATTCTCGACCCTGCCACATACTCCGTAGCTTCGTAAACGATGCTTGAGAGAGGGGCGAACAAACCTGGTCGAATGGCCATCTGATATGGATGCGGTAGGTCTGCAGGCTTGCTTCCGATCTCGGCTATCGGTAATCCACCGTCAAAAGTAAAGACGCCAACTTGGCTGGACACAGAAAACAAAACGTAGACAAGCTCCTTCTCCTCGTCTACAGTGATGCTACTTGGAAAAGAGAAGTACTCATGATCATAATTGTCGCGAAACCAAACTTGGCATGACTCCCATCCGCTGCTGATGCTGCATGAGTAAATCCGACCTTTGACATATTTATCGGTCCTCTCAACATCAGCTATCAATATCTGCCCTGTTTTCCTGACAAATGCAATATCATAGACATTGAAGTCCTTCACATATTCATCTTTGTCTGCGTTACGTGCGTCGTAGATCGATAGCAATGATTCCCCATCGAAAAGCTGTTCGCCTAGAGAAATTGCCTTCCGCAGCTCAATCAAGTCCACTCTGATGACATCACCCCATTTTTCATCAAGGACAAGTATCTCATCGTCATTGCGCCCAAAACACATCGCGCCCGAATTTACTTCTAATAAATAAAATAGGAACGAAAGTTGGATGCTGTGCGTCACAATCTCCAAGTCTTTGTTCATGATTGTGAGAACTGACCCTGAAAAATCTTCGGTAGGGATATCAATAGTACTGAGCACCAATATTTCACCGTCGTCAAGAGCGAGGAAAGCAGACGGAAGATTGAAGTCGATTGCCTTGATTAAGGTCCCGTTCACGTCATATCGAAGGATTTTGTCATTAAATCCATCAGCCACAAGAAACTCGTATTGCGACAAAAAGAAAAGGTCTCCATCAAAACTTCCGAAGTACTCTCCATCAGCATCGACAATTGGTTCGTATGTATCTTGACCATGATCATAGCCCGATATTCGTTCCTTACGCGTTCCGACGTAAATGTTGGCAGGCGAAATCGGAGCCTTTGTCTCATCTGTGTCAAACTCATCACATTCAATGATCACTAAACTTCCACAACTGGCCCACTCCGATCTATGCATTAATTGGTTTGGGTAGAGTTTACACTCGTAAAAAGCTTCAAGACCATCAAAGGGAGTCGATCCTACAATCCGTACTAAATTTACGCCAGTATTTTTGTTCCGAAGGGACCATTTTGAAGATGATGTTGAGCTGTAGATTTCGAATGTGGCATCCTCAGATTCGTACACCTTTTCTCCGTTGATCACCTCAGTAGTGGGATGGTACTTTTGCTCGATTCCAGTGTTCGGCAACTTCGGCAAATAAATGTCATTATCGTCGTAACGAGAACCATTAATGATGCCGTAACCATTAATGATGACATTAATCCCAGTGCATTCGTGAGCTGAAGCAAACATAACCTGCAACAACAACAGGCTGAGGAGCCAAGTGTTGGAAGTCATGATTGGTTTGGTTCTAGCAGGAGACAAAAGTGCCTTGTACTCAATTTGCACTACTAGTACGTGAGCAGATGTCAATCAATTAGTTAGGAATGTTTAGCATTAATTTTGATGATAGAAAAAAAAAAAAGAGAAAAAAATTCTCCCAGTTTCTGAAGATAGTAGCAAGTTGATTGAGCTGCCATGTACCAGGAAATGGCGCAGTCACAGAGTAGTCTCCAAGGCATCAACGCCACGAATCAAGAGAGTCGTGCTCCTCGGCCTTCTGGCCTGCTTGTGAGCACCTCCTCTGGGACAGCTTCTGCCGATAACAAGTTGATGAAACAATTAGCCAAGTATCTGCAATATATGTTCAGTTTATCATTCTTGCTTTTCCTCACTTTTTGGGGGACAGTAGCGGGCTGTTTCCTTGGTTTTATGGCCGCAATTTTCGGAATGACAACCTCGTGCATGTTTCAGAGCTCTACTGGAAACTGTTGCTCGCATGACTCTGTCGTGCCCAACGACGTGCACAGCAAGCGCAGGAAATTCTTGTTCTCTGAATCGCACTGCTGTTGCTGTAGGAAAAAGGGAATATACCACTTGCAGGGGATGGTCATTACAACTCTCATCTTTCATGCATTAACTGCGTGTGTTTACCTTCCGATGGGGGCGGTTATGCTGAATCAATCGAAAAAAGAGTGCCGGAACTATTGGGACTACTACTATTATGACGATGAGTATTGGGTAGAAGACCCGTACGACGACTGGGGTAAACACGACGGGGAAAAGGTGAGTCTGCGATAAGGGATGAATCTTTCAATTTGATAACAAAGGTTAAACAGGGCACCCGAAGAAAGCGATGCTGTTCAGAAATTCACTGGATAGCTGACACTTTCCCTCTACCTCACAACACGACACGACACGACACGACACGACACGACACAACGTAGGGTGGGAAGTACTACCACATTGAATTCCATTGGTTAAATATGGAATTGAGTGATTCGAGGTACGAGTATGATGGGGACTGTCACGACGAAATTGGCCATGAGGAAATGAAAAACTCGGAGGTGGGAGGGCGAGTTTACAACGAGAAGATGAAGCTTTTGTATTTCTATGCCAATGACTACGATGATAAGATTCTTGACGATGTCTACAGGCCCATCGGCGGTGACACGGAGAGGTTTGAGACTTTCAACTCGTTTTATGACACCCTCCTTGTTGACTTGGATCTATGCATCGACAAAGTTTGGAACTCAACTTCTGTTGAACGGAACGTTCCAATTGGAGATGTATATGTTTACATGGAAGTCATTAGCCCATACGAAATTGAGGAGCCTGTGTACATAACCCCAGATTATGATTATGAGTACAAAACCCATCGTTACTGTTACGAAAATATTTACAGCATGCGGGAGGGGACCCTTCTAGTATTTGGAATCCCGTCCATCATCGCCGGGATAGTAAGCGTGATCAGTGCATTCATTGAAATGCAGGCGATACATGTGATCAATGAGATGAAAGGTGACGGTGTGACCGATGGTGAGCTTGAGATGCAATCTATTCCGAGCCAACCTCCGGCCCAACAGCAACAGGTCCACCAAATGTCTCCGCAAACCCCGAATCATCCGCAAGTTTTGTATATGATGACTCCCAGCGGCCTAACACCCGTTGGCACTGCCGGAGGGGGCCTGCCTCCAATCAATATGGGTGCTCACACTGCAGTTATCCATCAACAACAACAATATGCACAAATGCCTCAGACGCGCGACGTCCCTATGGCTGACGCCACGTATGCTGTTGCGCTCCAAGCAGAGGAGATGCGGGGTAAGGGAGAAATAGTTCTTTGACAATGGTCAGAGTGGAGATGCGGAAGGAGGGTGAAATTGTCAACTCCTTTGTATATAGTATGAAAGAATTTTTCGTTTCTGATATAAAAGCTCGTTGATTCGTCGTGTTTGGAGTGGGTTAGTTAAATAAAAACCCAATAAAAGTTCCCTGAGGTCTCCTCGCAAGGCTCGCCCTGCTTTTTTTCCCCCCCCCCCCCCCTCTCAAAATAAGTCCTCATAGATACATATCCAAAGCGAAAAACTTTCAAAATGGCATGCGCAGATGAAATAGCTTTCGGTTTCGACACCTTCATTCATCCCCCCTCGACAGGCCCCCTTCCTCCACTTCATCTTTGCTGGATTGTTGCATCCGCTTGTTTTATTATCAGTTCAGTAACTGGTAATGTTTCCCAAGTTGACAAAATCTGGAGTATAATTCCGTGGGTGTATTGCATAATGTGTGTGAATGACGACCGCACACTTTTAATGGCTGTTGTGACAACCATTTGGGGAATCCGACTCAGCTACAACTTCAGCCGCCGAGGTGGCTACACCTGGCCTTTCTGGGCTGGCGAAGAAGACTACCGGTGGCCTCTTCTTCGATCTGGCACCCTCCCTGGGTTCGAGATTCTCGCCAAGCCGCTTCCTTGGATGCTTTTCAATCTCATTTTCATCTCATTTTACCAGAACCTACTCCTCCTGCTGATAGCCAGCCCTGCGATCGTGGCGAACGTGGCCGCAGCGACTAACTGTGCAAATGAAATCAATGTACTAGATTTTGCTGCGGCTGGCTCTATCATTTTCTTCGTCCTTATGGAGACTTTTGCTGATGACCAGCAGTTTCACTTCCAGACAGAAAAGTATCGTCGCAAGGCTGCAAAGGAGACCTTGACGGGCGAATTCAAAGACGGTTTTAAGCAGTCGGGGATGTTCTCTTTTGTCCGCAAGCCGAATTATTTCTTTGAGCAGTCAATCTGGGTTGCATTTTACCTGTTCTCTGTGTCTGCAACTGGCAATTGGTTGAATTGGTCCATGATAGGATTTCTGCTGCTGCTCGCACTTTTTCAGGGAAGCGGGAAGATGACCGAGGATATAACGATTGCGAAGTATCCGAAGTACAAAGAGTACCAGAAGCGGGTGGGTCTGTACAACCCCTTTATTTCACTTTTTAACGACGGTCATAAAAAGGAATAAAACATACCTGGGTAACATTGTTACGAAATTGGTGTTTAGCAGCAAAAGGCAAATTTAAACTTTGCACCCACTCAAGTTAAATCTTATCCCCACATTATCTCACTTGCAGTATACCAGACATTAATAAGTTGAAACTCCACAAAATTTACATCGTATCCCCCCATTCATCATCTTCCCAATAGTAGGTAGACAAATTTACAAGACCCAGATCAATGCCGAGAAGGCAGCAGCTGCAGCCGTTAAGGTGAAACTACTACTCACATGAATCCTCCCAACACCGCCAAAGAGTGCCAAAAGTTCCATGTCTTCGTCGTACAGCTCAACAGCTAAGCTCGTTACTGTTATTGATGAGGCTCTGATTTTGTCCAAATAATCCTCATCCATGCCTAGATCAGTGCAGTGGTCAACGAGAGCATCGACCAATGAGATTTCGCTGCTCACTAGCTGGCTTTCTACAACTGTTTTCCAGGCTTTATTTCCCTCGCTTACTTTGTCAATAGTTAATTTGTCGTCAATGATGATTTCAAATTCGACCAATAAGGAGCCAACAGGATTTTTCATGTCGTTGCCAGCGTCCACCTCTTCCCCGTCATCTACATGATCCGGCCCAGACGTGTCCACATCCACGATTTTGACCTGGGTAACGTCATTGACTCCGTCAACAAGCTGGACAATGCTCTTTCTAACAGCACTATTAAAGATTAGGCCTGTTTCCTCAGGCACATCAACGATGCTCCAAATGATGCCTGAAATCTCCAATGTTCCTTTGATAATGACAGTAACTACATCGCCCCCCTTGTTGACATCGCTATCGGCATCGGCATCGGCATTGGTATCGGTATTGGCATTGTTGCCATCGTTATCTTCGAAGTCAAGAGCAGTACCACCGTCTCCTGAAGAACTTGAACCGTCTTCAAAGATAATCGTGACTTCCGCTGACTGAAGGGATGCCAGCAGAGTGTCCTCTGTTGGAGCAACATACTGACTCACAGTTACTGAGGCCATATCGTGAACCATATCACCGAGCTCGGCTTCTTCCTCGGCCTTTTCAGTAAGCGTGCTAGCAAAGACGTTGCTTCCATTGCTTGTTGCATCCATGAGCTTATCGTTTGAGGCCTGAATGTCCTCCATAATCTCATCCAAAAGTTCATTTCCCGCGCACTCTCCGTCGCACTGCTTAAGCATCACAATTAAAAAATCAACCACAAGCGCGTCACCAAGTCGACGACGGGTAATCGAAACTCCGTTGATAGCCAATATCTCGATGTGAGCTCCCTCGGTAATATCCATAATTTCCGTTAAAGTACTCTTCATGACATTAACGAAGGCGTCAAAGGCCTCGTTCTCCTCGGGTTGTGCGACTCCGTTTAGCTCTAGCTTAGCGGGGACACTAATTTCAAGTGAGGTTGTGGCAACCTCTTTCTCCGCATCACCGTCTAATCCGGTGTCCGCTTCCTCGCCTGTCTCAGGGTCGACATCCTCGTCCGTGCCTGGGTCGGGGGTATTACTATTGTCGTCTGCAGGGGGGTCAACGACAGGACCGTCATTGGTGTCTTCAATATAGCCGTAGTAGTCGTCCTGCTGGTATCCATAGTAGTCGTCTACAGCCACTCCATAGTAGTCATCAACAGCCACAGGCCAATCTTCGGTTCCGTAGATGGCCTCCAGGAAAAGTGAGTCAGGGCAGGTATCCGCGTCACCATTCAATACAGAGTAGTCACATGTTCCTGAACCATGAGCAGCCATAGGGCTAGCTGGGCAAAGTGATCCGAGCTTATTGAAATAACCTTCAACAGTACTATCCATTAAAAGGTCAAAACTATCCTCCAGATCGGTCATGAGTCCGGTCAAAGTCAACATTCCCTTCATCTTGTTGCGCATAATGATCTCTAGTGACGGCTTTAGGTAAGACTCCCAGCAACACGACGGTGCAGCATTGTAGGGGCCACAGAAATTGGGGATTACGCCGGGCAGATCGTCAGATTGTGCTGATTGACAGGGTACCTCTGGATCGCATGAGCACCCGTCCTTCTTAGTAGGATCTTGAAAGTCATAATCTTGGGGGCTAACCGGATAAAAGACAGGGGGGGCGAAACCCTTGTCATCGTCACCGTAGTACATATCATCACCGTAGTAGTACATATCATCACCGTAGTAACCCAAGTCATCGTCACCGTAGTAGTACATATCATCACCGTAGTAACCCCAGTCATCGTCACCGTAGTAGTACATATCATCA
>ENA-OWPI01004310-OWPI01004310.1-marine-metagenome-genome-assembly--contig:-NODE-4310-length-11469-cov-5.852967_pt1 | contig 11469 bp, 9 predicted proteins | sample MGYA00238138_ERZ651775 | MGnify/ENA primary metagenome ERZ651775 (study PRJEB26906, sample SAMN06265043) | marine metagenome | isolation source: Helgoland LTER site | place: Germany:Helgoland, sampling...
TACAACAATTTTAATAATCTCATTTATAATTCAATCTCCTTTGACAATAAATCATGAAGTTCTTTAACCGGTTTTTTCCAATCCTCCAGAGCGTTGGAATTTAGAATCTTAATGCTTGGATACCATTGACAATTTTTTTTGTTAATTCCCCAATACCAAATTTTACCTTGAGTAAAAGGAACAATTAAGTACGTTTTCTTATTTAATGCTCCAGCTATATGAGCAGTTACATTGCTTGTAGTAACAATAAAATCACACGCGCTTATTAAAGAGGCTAACTTGTCTATATCATTGAAGTTATCAATACTATTTATTTTAGTCAATTCAAATCCACTTCTCTCTTTGAAATCTTTTTGTTCTCTTTTTGTGTCGCCATACTGAAGGTCAACAAAATTTATATCAGGTAAAGCAAAGACAGATTTAAAATCCTCTAAGCACATACTTTTACTATTTCCAGTACTTAAGCTTTTGCTCATCCATGAAATACCACAAACATATTTTTTTTCGGAATGAGTTTTATTTTTTAAAATTTTTGTATAATTTGCGTCATCCTTTAATAACGGTATTTTTTGTTTTAAAAAGTCTTGCTTTGAGTTTCTAAAAAATTTGCCAAGGCTACCTATTGGTAAATGAAAATCATATAAATCTTCATTGTCGGCTCTATCTAAAAAACATACATTTTCAAATTCCTTAAATGATCTTTTGTATAAATCAATTAATCTTTTATCAATCACAACGAGAAACTCATTTTTGGTTTTTAATGCATCAACAAGTATAGTACTGTATAAAATATGATCGCCAAGCCCCTGTTCACCCCAAATTAGAATTTTTTTATTTTTTACTTCAAAACTTTTAAGTTCTGGTTTAGTAGAAATAAAAGGTATTTGTTTTAAATTTTTAACCTTCCATCTCGACTCAAAAAGTTGCCATCCTTGACGATAATTTTCTAGAGCTAATTCTAAATGTGAGAAATTGGTGAGTAACTGATTATTTTCTGGATCAAGCTCGATTGCTTTTTTAAAAAAAATTCTTGCCTCCTTATTTCTATTGAGTTTTTTAAGAAAATAAGCATAAACTTCATAAGGTTCAGAGATTTTTGGGTCCAAGTTTATAGCGGTCTGTATATCTAACATTCCATCATCTATATCACGGATTAATTCTTTTACTTTTGCTCTTCGACAATACGCTAGGCTTTTATCATTAATATTTGGTTCTAAAGCAATAATTTTAGAGTAATCTAATATAGCTTCAGTATATTTTTTTAAACCTTCAAATGATTTAGCTCTACCAAAAATAAAAATAGCTTTTGATTCAATATCTATTGCTTGAGTATAGTCTTGAATTGCTTTCTTATGATTTTTTTGATTTTCATATGAAATACCTCTATTGTAGAAAGCATTCATAAATTTGCCATCAATATTTATTACTTCATCATATTCAAAAATTGCATCATCATATTTCCCTACTAAATTAAAAATAAAACCTAAGTTAAAGTGAGCCATTTTATTTTCTGGTCTAATTTCTATTGAATTTCTATAGCATTTAATTGCTTCATCAATTTTATTAATTGAAGTCATTGCTCTCCCTTTATTGTAAAATGTATTGAAATTTTTTGGGTCGCAACTTATTGCTTTATCAAAATAATTGATAGAAATTTTAGGATCACCCTTCTCAAGATAATAATTCCCTAAATTGTTAAGAATGTTTGCTTGATTAGGGTTAATTAATAATGATTTATCGAGAAGTTCAATTGCATATTCAAAATTTCCCATTTGCAATTCAATAGTGCCAAAATTTGCAAGCATTTGATCATTCATTGGTATTACTCTAATGAGCTTTTGATATATGTTCCTTGCCTCAATTAATTGGCCTTTTTGACAAAAAGTAAGAGCATCATTTAAAGATTTGATAATTTTATTTTTATTTTTTGAAACCAACTTTAAGTGTCATTCCTTGAGAAAAATTTAAAGACGAACATTACTGTAAAGTAATGTTCATATGTCTTACCTAAAAATTAATTCAATCCCATTTCCTGCAGGATCTTTAAAAAATAACTGTTCAATATTAATTTCAGGGATATACCTCTCTTTAAATATAATATTGTTTTTTTCAAGAATTTCCATAAAAAATTTTTTATCCCTTGCAGAAAATGAGACGTGATCGAGCGTTGAATTTACATTGATTAAGTTTTTAACATTGTCTTTTGAAGAACTGAGATGAAGTACATCTTTCTCTTTTGCATAAAGCCAATATCCTTTGCTTTTAAATGGAGGTCGATGGCCCAGCTTTAATCCTACGATATTAATATAGAAGTCTTTTAGAGTCTCAATCATCTTTGCATCTGAACGAAGATTGTAATGATCAATAGCGTTAATCATTTTTTTGAGAAACTGTTAACCTTTTTTTAATATGGAGCTCTCTTAACTGTTTGTCATCTACTTCATTTGGTGCGTTTGTTAATAAACATTGTGCTTTTTGAGTTTTTGGAAAGGCAATCACATCTCTAATTGAATCAGCACCTGCCAAAAGTGTCACGATTCTATCGACTCCAAAAGCTATTCCACCATGAGGGGGTGCGCCATATTGAAGTGCTTCTAATAAAAAACCAAATTTTTCCTGTGCTTCATCCTTAGAGATATTTAAAGCCTTAAACACCTTTGATTGAACATCGCTCTTATGGATACGTATAGAGCCGCCTCCAACTTCAGAGCCATTAATAACCATGTCATATGCTTTTGATAAGCATTTACCTGGATCTGAATCAAGAAGATCCTCATGTCCATCTTTTGGTGCAGTGAAAGGGTGGTGCAGGGCATTCCACCTTTTATTCTCTTCGTCAAAATCAAACATGGGGAAATCAACTATCCATAAAGGTGCCCAAACTAAATCATTTACAAGCCCTTTATCATGTCCAATTTTTTCTCTCAACGCACCTAATGCCTCATTAACAACTTTCTCTTTATCAGCGCCAAAGAAAATCAAATCTCCATTGGATGCTTTAGTTTTATCCATGATTGCTTTTAACGCATCAGGATTAATATTTTTTACAATTGGACTCTGAAGACCCTTTTCATCAAGCTGTGAAACATCATTGATCTTAATATAGGCTAACCCTTTGGCGCCATAAATCTTTACAAATTCGGTGTATGCATCTATCTCAGATCTTGAAAGCTCAGATCCACCAGGTATTTTTAGGGCAGCCACTCTACCATTAGTCATATTTGCTGCTGAGGAAAATACTTTAAACTCAACCTTCTTGAGCTCTTCAGTTAAATCAACAAGCTCAAGGGTGACTCGAAGGTCAGGCTTATCGGAGCCATACATATTCATTGCTTCAGCATAAGTAAGCTGAGGGAAAGTTTTTGGAAGGTCTATATCCATGGTGTCTGAAAACATTTGACGAATCATGCCTTCATTTATCTGCATTATTTCTTTTTCATTCGAAAAAGAAAGCTCAATGTCTAATTGAGTAAACTCTGGCTGTCTATCAGCCCTTAAATCTTCATCCCGAAAGCATTTAGCAATTTGAAAGTATCTATCAAACCCAGAAATCATTAACATTTGCTTAAATAACTGAGGGGATTGAGGCAATGCAAAAAATTCACCTTGGTGGACTCTTGAAGGCACTAAATAATCTCTAGCTCCCTCTGGGGTACTCCTTGTTAAGATTGGCGTTTCGATCTCCATAAAATCATTTTTATCAAGATAGGTTCTAAAATTTTTAGAAATATCGTATCTCAGGCGAAGATTCTTTTGCATCACATCTCTTCGAAGGTCAATAAAACGGCTTTCTAGCCTAACTGACTCTGAAATTGTTTCATCATCAAGCATAAAAGGTGGCGTTAAGGAAGGATTAAGGATTGTAACTTCCGACGCTAGCATTTCAACTTCCCCTGAGGGCAGGTTTTTATTAACAGTGCCTTCAGGTCTGAGCCTTACCTTACAAGTAACTTGTAAAACAAATTCATTACGAACGGATTCACCAGCTTTAAAGGCTTCAGGTGTATCAGGGTCTATCACAATCTGAGCTAGCCCCTTCTTGTCTCTTAAGTCAATAAATATAACACCGCCATGATCTCTTCGACGATGTGCCCAGCCACATAAAGTTACTTCGGTATCCACATGGGATTTATTTAATTCACCACAAAAATTTGTTCTCATTTAACTTTCTACTTTCTTTTCTTTTTATTATTTTTAATAAACTCTTTATCTGTTGTTGAAACACCCATAGAGATGACATACTTTAAAACCTGATCAACACTAAGATCAATCTCGATAATTTTTTTCGTAGGCACGATCAATGTATATCCAGAAGTTGGGTTTGGTGTCGTTGGAACATAAACATTAACGAACTTACCTTTCAAATATTTAGCAATTTGATCATTTGGAACACCCGTCACAAAGGCAAATGTATAGGTACCAGCATTTGGAAATTCAATTAAAACTGCTTTAGAGAAAGCTTGTCCAGAGTTAGATAAAAGTGTATCCGATACTTGCTTAATACCCTTATATATAGAACTTATGACTGGTACCTTATTTAGCACATACTCATAAATAGTAATAATCTTTTTCCCAAAAAAATTATTAGCAATCACCCCTGTAAGAAAAACCACTATCAGAGTTACGATAACGCCATATCCGGGAATCGCTCCACCAAAAAAGACATCAGGCTGAACCTCTTTAGGAAGAAATAATAATACTTGATCTAAAAATTGGGTGAGCGTGACTAGTACCCATAAAGTTAAAACAATGGGAATTAAAACTAAAAGACCCGTAAGTATATTTTTTTTAAACATTTGGCTTCTCGGTTTTCTTTGTTATTGATTTTTTTGTCGTATCATTTTTTTTTGAATCTTTTGCATCATTTTTATTCTTAAAATCCGTCTCATACCAGCCCGAACCTTTTAACTTAAAATTTGGAGCTGAAACTTGTTTAATAAAATTTTGACCATTACATTTAGGACATGAAATTATTGTTGGCTCACTAATTTTTCTGATTAGATCTTCCTTGTAATTACAGTCTTCACATATGAATTCATAAATTGGCATAAAATTTATTTAAATATTTTTAAAATGGAATATCGTCTTCCAATTGATCAAAGGATTCAACTGCAGGAGAGGGAGCTTTCGTCGGCTCATTAGATGATTGACTTTTTTGTTGCTCAAAATTTCCTGATGAGTCACCCCCACCTGAAGCGTTATCTTTAGAACCAAGCATCTGCATCGTCGCAGCAACGACCTCCGTCGTATACCTATCCTGGCCATCTTTTGTTTGCCATTTTCTTGTTTGGAGTCTTCCCTCCACAAATATTTGACTTCCTTTTTTAAGATATTCTTTAGCAATTTCTGCTACTTTTCCAAACATTACAATTCGATGCCACTCAGTTTGATCAACTTTTTCTCCTGTTTTATCTTTATATGAACTACTCGTAGCTAAACTAAAGTTACAAACTGCAGTTTCGTTTGGCATATAACGAACGTCAGGATCTTGTCCCAATCTTCCAACTAAAATTACCTTATTGACTGACATAATTAATAATCCCCTTAAGTATTTTTTAAACCCTTTTTTAATTCAGGCATTTTTATTGATAGAGAAAAAATAAACCAAATAGATATCATAATTCCACAAAAATAAAAAACACCTACATAACCAAAATTCTTAGCAGCGAGACCTCCAAGAATGCCGCCAAAAAACATTCCTAATGACTGACATGTATTATACACCCCTAAAGAAAATCCTTTTCTATCAATCGGTGCAATTCTACTCACCAAGCTAGGGAGTGAGGCCTCTAAAAAGTTAAAGCCTATAAAGTAAATCAATAAGGCCAAGCTTATATTTAGTATTTCATGAGAATAATTGATGAATAAAAATTGAGACGAGAATAAAAGAATGATTGAGAATAAAAATGTTTGTTTGGACAGCTTCCACCTTTGTGAAAAAATAATCATAGGCACCATAAAAACAAATGATAAAAATAATATGGGGAGGTAGATGCTCCAATGCTCTTCAAGTGGCAAGCCGCCTTTTGTTATTAAGTAATAAGGAATTGTGATAAACAAGGCAATCTGAGTTGCGTGCAAAACAAATATACCTAGGTTAAGTCGATTTAAGTCCCATCTTTTTAGAATAAATAAAAAATCACTAAGGTCGTATGAGGTTTTCTTTTTATCGGAAGCTTCAGTTATAAAAAATTTAATGACAAGTATGGCAATAATCGACAAAACTCCCATTAAAATAAAAATGCCTGATACCCCTATTAATTCATTAATCAGGGGACTTAGCACGAGCGATAAAGCAAAGGTTAGGCCGATGGATACACCCACAATACCCATTGCTTTTGTTCGGCTTTCATCAGAGGTTAAGTCTGCTAATAATGCACTTAAAACCGCTGAAATTGCGCCAGCACCCTGAATCGCCCGACCTAAAATTATCAATTCAATATCATTTGTTAGGCCAGCACATAATGAGCCTACGATGAATAGTACTAAACCAAAATAAATGACCTTTTTACGACCTATTACATCAGATACCATCCCAAAAGGAATTTGAAAGATTGCCTGAGTAAGCCCATAAATACCCAGTGCTAAACCTATTTGAAAGATCGATGGTTGACTTGGGAGTTCTGCAGCATAAATAGAAAAAATAGGTAGTATTAAAAAAATACCCAGCATTCTTAACGCATAGATAGAGGCTAAAATTGAGCTGGCTTTTACTTCATTGGGGGACATTCTGTCTTTCTGAACCATAAGAGTTGAATACGAGTCACATTAATCATAAATAATCCGTTATATTATCAGGTTGCGCATAATTAAATAAAAATTAATGAATTATATAAATATAAAAGGGGCGAGAACCCATAACCTAAAGAATATCTCTCTTAACCTTCCTCGAAACAAGCTGATTGTGATCACTGGTTTATCTGGATCAGGAAAATCATCACTAGCTTTTGACACGCTCTATGCGGAAGGACAAAGAAGATATGTCGAGTCTTTATCTGCCTACGCTAGACAGTTTCTTGACCGTTTAAATAAACCTGACGTAGACCTTATTGAGGGACTTTCGCCCGCAATATCTATCGAACAGAAATCCACTTCTCATAATCCAAGATCTACTGTGGGAACAGTAACTGAAATACATGATTATTTGAGGCTTTTGTTTGCAAGAGCAGGTGATCCTGTTTGTCCAGAACATAATATTAAATTAGAAGCACAGACGATTTCGCAAATCGTTGATCAATTATTAGAACTTCCCGAAAATACAAAAGTAATTATTCTTGCCCCTGTCATAAATAATCGTAAAGGGAGCCATACAGATTTAATAAACGAACTTAGAGCTCAAGGATTTATAAGAGTCAGACTAGATGGCACGATCTACGAGATAGATAACTTGCCTGAAATAGAAAAAAAAATAAATCACCAAATCGATGTTGTCGTTGATCGGCTAAAAATAAATCAAGAAATAAAACAACGCATTACAGAATCTATTGAAACTGGTCTTAAATTAACCGATGGAAAGATTTTAGCGCTTGATATGGAAACAGAAGAAACGCGGCTTTTTTCATCTAAATTTGCATGCCCCCATTGCGACTATGCTATCCCAGAATTAGAACCTCGACTTTTTTCCTTTAATAACCCGATGGGCGCATGCCCCGATTGTGATGGGTTAGGCCATAAAAGTTTTTTTGACCCAGAAAAAGTGGTGGCTTTGCCACAGCTATCTTTAGCTGCAGGTGCGATTAAAGGTTGGGACAAAAGGAATCAATTTTATTTTCAAATTCTTTCAAGCTTAGCTAAACATTATAATTTTGATTTAGAGACGCCATATGAAAATTTATCTCCTGAAATACAGTCAGTCGTTTTGTATGGGAGTAAAAAAGAAGTTATTAATTTTTCATACCTTAGTGAGCAAGGAAAGATTTATTCAAAATCACATACTTTTGAAGGCATTTTAAATAACCTAACGAGACGTTATCAAGAAACTGAATCTGGCATTGTCAGAGATGAAATTGCTAAATATCTAAATGTCCACACCTGCCCCACTTGTGAGGGAGCTAGATTGAGAGAGGAAGCTAGGCATGTTTTAGTTGGTGATAAAAATATTAATTTTATTTGTGAGCTTGCATTAAGAAAAGCTTTTGATTTTTTTGAAAACCTTGAGTTAAAGGGGGCTAAAGCTAAGGTAGCTGAAAAAATTATTCAAGAAATAAAAAATAGAATTTTTTTTCTCATCAATGTCGGCCTAGATTATTTATCTCTTTCAAGGACAGCTGAAACTTTATCAGGAGGTGAAGCACAGCGTATTAGATTAGCCTCTCAAATTGGAAGTGGGTTAACTGGCGTGATGTATGTTTTAGATGAGCCTTCAATAGGGCTGCATCAAAGAGATAATGCCAAATTGTTAAAAACGCTTAAAAATTTACGTGACTTAGGCAATACAGTCATCGTAGTAGAGCATGACTATGACGCTATTATGGCAGCAGATTATGTTGTGGATATAGGTCCTGGAGCTGGGCTTCATGGCGGTCAAGTTATTGCGCAAGGAACACCCCAAGAAGTTTTAGATAATGAAAATTCACTCACGGGTCAATATTTATCTGGTAAAAAAGTCATTGAATTATCCAAAGAAAAAACTAAACCAAATAGCGATTTTTTTCAAATTTTAAAAGCTAGCGGAAATAATTTAAAAGATGTAGACCTTAAATTGCCCATTGGTTTGATGACATGCATTACAGGCGTTTCAGGGAGTGGAAAATCTACTCTTATAAATAATACACTTTATCACTCACTCGCAAAGCATCTTTATAAGAGCAATTTAGAGGTTGGCCCCCACAAGGAAATCATAGGCTTTGATTTTTTTGATAAAGTTGTCGACGTCAATCAGAGTCCTATTGGAAGAACCCCTAGATCCAATCCAGCTACCTATACTGGTCTTTTTACGCCAATTCGAGATATATTTTCAAAAGTTCCCGAGAGTAAACTCAGAGGTTATGCTCCGGGTAGATTTTCATTTAACGTAAAAGGGGGCAGGTGTGAGTCGTGCGAGGGGGACGGTGTCGTAAAAGTTGAAATGCATTTTTTACCTGACGTTTATGTCAAATGTGATTTTTGTGAAGGTCAACGTTACAACAGAGAAACACTAGAAATTAAATATAAAAATAAAAATATTCATGACGTTCTTTCTATGACAGTCGAACAAGCTTACGATTTTTTTAGTGCTATCCCTGTTATTGAAAGGAAATTAAAGACTCTATTAAATGTAGGTTTGAGTTATATAAAACTTGGGCAAAATGCCACCACGCTTTCAGGTGGTGAGGCACAAAGAGTCAAGCTTGCTCTAGAATTATCGAAAAGAGATACAGGAAGGACCCTATATATTCTTGATGAACCCACAACAGGTCTACACTTTGCTGACATTCAACTTCTTTTAAATGTCCTTCACCAATTGAAAAAAAATGGTAACACCTTAGCAATTATTGAACATAATTTAGATGTGATTAAAACTGCTGATTGGATTATTGATTTGGGTCCAGAAGGGGGTGACGGGGGTGGTGAAATTATCGCTGAAGGAACACCGAATGAGATCTGCAAAAATAAAAATAGTTATACAGGCAAGTTTTTAAAAGATTACTTATAGAATTTGATAAATTGACTTGGTATCTGGTTTTTGGTGATGCCATATATTAAAAGCGGCGGCGGCCTGTTCAACCAACATCCCTAACCCATCAGAAAATTTTGCTTTATTTTGTTCAGCCATCAATAAAAAAGATGTTTGCTTGCCATACATCATGTCGTACCAAAAATGTCCCTTTAAATTTTCAGGAAATATGGCATTACCATTCCCTAAGGATGATGAGGTTGCATTTATAATTACATCAAAAGTAATGTTCTCTTTGGGGCTTAAGACATTTAATAAAACATCGTTGTCCTTAGCTAAAAAAGACCAAGTCTCTGCCATATCATGAGATTTAGATATAGTTCTATTAGTTAAGAAAATAGTTTGAGGTTGTTGCGAAATCAAATCAAACATCACCCCATTGGATGCACCACCTGCACCGATAACTAATATTTTTTTATTTTCTAGGCTCACATTTTTTGTTAAAAGATCAGTCACAAGCCCCAATCCGTCTGTCGTATCTCCATATAACTTATCGTTTTTTATAGAAATTGTATTGACTGATTTTGTCTGCTCAGCCCTTGGGGATAATTCGTCGCAAATTTCATAGGCTAAGTTCTTTAGGGGTAATGTAATATTTAGCCCCTCATATCCCTTCTGCTTCAAATCAGAAAGTGTTTTTTTAAAATGCATACTTTCCACATCTATTCTTTGGTAGTCAAGATCTATAGCAAATTGACTTGCAAAATATTGATGAATCTTGGGCGACAGTGAATGTGAAATTGGATGGCCTAACACGGCAAATTTTTTATTTAACTTGGTCATAAAATTATTATAAAACGTATCACTTGATGTACATAAATTAATATTTTTGAATTATATTGGTGCATTTTTTTTACATATTTGCACTTAAATAGTGCAATTTGTATGCAATAGGTTTATTTTTATAAAAAATTAAGTAAAATTGCACCAATAAGCGTATTTAATGCGTAATAATTTAATAAAAAATAGAACATTAATTAAGGAGTAAATAGTATGTCGGTAGCTAATGTAATGAAAAAAATTAAAAGTAATAACGTTAAATTCGTTGATTTTAGATTTTCAGATACCAAAGGTAAGGAACAACATGTGACGGTTCCAATCTCTGCATTTGACAAGAGTAAGTTCACAGATGGGCATGCTTTTGATGGTTCCTCAGTTGCCGGCTGGAAAGGTATTAACGCTTCAGATATGTTGCTTTTCCCAGATCCTAATACGGCTAATATTGATCCATTTATGGAGGAATCTACGCTCATTCTTACTTGTAACGTTGTTGATCCCGAAGATGGCAAAGGCTATGACAGAGATCCACGAACAATTGCAAATCGTGCTGAGCAGTATCTTAAAAAAACTGGTATTGGTGATACAGTCTACTTTGGTCCTGAACCTGAGTTTTTTGTTTTTGATTCTATTACCTGGGATTCAGGTATGAGTGGGTCTTCAGTAAAAATAAGTTCTGAAGAAGCCGAGTGGGATTCTAAAACAGAGCATGAAGGTGGTAATGTGGGTCATAGGCCTAGAGTTAAGGGTGGATATTTTCCAGTACCTCCGGTTGATTCACTACAAGACCTTCGCTCTCAAATGTGTCTCACATTAGAAGAAATGGGTGTTCCGGTTGAAGTGCATCACCATGAAGTCGCCGGCTCAGGTCAGAATGAGATTGGCACTAAATTTTCATCACTTACAGAAAGAGCAGATTGGACGCAAATACTTAAATATGTTGTCATGAATACCGCTCATCATTATGGCAAGACTGCCACATTTATGCCAAAACCTGTCCTGAACGATAATGGAACTGGCATGCATGTCCACCAATC
>ENA-OWPI01004317-OWPI01004317.1-marine-metagenome-genome-assembly--contig:-NODE-4317-length-11454-cov-18.434737_pt1 | contig 11454 bp, 11 predicted proteins | sample MGYA00238138_ERZ651775 | MGnify/ENA primary metagenome ERZ651775 (study PRJEB26906, sample SAMN06265043) | marine metagenome | isolation source: Helgoland LTER site | place: Germany:Helgoland, sampling...
TATTTAAGTAAATTCTTTATAAGCCTTTCATCAAGAATAATTCCACAAAATATTAATCCTAACAGCTATCTTCCATACTCAATACCAGGAATTGAAATTATTATTTCTGTTATTTTTATAACAATAGTGGGAGGTTTATCGTTATCATTTTTAGGAAAAAGAGTTTTAAAATTAATAGATGATTTATTTAAACGAATTCCTTTTTTAAGGACTATTTACTCAGCTATAGTTCAGATGACAGAATCTTTTTCAAACAAAGATAATAATAAAAAAAGTGTTGTGCTTATCGAATATCCAAGAAAAGGAGTTTGGGCCGTTGGTTTTGCAACTAAAGAAAATAAAGGTGAAATGGAAGTAAAAACTAATAAGAAATTAATAAATATTTTTGTACCAACAACTCCTAATCCAACAAGTGGTTTTTTATTAATGGTTCCAATCGAAGATGTTATATATTTAAACATGTCTTTTGAAGAGGCTTCCAAGTTTATTGTTTCTGCAGGAACATCATCTAGTAGAAATTAAGCTATATCATTAATTATATCTGCTCTATCATATAGTTTTATAAGTGGTTTGAATTTACTTATATCTTCATTTGAATTTTCAATTCTTTTCATTTCCTTTTCAGCTAATAAAAAGAGATCATGGTTGTGAATAGGATCTGCTAACTTAAAATTTTTGACTCCACTTTGTTTAAATCCCAACACATCTCCGAAACCACGAATTTTCATGTCTTCTTCTGAAATTAAAAAACCATCATCCAATTTTTTTAAAATATTTATTCTTTTTTTAGCATTTTCACTTAAGTTTGATTTAAACATTAATATACATGTTGAATCTTTACTGCCTCTTCCGACACGACCTCTAAGTTGGTGTAATTGAGACAATCCAAATTTATTAGCATTTTCTATTATGATTACATTAGCGTTAGGAAAATCTATGCCGACTTCAATAATTGTTGTGGATACTAAAATTTGAAATTTTTTTTTTAAAAAATTATCTAATATTATTTCTTTATCATTTAAATCAGTTTTACCATGCAATAAAGAAACTTGATTTGGAAAAAGTTTTTCTAAATATTCAAATTTTTTAACAGCAGATGAGTGATCTAATTTTTTAGATTCTTCTATTAATGGACAAACCCAAAAAATTTGATTGCCATATTTTATTTCCTTTTTAATAAATTTAATAACATCATCAATTTTACTTTCTAGTTTACTGTAAGTTTTAATGGGTTTTCTTGATTTAGGCTTTTCTCTAATTATAGAAAGATCCATATCGCCATATAATGTCATCGTTAGAGTTCTAGGGATAGGTGTTGCAGTCATCAACAAAACATCACAATTATTACCACCTTTATCAGATAGCCTTTTTCTTTGGTTAACACCAAATTTATGTTGTTCATCAATAATGATTAGCCCTAATTTTTTAAAATTTACTTTTTTTTGAAATATTGCGTGTGTTCCAAATATAATATCTATTTTATGTTTTGATAATTCATTTAGAATTATTTTTTTACTTTTATAATCAGATTTACCAGAAATTAATTTAATATTAATATTTTTAGGAAATATTTCTTTTGCTAACGTGTAGTGTTGTCTTGCTAATATTTCAGTTGGAGCCATTAAAGCAACTTGAAATCCTGAATTTACTGTATTAAGAGCTGATAATAAGGAAACTATAGTTTTTCCACTTCCAACGTCACCTTGTAATAATCTAAACATTTTTGTTGAAGAACATAAATCGTTATTAATTTCTTTTAATGTTTTTAATTGATCATTTGTAAGTGAAAACTTTAATTTATTAATTATTTCATTTTGTTTATTGACATCTAAAATTTTATTAATTTTCTTAATTTTCTTAATTTTTTTTCTTATTTCTGAATTTACTAAAAATGTTGAAAATATTTCATCAAATGCTAGACGTTGGTAAAAGTTTTTTTGATAGCTACCAACATTTTCAGGTTTATGTAAATCTTTAATAGCATCATTCCAGCTTATATTATCAAATTTTTGAAGTATATTTTTTGAGTGCCATTCATTTAGTAAAGGTAAGTTTTCAATTATTTGGTTTATAATTTTATTATATATTTTTTCTGTAATTCCATCTGTTAATGAGTAAGTATTATGTTTCTGCTTAATGAGAGAAGAGTCTTCGGACAAATATTTTGGATTTGTTAATTGATATTTATTTCTAAAATATCCTATTTTTCCACTTACAGTTATTTCCTTGCCAATTGGTAGTATTTTTCTGACATATCCTTCAAAACTATTAAAAAAAATACAATCTATTTCACCTGTTTCATCACTACACAAAACTCTATTTGGCAAATTTCTAACTCTTGGAAAAGAGTATTTCTTTGGGATTATAGTAATTGTCTGTACCTCACCAATTCTTAAGTCTTTAATTTTCGATGATAAAGATCGATCTGTGTAAGATTTTGGTAATTTCCACAACAAATCAAAAATATTATTAATTTTTTTTTTCTTAAGTAAATTAGTTGTTTTTACGCCAACACCTTTTAGTGCTGTTAAATCTGACAATAAATATTTATAATTACTTTTATTATCCATAAACAGTTAATATATTCCAATAATGAACATCAACATAGACCAATTAAAAAAAAAAATTATCTATCGATCAAATTACAGGGGCACAAAAGAAATGGATAAACTTTTAGGAGCTTTTACTAATAAATATATTAACGAATTAAGTAATGAAGATCTTACTAATTTAGAAAAATTATTAGAGATAGATGATAATAATTTATACAATTTTTATAATGGTCTTAAAATTGATATTAAAATTGAAGAAAATAAAATCAATTTGCTCTTTAAAAATTTTAAATACGAGGAATATAAATAATGGCGGAAGGACTGAGATTCGAACTCAGGAAAGAGTTGCCCCTTTGCCGGTTTTCAAGACCGGTGCATTCAACCACTCTGCCATCCTTCCGTGAGGATTGTTTTATTATTATAATTATTTAATTCAACTATAAAATAGTCTAATAAAAGCTATTATTAATTAGTCACTTGTTTTCCTATGAATAAAGAATTTAATAAAGGTTTATTGTTAGCTGGATTTGGTTCTTTTTGGTGGGGATTTCTTGGTGTTCTTTATTTTAAATACATAACCTTTATTGGACATATTGAGCTGGTGGTTCATAGATGTTTGTGGACAACATTTACATTAATAATTACAACTTTTCTTTTTTCAAAATGGCATATTTTTTTTGATATAATTAAAAATAAAAAATATTTAATTTACTTATTCTTTTCAGGGCTTCTTATTTTTATAAATTGGGCTGTTTGGATATATGCTATAGCAACAAATAGGATTATTGATGCAAGCTTTGGGTATTTTATGATGCCCATATTAAGTGTAATGCTTGGTTATATTTTTTTTAAAGAAAAACTTAATAAAAAAAGAATATTTTCAATAATTCTAGTTATCATTTCAATCTTATACTTATTGGTAGTAAGTTTTAAATCTTTACCTTGGGTTGGACTAATCGTTGCTTTAAGTTGGGGTTTTTATAATTTAATTAGAAAAAAAATTAATATAGATACAGACATTGGTCTTTTAATAGAAAGTCTATATATTTTGCCATTTGCATTAATTGCATTTTATCTAATAGCATCTAATGGTTATAATGATTTTGAATTATCAAACCCTCCTATGATGTTATTTATATTTCTAGCAGGGCCAATGACAGTAATACCATTATTTTTATACGTTAGAGGTGTTGAGCTTTGTGGGTTAGGGCCCACAGGAATGATTTTTTATATAACACCTACTTTACAATTTTTACTTGGATATTTCTACTACGATGAAGCATTTTCCTTAACAAAATTAGTTAGTTTTATTTTTATCTGGATTGCTGTAATTATATATTTAAAGGATCTGTATGAGACTAATTAACTATTTATTAATAATTTTATTTTTTACCTTTAGTTCAGTTTTATCAAACGACCAACAAAGCTTTAACCAATGGAAAAATAATTTTAAAAAAATTGCCTTACAAAATAATATTTCAGAAGACACTTTTGATATTGTCATGGCTAATATAAAATTTTTACCTAATGTAATTAAATACGACAGATATCAACCAGAATTTTATGAGGATACCAAAACATATATCACAAAGAGAACGTCAAATAAAAAAGTTTCAAAAGGTTTAAAATTTTACAAGCAAAATATTAATTTAATCAATTCAATAGAAACTGAATTTGATATTGAAAAAGAGTTACTACTATCGTTAATGGGAATTGAAACGAATTTTGGAACTTATGTAGGTAAAATGGATATATTATCATCTTTAGCTACACTTAGTTATGACAAAAGAAGATCTGATTTTTTCTCAAAAGAACTTCTGATATTATTAAATTTAATCGAGTCAAACCAAATTGATTATCAAACGTTGTATGGTTCATGGGCTGGAGCGTTTGGTTTTTTTCAATTTATGCCATCTACTATGAAAAATTATGCATTAGATTACGATAATAATAATTATATAGATCTTAAAAACAATAAAGATGCTTATGCTTCAGCAGCTAATTATCTTAAAAAAATTGGATGGAAAACTAACCAGCCTTGTTTCTATAAAATAGATTTATCAAAGAAGATACCAAAAAAATATTTAAATGTTTCTGCGAAAAAACTTCATAATAAAAAAAGTTTGGACTATTTCAGACAATATATAAATGATAGCTCATTTATAGATAATAATTTTGATGATTTAACAGTAGCCATAATTACTCCTGATAAGGATATAATTCCTGATGCAGAAAATTTTAGCCCAGCCTATGTTGTATTTGACAATTATGAAATAATTTTACAATGGAATAGATCTTTAAGATTTTCTTTAGCTGTGTGTACTTTAAAAAATAAATTTAAAAATGAACTATAAAATTATATTATTTATATTTACTATTTTTATATTAGCCGGCTGCAATCAAGATAACCAAAATAAAAATTCAATAAAATTTTCGCCAGAACAAAAATATAAAAATACAGGTTTTACACTTGTCTACAATAATAAATTAAGAAAAGAGAAAAAAATTTCAAAGAAAATTGATAATAGAGCATTAATAATATTTCACAAAAACTTAAAAAAAGACTCATTTGTAAAAATTACCAATCCATTGAATCAAAAAACAATAATAGCTAAAGTTATATCTAATAAAGTAAAATTTCCTGAATTTTATAACTCTGTTATCACAATGAGAATTGCAGAAGAGCTGTCTCTTAATTTAAATGAACCATATATTGATTTAATTTTGATTTCTCAAAATTCAACATTTATTGCAAAAAAAGCAAAAACATTTGATGAAGAAAAAAACGTTGCTGAAAAAGCTCCTGTTGATGGTATTAAAATTGATATAATAAGCGATACAAAAACTAAGAATAAAAAAATTATTAAAGATAGTATTTTTAAATATTCAATTAAAATAGCAGATTTCTACTATAAAGATTCTGCTGAAACCATGATTAATAGAATAATAAGTGAGACGAGTATTACAGATCCTACAATAAAGAAATTATCTAACACGAAATATAGGGTACTATTAGGTCCTTTTAATGATATAAAAAAATTAGAAGAGTCATTTAATAATATTAAATTATTAAATTTTGAAAATTTAGAAATTTTAAAAGATGTTTAAAAAACTATTTATATATATCTTATTAAGTTCTTTTATTTTTAAGTTTGCAAATGCTAATTTAGACATAAAAGCTAGAACAGCTATTTTGCAAGATTTTCATTCTGGTGAAATACTTTACGAAAAAGAAGCTGACATATCGATATATCCAGCTTCAATGACCAAAATCATGACGGCAATTATTGCTTTTGATTTAATTAAATCTGGTGATTTAAAACTAGATGAAAAGTTTATTATTTCAGAAAAAGCTTGGAGACTATCAACCGCTGGCTACTCTTCTATGTTCATTATGGTAGGTGACGAAGTTTCTGTAGAAAATTTATTAAAAGGAATAATTATTGCATCTGGAAATGATGCTTGTATTGCATTGGCAGAGGGTATTGCAGGTACTGAGGAAGAATTTGCAATTTTAATGACTACAAAAGCCAAGGAAATTGGGATGGAAAATACTAATTTTGCCAATTCATCAGGAATTAACAACCCTGATAATTACTCAACGGTTAGGGATATTCTGAAAATGTCGAAATATTTGATTCAAAAACACCCTAAATTCTACCAAATGTTTGCAGAAAAGAAATTCACTTGGGATAGAACTGGTGGTGACCCTATAACACAAGGTAATAGAAATCCCCTTCTTTATAAAAATTTAGGTGCTGATGGGATAAAAACAGGTTACTTAGCTGTGGAAAAATATTCGTTAGCTTCATCAATTAATAGAAATGGAAGAAGACTTATAGCTGTAGGTAGTGGTTTTAATTCAAAAAATGCAAGATCAAGAGAAAGCACAAAACTACTAACATACGGACTAACAAATTATGATCTTGTGAATATCGCTACAGCAAATGAACCTATGTATAATATTGATGTTTGGCTTGGAAAAGAAAATTCAGTTAATGTCTATACAAATCAAGATATCTACAAAACAATTAAAAAAGCTAAAAAAAAATTATTAAAAGTATCTGTTAAATATGACGGTCCAGTTGAAGCACCTATAAATAAAGGTGACAAGATTGCAATTCTTAAAGTTGTTTATAGCGATGAAATAGTTGGTGAATACGACTTACTAGCATCAAATAATGTTAAAAAAGTAAACCTATTTTCAAGGTTGTTAAAATCATTAAACTACCTTATTTGGGGTGATGTCTAAAAAACCAATTATTGTTTTTGAAGGTATAGAGGGTAGTGGAAAAAGTCACCACATATCAATAGTTTCTAAATATTTAAAGAATAATAAAATTGATTTCTTAAAAATAAGAGAACCAGGTGGAAACCCTAATTCAGAAAAAATACGAAAAATAATTCTTAGCAATAAATCAAATTTTAATAAAAATACCGATTTACTTTTATATATGGCTGCTAGAAGTGAGAACATCTCTCAAATACGAAAATATTTTCATAAAAAAATTATTTTAATTGATAGATTTACTGACTCAACTATAGCTTATCAACACTATGGTATGGGTGTCGATGTTAATTTAATAAAAACAATAAATAATTTTTTACTTAAAAATATAAAAGTAGATTTCACTTTTTTAAATCTTGTTAATAATAAAAATTTGTATGATAGATTAAAAAAAAGAAAGTCCCTTAATAGATATGATAAATTTAATATGAAATTTTATAATAAAGTCCAAAGAGGATTTGTTAAACTATCCAATATTAATAATAGAAAATATCAATTAATTAATTCAAATTTAAATATTGAAAATAATGAAAAAATAATTTTAAATAAGATAGATAAACTGATTAAATGAACTTAGAACCTTCAAGTCAATTAAATTTGTTTAGTCATAAAGAAGAATTTCAGAAACTTATAAACCTTTACAAAAATAACAATTTACCAAATAAGATTTTATTTTCAGGTGAAAAGGGGATTGGCAAATGCACTTTAGCGTACCATCTCATTAATTATATTTTATCTTCAAATGAAGATTTTATATATGATTTAGATAATTTAAAGATTATTCCAGACAACAAATCATTTAAATTAGTTCAAAATAAATCTAATCCTAATTTTATATTAGTTGATATCCAGGAAGAAAAAAAAAATATTGATATCAGTCAAATTAGAAATTTAATTCTAACATTAAACAAATCTTCTTTTAATACTAAACCAAGATTTGTATTAATTGATAATATTGAGTTACTTAATATAAATGCTGTTAATGCTTTATTAAAAATTCTTGAAGAACCAAACGATAATATAAACTTTATTTTAATTAATAATAATAAAAGAATATTACCTACATTAAAATCAAGATGTTTAAATTTTAAAATTCAATTAACAGCTAGGCAATCAATTGAAATAACTAATAAAATTTTAAATAATAACTATAATGAATTTTTAAATGAAGATTTAGTTAATGATTATAGTACGCCAGGTGAGATATTAAATTTAATCGATTTTGCTAATAAAAATGATATTGATTTAATTAAAACTAATTTAAAAAATTTTATTAAAAAGATTATTATGGAAAAATTATATAAAAAAAATAACTCAATTAAAAATTTAATATATTCATTAATGGAATTTTATTTTAGAAAAAATGTTTCAGTTACAAATATAAAATTAATAAATTCGTATAATTATTTTTTAAAAAAAATTGAGAATACAAAAACATTTAATTTAGATGAAGAAACTTTATTTATGGAATTTGAAGATAGCATTTTAAATGGATAAAAAATTCTATATCACAACACCAATTTACTACCCTTCAGCTAAACCACATATGGGTCATGCTTATTCGAGTATTATAGCTGATTTTTTTGCAAGATTTAAAAGAATTGATGGTTTTCAGGTACATTTTTTAACTGGTACAGACGAGCATGGTTTAAAAATACAACGTTCAGCAGAAAAAGAAAATGTTGACCCAAAACAATTTTGTGACCAAATTAGCGAAACATTTCGCAATCTTTCTAAAACACTAAATTTAACTAATACAGATTTTATAAGAACTACAGAGGATAGACATAAAAAAACAGTTCAATATCTGTGGAATGAACTTTTGAAAAATGATGATATTTATTTATCAAAATATTCTGGTTGGTATTCTGTTTCTGATGAGGCTTTTTATACAGAAGATGAAATTGAAGAAATTGATGGTAATAAAAGATCTATTTCATCAAAATCCTCTGTAGAATGGATTGAAGAAGAATCTTATTTTTTTCGATTATCTAAATGGGAAAAACCTTTACTTGAATATTATGATAATCATCCAGATTTTATTTCTCCATCATCTAGAAAAAATGAAGTGGTTAGTTTTGTTAAAGGTGGACTAAAAGATTTATCTGTTAGTAGAAAAAGTTTTTCGTGGGGCATAAAAGTTCCTAATGATAAAGACCATGTTATATATGTCTGGCTAGATGCTCTTACTAATTATATTAGTGCTTTAAATTATCCTGATAAAAATGATAAATTATATAAAGATTTTTGGCCTGCCTCTATTCATTTAATTGGTAAGGATATATTAAGATTTCATGCTGTATATTGGCCTGCTTTTTTATTAGCTGCAAAAATAGAATTGCCACTAAAAGTATATGGTCATGGATGGATCTTGTCAGGAGATGAAAAAATGTCAAAATCTAAAGGAAATATATTGGATCCAATTGAAATTATTAAAGAATATGGTTTAGATCCATTGAGATATTATTTAATTAAAGAAGTTTCATTTGGAAATGATGGAAATATATCTCAAGAAAGATTGGAAGATTGTATTAATAGTGATTTAGCAAATAATTTTGGCAATTTATGTCAACGTGTTACAGCTTTTGCGATTAAGAATTGTGATAGTTTAGTTCCTAAAGATATCGAGTTCCAAAATGATGATCTGATAATTTTGAACAAATACAAAGATAATTTAACAAACATAAGAAAAAAAATTGATAATCAAGATATTAATTTTTATATTGAATATATTGTAAACTCATTATTTGAAGCCAATAAATATTTTAATGATCAAGAACCGTGGAAAAAAAAGGATGATCTAACAAGATTAAATACTATAGTTTATACAACATTAGAAATAGTTAGAAAAATTAGCTTTTTACTATTCCCAATTATTCCAGAATCATCATTAAAAGCATTAAAAATATTTGATCTAAATGAAAATGATATAATATTATCAACAATTGAAAATAATGAATTTTTAATCAAAGGTAATAAAATAAATAAAATTGATATTCTCTTTAAGAAAATAGAAAAAAATAATGATTGATTCCCACTGCCATCTAGATCATGAGCCTTTACTGAGTGATTTAACAAATGTAATCAAACGATCAAAAGATATTGGTATTAAAAAACTATTAACAATTTCAACATCCCATGAAAGTTTCAAAAGAGTTGCTAAAATAGTAAATGAAGATGAGATGATATACGGAACAATTGGTATACATCCGCATGAGACAACAGAAGATAAAATTACTTCAGATTTTATTTTAAAAAATTTAGACAATAATCCAAAGATAATAGGAATAGGTGAGACTGGATTAGATTTTTTTTACAATAATAGCGATAAAATTAATCAAATAAGCAGTTTTAGAGAACACATAGAAGCTGCCATTAGAAGTGATAAACCATTAATAATTCATTCAAGAGATGCTGAAAATGAAACTTTTGAGATTTTAAATGAATATAAAAGTAAAAATATTAAGATATTAATGCATTGTTTTACGGGAACAAAACCTTTTGCTGAAAAACTTTTAACGCTAAATGCTTATTTTTCTGCAAGTGGAATTATAACTTTTAAAAATGCACAGGATTTACAAGAAACTTTTAAATTTTTACCTTTAGATAAAGTTTTAATTGAAACGGATAGTCCTTTTTTAGCACCTGTTCCAAATAGAGGTAAAAAAAATGAACCATCTTTTATTGATTACACGGCACAAAAATTAGCAGATATCAAAAATATTTCAAAAATAGATATTATTAATTCTACAACCAATAACTTTAATAAACTTTTTTTTAATTAATTCAGATGAAGTTTATTATTTTAGGATGTGGTAGTTCAATGGGTGTGCCAAGACCAGATGGTCATTTTGGAAATTGTGATCCAAATAATAAAAAAAATTACAGAACCAGATGTTCCGCATTAATAAAGACTGATCAAGAAAATGTATTGGTGGATACATCTCCCGATTTAAGATTTCAGTTATTAAGACATAAAATAAAAAAAATTGATAAAGTATTTTATTCACATATGCATGCAGATCAAACTCATGGCATTAATGATTTACGATCATTTTTTATAAATAGCAAAAAACAGATAAATGTATATGCCGATACAGAAACTTCAAAATACCTAAATCAAAGTTTTTCATATTGTTTTAAAAGTTATTCTAATGAATATCCTGCAACGCTTAAATTAAACAAGATTAATGAAAACTTGGATATAAATAACTCAAAAAAAAAGATTAAAGTTAAACCAATAAAAGTAGAACATGGGCAAGTGAAATCTACTTGTTATATTATTGATAAAAAATTAGCTTACATAAGTGATGTTAGTGATATTTATAAAAAAGATTATAAATATTTTAAAAACTTAGAATTTTTAATCATTGATTGTCTCTGGTATAATTTTCATCCGTCTCATTTTAACCTAGAAAAATCATTATATTTTATAAAAAAATTTAAACCCAAAAAAGCTATATTAACAAATTTATCACCTGTATTAGATTACAAAAAACTTAAAAATAAATTACCAAAAAATGTAATCCCTGCACATGATGGATTAACTTTAACTTTATAAGATTTCTTCTAGTTTATTAATAATTTTTTTTGACATAGGATTGGTAAATGATG
>ENA-OWPI01004322-OWPI01004322.1-marine-metagenome-genome-assembly--contig:-NODE-4322-length-11439-cov-2.591445_pt1 | contig 11439 bp, 12 predicted proteins | sample MGYA00238138_ERZ651775 | MGnify/ENA primary metagenome ERZ651775 (study PRJEB26906, sample SAMN06265043) | marine metagenome | isolation source: Helgoland LTER site | place: Germany:Helgoland, sampling...
GGAGAGGTGCTGTTTGGGAGGGTAAATGTAAGTGGTGTGTGTCACAGTCGACACGGGGGGACGTTGGTGAGCTTAGGAGGGGGGTTGAAGGAGAAGAAAATTGAAGAGGCGAAGAAAAGGAGAGAAAAGGAGGAGGAGAAGAATAGGTTCCAGGGAAGGAAGACCCTATTCAATCCCCAAAATAGGCAAGGGGTGCAGAAGAGGAAGCAATCATTACAAGGAAAGAAGTTTCAGGAGCAGAGAAAGTTGATGGAGGCAGAGAAGAATAGTAGGGATCAAAACGACGGTCGAGACAATGATTTCGACAATGATCGAGAGCTTGGACTGCTCGAGGGCAATGGGTCGACAGACTCCGTAAAATCACCAGATGGCACCGGCTCGCTCGCCGGTTCTTTCAGTCCCTCCGCTGTTGGTGAGCCGTTTCCCCGCCGCACTACGCTAACCACTACGACGACTCTCGCCGGCTGGAAAAGCGGGGGTGTCCAGGTTCGGCATATTCTCCCTGGGCGTGTCACGTGCATGCAGGCGACCAAGGCAGAAAGTCTTAGTCCAAACGTCAATAACTACGCGTTTGTTGGAACTGCAGACGGGTACTTGTGGACCTTTGAGTGGGAAAATATCACTGGAGAGGAAGTGTTAGGTGGCGCTACCGGTGGCGGCGGGACTGGGGAGGAATTTGCTTTCGACTCAGATGGCGGGGGTTCTGTTCAAGGGTCGATTCAATCTGTCAACAGCCAGTATAGTAGCCAATCACGCAGGTTGAAGCAACCTGTCATGAAAGGTGTCCGACCTCACTGCAAGGAGCTCTGCCTTCACGCGGGGGGTATCTCAGATCTAGTCGTATCTCCTTGCCAAAGCTTTGTCTTTTCGGGGGGCGAGGAAGATGGATGCCTGATAATGTGCGGTATCGGTAGGAGGAAGGGGGTGGGGGCGCTCAAGTTCAGGGATGTTTTGAAAGATCTCCTGAGCGGGCGAGGGGAGGAGGCGGGGTCCTTATCGCTTTTCACCCTCGATTCTGAACTCTGTCTGCAAGACAATAAGGTCGTTTCAGAGGCCAGGGCTCGGGTTGCGGAGGCCGAGGGGACTATTGCTGAGCAAAAGAGGCACTTTGAGTTTGAGAATAAAAATGTGAAGGATGAGTTGGCCAAGGCAGTGAAGGACGCCAGAACGGAAGAACATAGACAGACGAGCAGGAAAGAGGCAGAAATAATCAAACTTGAGGATGAGTTGAGGGAGTTGAAAGGGAGGCACGCCGTGGAGATTGCGGACCTCATGTCAGAGAAGGAGGAGTTGGTCACGAACACAGAGGTCAAGTACGAGAAGAGGATAAGCAATGACATGGAGAAGTATATGACGCTAAGGAATGTTTACGATGATCTACAAGTTGCCGCAACGGACCATAGCTACGTTGTCGTAGAGGAGATGGAGAGGGAGAAACAACAGATGGAACAGGATTTTGCCGTTGAAAAAAAGAAGATGGAGGATGAACACACTTTGCTGGTGGAGTACAGCGAGTACGTGAAGAGTCGGTACAATGAGGTGCTCAATAATACAGATTTAGGCCATGATGTTGAGGTTATTGGGCTCAAGAAGAAGATGGCAGAGCAGGAGGAGAAGCTCAAGAAGCAGCTCAAGGTCAGCCAAGGGGAAACAGGCATGATGCAAAGGCAAAACAAAGTGTTGAGGGAGGCACTAGAAATGAGGGATTTGAAAAACTACGAGCTGAAAGACATCGTGGAGAAGGAAAAAGAACGGTGCGAATTCGTTATGGCAAGGGAAAGGAAGTTGGAGGCGGAGCTTACTAGGGAGAGTGGGAGGGCCAATAAGTGGGAGAAGAGCAGTGGGAGTCAGAAACGCCAGATAGAGGAGCTGGAGAAGGTGAGTGAGGAGGAATGGGTGCAGTGAATCAGAAAGGTGAATGAATAATTGAATTGGACTTTACTTTATTCTAACCGCTCATATCTCGCTTTTGCCACGAAACCCGGCAGGCTCGGAAGGTTATCATCAGCCAGTTGCACGAAGTCCGTAGCAAGCTCGAGCCCAAAGACTACGAAATCCGTGATCTTCGGAAGCGAGTAAGCGAGCTTGAGGGAGGTCTACAAATGAGTATAGTGAATACGCGGGAATTGGAGAAAGATACTAGTAGTAAAGCCAAACGAATCGGGAGTCTGGGGGAGACGGTGAGAAGCCAAAGGCGCAAATTGGGAGACAAGGGGCTGCTACTGGATAACTTGGTCAGTCAAATCGATTTAATTTTGCAGAGCACCGAAGGAGGGGACGGAGAAGTCAGCAGGAAAATTAATGCTGCGATTAGTCCATTCATTGATAACAACGTCGGGACGAGCAACATCCAAGATTACTTAAAGGAGCAGAAGGAACAAAAGCAGAGGGAGGTCAACGTGCGGAGGCTGTTGGAGGCCAAGGTGGCGAAGTTGGAAAGCATGCTGAAGATGGGAAATGAGCGTGGAAAGGGTAGCGATGTTGATGGAAACATCGACAAAAATATATTTTTGATCGAGCAGCTCAATGAGATTCGAAAGGAGAGCGTAGAGCTCAAGAAGAAGATTCTCCGGCTAGAAATCACGAACCAAGACTTGCAAATGAAGAAGAAAAGTATGGAAAACAAGCTCGTTAAGAAAAGTTTTAGGGACAATAACCCCGCGCATATCGTGGGAGGTCCCAGAGGAGGAGTTGCTGGTGCGGGGGGGAGGGGAGCAAGGGGGGGGATGGGTGGAGGTGCAATGTCCAGGACGATGAGCGCGTCCGAAGCCATCGGCCAGTTGCGTGAAGGGGGGGAGGGGGGGAGGCCACAAACAAGCACTGGCGCACTACCTCGTGTGTGAATACTGTTGCAATAACTTAAGCTCTTAAGCTACAACAATAAGAAAGAGAAGTTTCGATGAGAAAAAAAAAACGAAAATTCCTTAACAAGTCAGTTGAGATAGCTCGTCAAACACGTTATTGCTTCATAGTAATTTACAGAGTTCAGCGCCCTTATGTGACAGCGAGCTTACTGCTAAACGCAGTGAGTGCTACGAATAGGCATTTTAACGGGTTCATGGGGGGCGCATAGTCGAGGCACCACCTATTTTTAGTCATCTTGCCGAAAAGCATGAGCAGTCGATCGTCAGAATCGTTGACATCTACGAGTTGAAAATTCTTTTTTGACGCCAGCTTCGCTCGCCCTTTAAAGTCCATGGTCCACGCCTCCATCTTTGGATTCCAACGAGGCTTCTTTGTCTCAAGCACAACGAATTTATCCTTCTCCTTTTTGCTTGAGTAAGCTTTGTACATCATGGATCCGTTTACATCCATTACCTTTTCGCCACTGCTTCCGGTCGTCTCTTCGTCATAGTATGTTGTGGTAACACCAGGCTTTGGCAAAACGATACTCATCGCATTCGGGACCCGCCCCATTACATTCGTTTTGTAAACGAGGAGTGCTTGCTGCTGGCGTGCCATGTCTTTTCCAAGGATTTCTCCGCCTTCAGAGCGTGAAATTCCATAATCGTAAAGGTGAAATTGAGTTCCTGCCATCGAGCTCCGCATCGATCCTAGATAGTTTTCGCCGTGCCGAAGATAGTCCGTCTCACTGCAAGAAAAGTTGTAAGTGCCGACAGTGGCCGTTGTCGTGGCAGCGCAAAGCATCGTGAGAGTGTCTTCTTCGTAGATAATCTACGTTGTGAATCATTAGCCAAAAATAAGTCGATGAGCGTAATAAAACGAGTATATTTGAACTCTGGCGCGGGCTAACTCACATAATGGGTATCTTCGCCTGTGGGGCCCATTCCGCGACGCCGCTCCAAATAGCATAGCCGCATTCCAGGATAGCCGGTCGTCCCTTTTTTGCAATCTTCCTCCAATTGGTCGAGATTTGTGTTGAACGGCGGTGGGAGCTCCTGTATGCTTATCGGGTAGGATGATTCTTGCTTAAAGTGTCTTGCTTTTTTCGCCTTCTCTGCGCTGAGCAGCTCGTTGAAAAGGGAGAGGGAACACCGGCCGGATTGCTGGCAGACAAACTCGCCAGTTGCAACGTCGAACTTGAGCTTTTTCGTAGAATTACTCCCTGTTCGGTCGTCCTCATCGTCCCCTGGTACATCCATTGTTCGTGTAATCAACTCAAATTTGCGCCGTTCGTCCCGCTTCTGCCCGCGACTGCCCTCATTTCTCTCCTTCCAAGGCTCGACGCCTATCCGCTTCATGAAGCCGTGGCAAAATTTAAGTAAGCTATCGTCATTCAAAGATGCGGATATCATCTTAGCATAACGGCAGATGCCACTAAAATTTTTGTAGGAGAGAAGATGATGAATGATGGACAACTCACAACGGTTTCGGAGCTTCTCCCTTCGGAGGAGTGCAGCACATCCCATCACTTCAAAAACATTGCTCCCAGTCAGACTGCAGTCTGAGTCGTCATTCAATGCGAGAGCGAACGCGTGTAGGAGTCGATGGGCGCTATCAAAAAAACGTTGAGTAAGAATTCCATGCCGATCAAGATGCAACAACAAAATGGAACGAAAGGAAATAAAAATCTAACGAAATGGTGGGGGGGTATTGTACTCACCTGAACTCGATAATCAGAGCATCTGAATTGTGACAACGATTGTAGAAGAAGGGGATGGTGAATAGCGCGCGTCTTGATACTTCGATTCGTATTTCGTCTCTGAAAACCGTGAGAGGAATGTCGTTGTTCTGGTCTTCTTCTTTTTCTTTTTTTGAAGTTCTTGTCTCATCTTCATGGGTTGTATGTTTTGTCTTACAACTGAGAACGATAGTAAACAGTCGCTCATCGTCGTCAATCTGTCGAGGATGTCTTATACTCTGTATCGTTGGTATCACCTCGCTCAAGATCGTCTCAAAATCTTCTTGATCGCCATTTTGTTGATAGGTTTGTGGGTCATGCACAGCCTCGTCATCATCCGTGAACGCAAACGAGAGGGTTGGGAATACGAATTTGGGTGTCGAGGTGTCAAGAGGAGGGATAGGAGGGAGAGCCTTGTATGAAGATCGCCGAGCTCCGTCAATTTTTGGAGGACGAGGTGGAGTTTGTGGGGTTGCTTCAGTGCTCATGGTGGTGCTAGAATTAGTAGGTTCGAGCATGTTATATAACTAAGAGAACTCAAGCTTTCAGCAGTGAATTGCAAGCGATGGCGACAACTTGAAATATGTGGCGTGGAAAACAGAGAGGAGATAGATTAGGCAATGCAGCCTGGAAAATGATGACTTTCATTTTTATAAAAATAAAGTGAAGTCAGTAACTATGAAGCAGTTGCTAACAGTTTGCGGCAACAAGGACAAGAACTAGAACTTACACCTGAAGTGTCGAGCTATTTGTTAACCTAATCTCCATTAAACGTATTAATACTTTTCTTTTTCTTGCTCAAATAACTACAATCATTTTGCATCCCTTGGAAGCCACATTTGGAAGCCACATTTGGTAGCCACAGCCAGTCATCTCATCTGTTGCAGTATGGAATCAATCATTTGCTAACACTGAGCTCCTCGAAGAGACGCTCCGTGAGGGGTAATTTCGGCTTTCGCTTGCGTTTGTACGTGAACCCAACAAAATTCTCATCCATTGGATTGTACCTCCTGGAGTCTGCCCCTTCCCCTATGCCCCTGCTGCTATCCTCAAACTTGTCAAAATTCTGGCAGACCAAGTCGACGAGCGGCGTGAATCGAGCGTCGCCTTTTCCGCAGATCTTGAGAAACTCGAGCATCTCTCCCGCATTTTCTGCTCCGTTGGGAACCAGCGGCCCTATTCTGTTGGGGTTTAACCTCTCAAAATCAAAACCTTTTAACCAGTCATGAGCAACGATCTGCTCTAACCCGTTGCCCAGTTCAGTACTTCCGCAGCCTTCTCTCCCGCCGCCACCGATGCGTGTGCTCGACGGTGCCAACAGGGATGCCAAAAAGTGCAAGCAGGGGCTGCTCAAATTACCAGCAATCTCAGGGGGGATGTGCAGAGTGTTCTTCCAATCAATGATTTTGCGACACGTCGAGGCTGAATCGTCCGCATAGAACGGCGTGTAACCAACAAGACACTCGTACATAATCACCCCCAAACTCCACCAGTCCGCCGCGGCACAGTAAGAGTACCCCGTCGTCCCATTTTGAGCAGCTAAAACCTCCGGCGCAATGTAATCTGGCGTTCCCACGGTTGAATAAGCCAACGCACGCTTGGCGCTCGTGTCCGTAATCGCGGGGGGGGGCATCGAGTCGATCGCCCCCAAGCTGGTTCCGCTTTTCTTATCGCTTCTCATCGCTTCGCCCATTTTCATTTTCATTTTCATCCCATCCCTCGTTCCAAAATTCTCTCCCTCCTTCTCCAAACTTGCCCCACGCACCCTCTCCAAAACCTCGTCATTCACCTCGCCCACCTTCTTGCAGAGACCCATGTCGGTCAGCTTCAGGTGTCCGCGCGAGGACAGCAGCATGTTGTCCGGCTTAATGTCTCGATGAATGTATCCAAGGGCGTGGACAGTGGAAATTGCATGAGCAGCCTCGACCATGTAGAATTTAGTCACCTCCTCCGTGAAGACGTCCTCGCGCATCAGAAGCGACATTAGGTCGCCGCCATTCATGAACTCCATAACCATGTGCAGCTGGTGTTCGTCCTGGAACGAATAGAACATCACCGTGAGCCAGCGCTCAATATCCTTGGAAAGTGGGGAGGTGGAAGCAAGGGCCAGAATATCGCGCTCAGAGCGCACATGAGAGACTTGGTTCTTCTGGACCATGCTCGTCTTTTGGAGGGATTTCAAGGCGAAAATCTCGCAATTTTCTGTCCCAAATCCCCTTCTCACTAGCCGCACCTCCCCAAAAGCGCCTCTTCCAATCACGCGGAGGGACTCAAAGTCTGCCGTCGAAAGCCGCTTCGAGTGATCAGCAAGGAGCGCGCACTCCTCCTCCTCCAGCTTATCCAGCAGCCGCTGCTTCTCATCGGGGGGGATAGATGAGTTTTTAAGCTTAGACTCGAAGATTTTACGCCGCAGGGCCTTCTCCTGGGTGAGAGTCTTGGAGTCCTCGTGCTTGCTCATGAGAAACTCCGCCGCATACAGAGCATTTTGCGGAATGGGAGTTGCTGCGGGTGCGGATGGTGGAAATCCTGACATTTCTGGTGCGGGAAGCGATTCAACACCAGTGAAAGGGGAAGATGAAGGGGTGCTTTGGCCTCGCCAAGGATGTGGAGTTTCGGGGAGAGGAAAAGTTCAAAGGGGTGGAGCCTGCGATTTTAATTATTTATATCTATCGTCCCCTAGAAGAATAAAATAGAGTTGAGAAGGGTTGGAGTGCACTGTTCTTCAAAATAATCCCCTTGTGGCTGTTTTGGCGACGAGTTGGAACGCAGATTTGGAGAAGAGCCATATCAACTGTTTTGTGTTTTCAAAAGTCCCCCATGAATTCTATCACACTCGTCGCTATCGCTATCCTCCTTATTGGGGGGACTAGTGCGTTTTCAGTCGCGCAATGTCCAGCCTATCTTCGGACCACGAACTTCTCATCTCTGAGATCTTCCTCAAAGTCAAGCTTGTCTGCTGTTGTTGGGCCAGAGATTGCTGATGTGGCCTTGGCGATCCAGTCATCTACTTCAGTAATCGCCGAAGGTATGAAGATGGGCGATTTTCCCACTACCTTCATTACAACAATGGTTTTCGTTGGGTTGTTTGGAAGGTCTGCCAAGTTCGCAAAGGGAAAAAAGGACAAGTAGGCCTTGTGCCGTCTCGCCCCGTTCTGAGAATTCTATGAGTTGTTTGTGCGGGGAAGAAAAGTCGTCAATTGTATGACAAGCCGGTGGACTAAGTCAGTGGGCAGTGGGCTGGACTGTGACAAGTGACAATTTGCTAAGAAAATGTTGAAGGTAGCTTGAAGAGCAATTTTTCTGCTATTATTTTGCAGGTTTGAGTTTTGTGGACGGACTGAGTGAGTGGGATTTACACTTATTTTTGTTTGTCTCGACAGACACAAAAGATTTCAGCTCTGCTGTCAAAAAAATCCGCTCTACTTGCTTATTTTTCTACGACAAAGTGTAATTTTGTTTTTCGTTCCGCCCCCTCGTCGAGAATTTCCTTGCAAACTTGGTAACACGTCAGTGAGGGCATCCATGCCTCGCCATCAGACTCCTTCACCTGAACGTTTGTTCCCATCTCCTTAATAGCTTCTCGGGCCACTCTGTTTACTATTGTCTCTTCCACAGCGTCAATAATTTTATCTGACATCAATTTAGTCTGCTCGACGTTTGTCAACAGTCGGGATGATTTAGTTGCCGATGGCTTTGACGAGCGCTTCTGGGGTTTTTTGTGAAGTCCGTAGGCCATAGCGGGATCGTATTTTGTCCGCTGTTCTGCCAGCTGGGTCTGAGCATGAAGGGCTAGATTAGGATTTTGCACATGAATGCAGCCACACACACCTTACCGAGAACTCATTGACTTGCTCACCTGTTTTTCTTCCCAGTCGGCGATTTGTTTGGCTGTACGAATTGTAGCAGTCATTGGTGAACATTTCAACGTAGCGGTAATTCTCCCAATCTGTGAGATATTTCTTCTGTGTTTTGTGTTTGGGGTTGAGGTTGAGGTTGAGGTTGAGGTTGAGGTTGAGGTTGAGGTTGAGGTTGAGGTTGGGATTGAGGTAGCGGCCGTGCTCGTGGCCTTTATTTTACCAGTTGGCTCCCCAAAGCCGCCGATACGGCTCAAGGCAACATCGAAAAACTTTTGCACTTGCTCCGGATCAAGCGAGATCTCGCTAGCCAACTTCCCCCGGCATCTAATCTCATACTCGAGCTCTCTTACAACCTCATCGAGCATGGTATTCTCACGGAGTACCATGCCTAATTTGAACATTGCCCGAAAGCATTTGGCCTTGTCCTCTGCTGCTCCCTTAACGTCATCTGCTTCTGCTGAGATCTCGGACATGGTCTGAAGAAGAGCCTGTTGCCTGGAAAGAAGGGTCTGGAGGTGGGAAGAAGAAGGGGGAAGAGGCTTGAAGAGAAGAAGTTCTGCGGTATCATATCAAGGGGAACAGGGAGAGATCAGTGAGTAGGGCGACAATGCTTTTACATCCTACAAAGCAATTTTTTTTCGATGGAAAACCCAGCGGGCCAAAATCAGGACAAAACAATTTGGAAGAATGTTCATTACCATTCTCGCAATCTCACCTCGTTCCCTCTTCTCCGCGATGAAATCGAGATAACATTTTCCTGCCGCCGCGGGCTTGGTGTACACACCTCCTACCACTCCGTCACCACCTCCAACGACTCCATCGATTCTGTCGAAAAACTTGGCCTTGGCCTTGTCACGACGGACCTCCGCTTCACTAACTTGAGAGAGGAGATTCTTATAATCCTTCGTCGAACTTCGTAATTTGTTTAGAAACTGCGACGGATAAAATAAAAAAAAGTGAGTGTGAGGAGGCGAGAGCAAGGAATATCGATGAGAAGAATTCAGTGGAGAGTTGAGGAAAGAAGAAAAGAAACGCGAAGAAGAGAAGCAAAGCAGCAGGAAAAGTCATCACGCTAGGGCTCCCTCACCGCCTTTCCCTTTTCGTCCAGTCCTTTTCTAGCCGTAGCATTGGCCGCTGCGTTCGCGCTTACGACGCGGCTCAAGACCTCGCGTCGTTCACTGAGAGTGTTATTCAGTATCTTCAGATCTTCAATTGTCTCTCTGAGGGCAGTCTCAAGAGGTGATGTCGACATAATGTCACAGTTCCGTCAAAACTAGTCTTTCAACCGTAAACTGCCACGCCTCGGTCGCGAGGAGCAACCAACAAAACTGTGTAGCTGGGCTAAGCCTCGCAATCAATGACGCAGTGGGGATTTTTGAGGGGGCCGTTTGTTGAAATAAAAATTATATGATTAACTTGGTACCGTTTAGGATGACGAATTTAATATTGTTGTTGTCCGATACGATATCAATGCAAAGACATGGCGAAATTGACCCAAAAATTAGTTTTATTCGTCAAATTTTTTCACTCCTCCCAAAGTTGCCAGACATCAAACCCCCAGCACCGTCCCAGCATAGCAACCGAGAAATACGATCTACCGGCGTGAATTCCGACCGTACGAAGGGTTTAAAACTCAGAAAGGCATCTGATGGTATGTTGGCCGCTCACTCTTTTCAGCCGAACTTTGGGGTGTGAATGTGTGTGTGTGCTGTTGTTTGTGATTAGTATTGACGAGGCCGGGTGTAGAGTGTGGGGGGCGTAAGAATGCGGTGGGGGGCAGCGGAAGGAGAGGTGCTTTAGAGCTCTTCTTTCGGAGCGGGAGCGGCACTGCCAAGTTTTTCATCCTGCCAAGGGAGGGAGCACTGGAGTTTTGCCAGTACGCTCTCGGCAAAGTTTGGAAGCGTTGAATTTAGTCGCGTTGTGTGGTGTGTGTTGGGTATCTATTTTCTGCTACCTGCTGTCTAGATTCATCTCTGGGAAGGCAGGTGGCAAAACACAGCCCACCTCTCTTCTCTCTTCTCACTTTCCCACCGCAATCGTTTGTTTCTCTTTCGCTAACACCTTTATCTTTTCTCCTTCCTCCCCCGCTACCGCCGTCGCGCCCGCAGGTGGTCTTGTCATGCAGCATCACGACGAAGACCGGCAAGCCCCTCCTCTCCCGTCAGTTCATTGAGATGACCAGGCTCAGAATTGAGGGCTTGCTCCTTGCCTTTCCCAAACTGGCCCTGGAGAATGAGAAATCCAGGGGCGCCGTGGGTAAACAGCACACGTTTGTAGAGACCGACTCGATTCGCTACATTTACCAGCCTGTTGAGGTGAGTTCATGAGAAGAAGTGGCACATTAAAGGGAGTGTGGGAGAGCTGTGTTTTTCCTTGACACTTGAGACGCTTGAGACACTTGAGACACTTGAGACACTTGAGACACTTGAGACACTTGAGACACTGTACTGACAATGACTAACAAACTAACGACTGTGTGTTCGCACACCTGAATTTGACGCCTGAATCGCGTGCCCCAACGGCTTGCTCTTTTGCTCTGCTCAATGCGGTCTTCTCCTGCATCTTCCTATCTGCCTTGCCAATACTTTGTCTCATCAGGAACTGTACATCCTCCTCTTGACTACCAAGTCCAGCAATATTGTGGAGGATCTCGAGACGCTCCGCTTGCTGTCAAAGATTGTCCCAGACGTTGCTGGAGGGGCCAATGAGAGTTCAGTGACAGAGAAATTGTTTGAGCTCATTTTTGCCTTTGATGAGGTGATGACTAGCGGAGGTTACAAGGAGCAGGGTGTGACAATTCAGAACGTAAAGAAGAACTTGGAGATGGACTCGCATGAGGAGAAGCTCCACAACATGATCAAGGAATCGAAAGAGGAGACAGCCCGGGAAGAGGGGAAACGCCAGGCAAAGGTCATAAAAGAACGCCAAGTGTCCATGATGAAGCAGATGGGGGGTGTGGGGGGTACTATGGGTGCGACGACTGGTCCGTATGCTGGCTTT
>ENA-OWPI01004323-OWPI01004323.1-marine-metagenome-genome-assembly--contig:-NODE-4323-length-11437-cov-22.696391_pt1 | contig 11437 bp, 10 predicted proteins | sample MGYA00238138_ERZ651775 | MGnify/ENA primary metagenome ERZ651775 (study PRJEB26906, sample SAMN06265043) | marine metagenome | isolation source: Helgoland LTER site | place: Germany:Helgoland, sampling...
TAATTATCTGCAAGGTTAGTTAACTTAATTATTTCTTGAATGTTCAAATTTTTTTTATTTAATGAAAAATTTTCAATCTTTTCTAATTCATTATTCAGATTTTTTCTATCACCCCTGCTTCTTTCTACTAAGACATTAATTAATTGCTGAGATATTGGGATTTTTTTATTTCTAAAAAAAAGACTAATAATTGAGTTTAAAGTTTGATTATTATCTTCATAAAACGGGATGCATACAATTGATTTTTGTTTTTCGAAGAGTTTTCGTAAAGTTGATTTTTTTTCTAGATTTTTTGAATTTAAAATAAATTGAATATCTTCAGTTTTCTTTTCTATTAACTCTTCAATGATCTCTCTAATTTTGTCTGATACTCTATTTATGATTATAAGCTTTTCGTTATCAAAAAATGACTTTGTAAAAACATTATTATAAAAATCATCTATATTGTCTAATATTTCTTTCTCCTCATACCTATGAATTTTATTTTGATATTTTTTTACAAAAAAATTTTTGATAGTATCTTCTTTTAAACCCTCATTATCTCCATAAAAAAGATAAAAATTATAATTTTCTAATTTTAATTTATTTAGTTCAAATGATTTTAAAATCATTCCCTATGTCCTTAAATAAATAAAAATCTTTTCTGATATTTCATTAATTAAATTTATTTCAATATTTTTTTGGTATTGAGAAAGATCAAATTTACTTTCAGTATTATTATAAGTAAAACTTGAATTAAATTCTTTTTGTTTAATGATTGTGTCATCATCGGTAAGAGAAAAATTTACTATAATAGAGGATCTATAGACTGAGGGATTTCCAGTTTTGTCCTTTGAAATAACATCTATCTTTTTTGAGCTTTTTAATATTAAGGCGTATCCAGACGTTGAGTTTTTATCCTCTTTGATTCCTAAAGAAGACACAATCATTTTATTTATTTTTTGATCTCCGTTAAGAGTGATGACATTTATTTGCTGTTTTAAATCATTTTTTTTTAGATAAAGAGGCTCATAACCGCAACTCCAAAAAAAACAAAGTAACAATAATAAAGTAATTTTTTTTAACATTATTTTAAAATTAAGTTTATTAATTTATCCTTTATAAAGATAGTTTTAATAATAATTTTTTCTTCTATAAATCTTTGTAGTTCTTTTGTTTTTTTAACTTCTTCAATTAAATCTGACTCTTTAATATTTTTTTTCATTAAAATTAAACCTCTTTTTTTTCCATTAATTTGTATAACTATCTTGCACAGATTACTTTGAAGATATTTATCTTTAATTTCAGGCCATGAGTAATTTTTATTAGTGGTAATTTCTTCCAAACATTCGCTTGCAAGATGTGGTGTAATAGGAAGCATTATAGTTAGAATTTTTATATAGTTAGCCATTAAGTTTTTATTAAACGACTTCCCCTCTAATATTTTATTAAAAAAAGTATAGATTTCATGTAAATTTGCGATGATAACATTATAGCTAAACTTATTTAAGCTAACGTTAATTTTATTTATTGTTTGATTGGTAAACTCTTCTATAGATTCACTAAAAATTTGAACTTCTTTTTGTTGCTGCTGAGAACTAAGAACTATTTTTTTATGCAATATCCAAAATTTTTGTATGAATTTGTATGATGCAATCATTCCTTGGTCTGACCATTGTACATCCTTTTCTGGTGGACTGTCAGATAGGATAAATAATCTAACTGCATCTGCCCCATAATCTTTAATCATTTGCTCTGGATCAATGGTATTTTTTTTTGATTTAGACATTGATTCTGAGGGACCAACTTTTATTTTTTCTGATATATTTATTTTACTAAAAAAATCTTTTCCATTTTCAGAAAAAACTTCATCTGGGCTTAACCATTTATTATTTTGATCTTTATACGTTTCGTGACAAACCATTCCTTGAGTAAATAAACCTTTAAATGGTTCCTTAACTTTAATTTTATCAATTTTATAATCTAGTGCTCTTGTAAAAAATCGTGAATATAAAAGATGCAATATAGCATGTTCTACTCCACCTATATACTGATCAACAGGCATCCAATAATTAACTTCATCTATATCAAAACCTAAATCTTCATTTTTAGGTGAACAAAATCTTAAAAAATACCAGGAGGAATCTACAAACGTATCAAGCGTATCCGTCTCTAACATGCATTCCTCATCATCAATAATAATTTTCCTCCAATTTTCTTGGTGATCTAATGGATTGCCATTGGTATTAAGGTTTATGTTTTCAGGTAATTTAATTGGGAGTTTTTCTAAAGGAACTTTAATAATTTCATTATTTTTTTTGTAAGCAATTGGAATAGGGCAACCCCAATATCGTTGTCTAGAAACTCCCCAGTCTTTTAATCTAAAATTTATTTTTTTTTTTCCTATTTTTCTTTCTTCTAATATTTTAATAGTTTCTATAATTGATTGTTCAGGAACTTTTAAGCCATCTAAAAATTTAGAGTTAAAGATAACTCCTGGCCCTGTATAAGCTTCTTTTGAAACTTTAAAATCATTTCCTTTATCATTAGGTTTAACTACAGAAATGACATCTAAATTATATTTTAAAGCAAAATCTAAATCTCTCTGGTCATGCGCTGGACAGCCAAATACTGCTCCAAAGCCATAATCCATTAAAACAAAGTTCGCAAAATAAACAGGCACTTGTTTAGTTTCATCAAGAGGGTTTATTGCAGTTAAATTAGTTTTAAATCCAATTTTTTCAGCTTGTGCGATAGATTCTTCTGTCGTACCTGTTTTTGAACAAGCGGCTTTAAAATTAATAAATTCTTCATTATTTTCATATAGTTTTGATATTGGATGATCAACTGATACAGCTAAAAATGAAAAACCAAATAAAGTATCTGGTCTAGTTGTAAAGCAGCTAATGCTTTTAACGTTTGGATTACCCTCAACTTTAAAATCTATTTCACAACCAAAAGATTTACCAATCCAATTCTTTTGCATAACTTTAACTTTATTAGGCCACTCATTAAGTTGATCGAGACCTTGCAGTAGATCATCTGAAAATTTAGATATATTAAAAAACCATTGACTAAGCTTTTTCCTTTCAACAGGAGCTCCTGATCTCCACCCTTTTCCATCAATTACTTGTTCATTTGCAAGAACTGTTTGATCAACTGGATCCCAATTAACATAATTTTCTTTTCTATAAACTAAGCCTTTATCATAAAGTTCCAAAAAAAATTGTTGTTGATGTTTATAATAATCAGGGGAACAAGTAGATATTTCCCTATCCCAATCGATTGAAAGTCCTAACTTTTTAAGCTGAGCCTTCATTGTAAGAATATTTTTTTTAGTCCAATCTTTAGGATCTAAATTATTTTGTCGAGCCGCATTTTCTGCGGGCATACCAAATGAGTCCCAACCCATTGGATGTAATACATTAAACCCCTGAAGAGCTTTGTATCGCGCTAGAACATCACCTATTGTATAATTTCTAACATGACCCATATGAATCTTTCCAGAAGGATAAGGAAACATTTCTAAGCAATAAAATTTTTTTTTATTAGGGTCTATTTTGGCCTTAAAGGATTTATTAAGATCCCAATAATCTTGCCATTTTTTTTCTGTAGTTTTAAAATTATATCTCATTTGTCAATCTTATCAGGGATTTTTTATGAGGATTGTAATATAAAATTAACCATCTTTTTTCTTAGCTACATTTTTTTTAATAGCTGCTGCTTTTTTAAGTATAGCAATTTTAATTTCTTGACTTGTACCAGTATCAGTTTTTAAAATTTTACAATTTTGACTTGTATCACAAATCTTTTTATAAACTTTAACAGATAGTCCATCTGGTCTTATTTCATTTGATAAAAATTGTACTGAAATTTTGACTGACTGATTTTGGGTCGTATCTTCAGAATACCAATCTGTAATTATAATTCCTCCACCATAATCAGCATTAACTAATGGAACAAAATCCAATACTTCCATAGTTGCCCGCCACATTTCATTTGATGAAGCAAAATCAAAACTGCCAGATTTTTGACCTCCTAATTTAAAAGTAGCACCACGCCCCTCTTCAATGTTTTTTTTTACTTTATCTTTGACATTTATTGGATTCTTTCTTGCATCAGTTTTTTTAAAAGCTAAAGGACCACATGATGTAATGAAGAAAAATAAAATTAAAAAGGTGAAAAATTTATTGAAATGACTTTTGTTGAGGATTTTCATGCTATAAGTTAATGAAATAGCATAATTTTACTAAAAATATACATAAGAATCTCTAAAATATAGAAATATCAGTCAATAATATCAGTAAAATCAATGAAAAATTGATATGTTGTATAAATATCACAAAATAAAAAAAATTAGGGAAAAAAGTCATTTTAAAAGGAATTTTACAGCACACATTGTAAATAAGCTTATTGATTAATCAATAAATAACTAACAAAGGATAAATATGAATAACTTAAAAAAAATAGGTTTATCTGCATTAGCTGGATCGTTAGTAGCGATTTCTGCAAATGCTGCTGAACTATCTGTAAGTGGTTCAGTAGAAGTAACTTATACTGACACAGGCGGAACAGTTGGTAATGAAATAACTGGTAACTCATTTGGTGCTAAAAGTGATATGACTTTTACAGGATCTGGAGATGTTGGATTCGGTACTGTTACAATGAATAGAGCATTATCTGACGCTGGTGCAATTACTACTTCTTACCAAACATTAGATATGGGTGATATGGGTACACTTTCATTCGATTCTACTGCTGGTCAATTAGTAGGTATAGCTGCAAACGATGACTTAATGCCAACTGCATACGAAGAAGTATGGACTGGTGTTTCAGGTTCAGGTATCGCAGGTGTAGGGTCAACTAACGTAATTGGTTACACAAATACGTTTGCTGGCGTTAGCATATCAGCTGGTTACACAAATGCTGAAGGCTCTGGGCAAACTGGTGAAAGTGCTTCATCTGGTGCAGGTTTTCACGGTTCAACAAGAGATGTCTATCTTTCTATGAGCCCAATCGATGGTCTAACTATCGGTGCAGGTCAATCTGTTAATTCATCAACTGACACAAGCACAACTTCATCTGATACAGTTGAATCAGTAGCTAACATTGTATACACTATGGGACCAGTATCGGCTGGTTACAGAATGGGTGAATCAGAAGATGGTACTGCAAGTGCTGCAAGCCACGCGATTACTGGTTGGTCAGTTGCGTTTAACGTAAATGACAACTTTGCTGTATCTTACGGTGAGCTAGAAAATGAGCAAAATGCTATTGGTGCAACAGCGGCTATAACTGAAGAAGTTACTGGCTTAAGTGCTGCTTACACAATGGGTGCTGCTTCAGTAAGATTTAATCACAGTGAATCATCAAACGATGGACATGTTTCAACTGTTGATGATGAAACAACTGAAATTAGTTTAGCATTATCATTCTAATTTGAATTGCTAAGAATTATGAAACGGCCCCTATTTTTAGGGGCCGTTTTTTTTATGATGATAAAGAATCTAGTTTATCAAAAAAATCTGTAAGAAAGGGTGCATAATTTGCACTAGAGGATATAGAAGTTTTATAAAGAGGTTTTCTTGCCTGAGCCACACTGACTGTCTTTATTGCTCTTTTTGACTTATAAAACTCTAAACATTGATCTTCCCATTCAATGCCACAAAATTCAATTAAGTTTTTTATCTCAATATCCGGATTATTGATAATATTTTCGTAGCTACAATTGTAAATGAAATTGGGAAGCTTCACTTTCCAAAAATTCATTAAGTTTTTGTAGTTCTTATAATAATTTAAAATGTCAGTTGTGTTATAGGTCCAATTTTGATTTTCATCGAAAATATTTTTATATAATGACAAACAATTATCCTTAGCTTCCCTTTTACAATGAACAATTTTAGCATTAGGAAAAAATATTTTTATAAAACCAATCCATCTAAAATTTAATGGAGCCTTGTCAGTTACAATTTGTTCTTGAGTTTTAAATTCATTCACTAGCGCTAAATAATCTTTAGATATTTTTTGAAATAAATCCATATTGCCGGGGCTAACTAAATTAGGTAATTTAAATTTACCATCAATATAAAAGCTTTTTCTCATTAGTTTTTCTAAAAAATCTAATTCTCCAGCACCATAAACCCTAGTATGTGAAGAAAGTATTTGTTCAATTAAGCTTGTGCCTGATCTAGGTAAGCCGACAATAAAAATGATTTGTTTCTCTTTGTTATTTTCTTCTTCAATTTTTTTAAAATTAAAATCTTTAAAAGTATTTAAAATATTTGTGAATAATTGATCGTCAATACCAGTGTTGTATTTATGTATTTTATTTTTTAATTTATTGCCACTTTCAAGATAAAAAAAAGATTTTTTATAGTCTTTTAAATCTTCAAAAGCTTTTCCAAGAGCGAAATTTAAATTTATTTTGGACTCATCATTAAGATTAGGATCTTTAATTTTTTCTAACATATTTTTTAAATGATGATTATTTTGATCATATTTTATAAATCTGCTCATCATTCTATCAGCAATATGCATATTAGGATCAATTCTTAAAACTTCTTCAAAAGCAGATTTAGCTTCACTAAAATTTCCTATACTTTGATAGACTAAACCTAGATTGTATTGAATAATCAATGAGTTATTATCTAATTTTAAACCTCTTTTATATAAAGCAATAGACTCATCAAATTGATTTAATTGAAATTTTAAACTTCCATAATTAACAATTGCATTAATATAATTTGAATTTTTATTTAAAATTTTTTCATATAAATTTTTAGCTTCTTCAAATCTTGAAAGATCTCTATAAACATTACCTAAATTATTTATGCCAGCTAGATTATTTTCATCTAATTGAATAACATGTAAAAAAACTTTTACAGCTACATCTAAATTACCCATTTTATGATGTGATGAACCAAGTAAATTTAAGATAAATAGATTTTTTGGTTGTTTTTTTAAAAGTAAGTTAACTTGTTGTATTACAAAAGGATAGTTACCAGCATTGTAATGATTAAATAACTGCTCTACTTTTTTTTTGAATTTTTCAAAGTTTTGATTCATTTTTTTATACTTGTTTTAATATAAGAAATTGATGCAAATCCAAAGCAATTTAAAATTTTGATTCTATTAATATTATTTTTTCTAATTCCACCTAGTGCTACAACATCGCCAGGAAATAATTTAGAATGAATATTGAATTTAATGATATTTAAGAATTTATTTGATTTTTCAACTTTAAAGAGGGGAGATAAAAAAATTATTTGTATACCCTGTTTTATCTTTTCATTAATTTCTTTTAAATTATGTGCAGAACCAAGAATTGGTATCCCTTTATTTCTTAATTTTTTGACCGATATATCTTTATTAAATGAAGGTATATAAGCTCCATCAAGTCGTAATTTAATTGTTAGATTTACATTATTAGCTAAAAAAAATTTTTTACCTATTTTCTTACAAAATTTTTTTATTTCAAAGATTTTTTTTTCATTATTTTTTTCTTTATAATTTCTGTAGATAATAATAATATTAGAGTCTATTTTAATTAAATGATCCCTATTAAAATCATCTATAAAATAAAATCTCTGTAAAGCATTTATATGAATCATAGTTTAATTAACTTAAATAAAATACAGCAAGAAATATATTTAAAAATAAGTGAAACAAAAAACACAATTAAGATACCCAAAATAATTGCTGTAAGCAAAACTTTTTCAATAGATAAAATATTACCTATCATTAATAGTGGTCATATTGATTTTGGAGAAAATAAAGTTCAAGAAGCAGTTAATAAATGGGAAACAATAAAAAATAATCAAAATCAAATTAATCTTCACATGATCGGTAAGCTTCAAAAAAATAAAGCAAAATTTGCTGTAAAATTGTTTGATTATATTCATTCATTGGACAATATAAAGTTGGCAGAAGCGATTGCTAATGAAGAAATTAAACAAAATAAAAAGATGAAAATATTTATTCAGATTAATATTGGTAATGAAAACCAAAAAAATGGAATAATTATTGATGAATTAAATAGTTTCTATGATTTTTGTGTGAATAATTTAAAGCTTAATATAATAGGTTTTATGTGTATACCTCCGAGTGATAAAGATAGCTCGTATTATTTTAATGAAATGAAGATCATAACCAATACATTTAAAATGAAAGAGCTCAGCATGGGCATGTCAGGTGATTATCTAAAAGCATTAACATATGGGTCAACTTTTTTAAGAATAGGATCTAAAATTTTTGGAGAAAGAAATTAACCTATTTTAATTTTAGTATTTTTATCTATTAATTTTAATAATATTTCGAAATCTTTTTTTTTAAGGGCAACACATCCTGCAGTAGGTTTATAATTATTTGTTAGATGAAGAAATATAGCACTTCCTTTTCCTGAAATTTTTTTTTCATTATGACTAATTGAAATGACATAATCATATTTATGATCAATTCTATATAGGTGTTCTTTAAGATCTTTATTGTAAGTTTTAATTTCTTCATTATATTTTTTATGATTTGGATCATCACACCAAGCCATATTTATTTTTATATTTTTTTTATAGATTTTGCACTTCGGAATACCAACACGATCTTTTCTAAAATATAATTTTCTTAATTTAAATAACCCTTTAGGAGTTGTGTAATCACCTTCTTTTTTGTTGTAATTTATACCTTTTTTACCAACACAACACCTTAATTTAAAATCATCAATTATAAGAGTGTTTTTATTGGGGACATGAATTATCATAAAAAGTATTAGATATAATTATGCAAAAAATTTACATTGTAAAATTTAATTTATTATATGAAATCTTAGAAGAGATAAAAGAAAATTTTTCATTTAAAATTATAAAAGTTGAAAATGAACGAGATTTTTTAGAATATAATGATTTAGATAAAGAAAATTTTTTAATAATTTCCAAAAACAATTCTAAATTATTAAAAGATATTAAAGGATTAAATAAGAATTTTTTAAATTTTGATCATTTACCATTAACTTTAAAAAAAATATTTGAGATAATTAATATTAAACTGATTCAACTAAAATTTAATCATCAATCTAAAATTATTATTAAAGATTATGAATTAAATTTAAACTCTAAATTTATTACAAGAGACAACCTTAGTTTAAAACTAACTGAGAAAGAAGCAGAAATTATTTTGTATTTGAATCATAATAAGATCAAACATGATGTAACTGATTTACAAAAAAATATATGGGGATATGCAACAAATATAGAAACACATACTGTAGAAACACATATTTATAGGCTACGAAAAAAAATTAGTAATCTCTTTAAAGATGATAATTTTATATTAAGTGATAAAAATGGTTATTTTATTAGTTAACAACCCAATCAAGTCTAGCACCAACCATTTGGATTATTTTTGAGGACATTTCAGTTCCTTTTTCTAAAGCCTCTTTAGTAGGGGCATTGTTAATAAATCCATGGAGAAAACCAGCAGCAAAAAGATCTCCAGCTCCTGTTAAATCAACAATTTTTAAATTTGTTTTGCTTTTGCATTCTATAATCTCTTTGTTTTTAATAGCTATACTTCCTTTTTCACCACGTGTGATAATTAAAATTTTTCCAATTTGTTTTCCAAACTCAACAACATCTTCAAAATTTTTTGCATCAATTAAAGATTTAATTTCTTGCTCATTAGCAAAAATAATATCAAGTTTGTTTTTTACTAAATCTAGGAAATCATTCTTATGTCTTTCCACACAAAATTGATCGGACAGAGACATAGCTTTAATACTAGAAAAAGACATTGCTTTGTCAAAGGCTGATTTTGGCTCTCCCTTATCCCATAAATACCCTTCTAGAAAAATCATTTCACTTTCTTTTATTGCTTCTTCGTTGATATCATTTTGATTTATTTTTCCTGCAATACCCAAAAAAGTAACCATGGTTCTTTCAGCATCAGGAGTGATTAAAATTAAACAAGTTCCAGTCGGCAAAATTTCTTGTTTTTTCTTATAAAAATATTCTACATTTTCTTTAGTTAGACCGTCTTGATATTTTTGCCCTAAATCGTCAGCATTAATTTTACCAATAAAACCAACGTTATTTCCTAACTGTGATAATCCAACAATAGAATTTGCAACTGATCCACCTGAAATAGTTTGTTCTATTTTAAGAGTAGATAATAGTTTTTTAAATTCAAGTTCATCAACTAATTTCATTGTGCTTTTTGTTAATTGATTATCAATTAAATATTGATCTTCAACTTTACATATAACATCTACAATAGCATTACCAATTCCTAGAATTTTCATATTAAGCTTTTTTTATTTTAACAGGTCTCTTTCGATTAGGATAACAAGTCATACAAATTTTACAAGTTAAACCATAACACTCTCTAGCTTTACAAAACTCTCTTCCATAATAAATTATTTGTAAATGTAACTTACTCCATTTTTTTTTTGGAAATATTCTTTTTAAATCTTTTTCTGTTTGAATTACATTCTTGCCATTAGTTAATCCCCATCGTTGGGCTAGTCTATGGATATGAGTATCAACAGCAAAAGCAGGAACTCCAAATCCTTGAGACATAACTACACTTGCTGTTTTATGGCCTACACCAGGCAGTTTTTCAAGTTCTTCAAAGCTTTTAGGTACTTTACCCCCATGTTTTTCTATAAGCTGTTTTGACATTAGATAAACATTTTTTGCTTTAATACGAAAAATACCAATGCTTTTAATTAATCTTTCAATTTTTTTTCTTCCTAATTTAACAAAATGACTTGGATGGTGATATTTTGGATAAATATTTTTTGTAACGTTATTTACATTTACATCGGTACATTGAGCTGAAAGGAGTACAGAAATTAATAAAGTAAAATTATTTCGACTTTTTAATGGTGACATGACATTTGGATAAAATTTATTTAAAATTTTTATTATTTTTTTTGATTTTAAAATTTCATTCATTATGTATTAAAATTATAGTGTATTTTTTTATAGATTAATATTAAACTAATCAAATGTTATCACTTAATTTTTATTATAAAATAAATTATCAAATTAAAAGAAAAGCAGGTCTTAATGTTTTTTATTATTATTGTTTAGATAGGTTAAAACATCCATTCGTACAATTTCAGAAAAAAAAATATAGAAAGCTTAATCAGTTATATTTAAAAAATAAAAAAAACACCACAGACTATTTTTCAATTAATGCATATTACTGGAAGTATATTATTAATGAAAATTTTGAAAATTTTAGTTATATGGAAATAGGATCATACGAAGGAAACAGTGCATCTTATATTTTAAAAAATTTTAATCCTAAAAAAGTTTTCTGTGTTGATGTATGGGAAAAACATAAAAATTACCAAGATAATTTTAAATTCAATATGAAGGAATTTGAGGGTAAGTTTTCTTTCTTTAAGGAAGGGTCAGATAATTTTTTTAATAAAAATAATGATTATTTCGACATAATTTATGTA
>ENA-OWPI01004324-OWPI01004324.1-marine-metagenome-genome-assembly--contig:-NODE-4324-length-11434-cov-2.928326_pt1 | contig 11434 bp, 4 predicted proteins | sample MGYA00238138_ERZ651775 | MGnify/ENA primary metagenome ERZ651775 (study PRJEB26906, sample SAMN06265043) | marine metagenome | isolation source: Helgoland LTER site | place: Germany:Helgoland, sampling...
TATCAACACCATCTATATTCAATCCTCCTGGCACAATACTGGTCTGCAAACTTGCAGTTACCCAACTTGTAAATGATAATGTAAAGTCGCTCACACTGGTTGCTGCCTGACTACCATCAGATGCACTAAAGGTAACACTGAACGTACCAGCATCTGCCTCTGTACTGGACGGCGTGATAGTAAATACATTATCTGTATTTGTAATGGTTGCAGTAGAACCTAAAGTTCCTGTCGTGACTGCATGACTCCATGTCAAAGGGAAACCTTCTGGATCTGTGGAAACCATTGTGATTACGGTTGCGGTTCCATCTGTTGCCAAAGAATATGTCGCATCTAATCCGGTAATTGCTGTGGGACTCTCATTAGTCACCTGTCCAACTACATACCAGCCTGTGCCCGTATTGATATAGAGTTTGTTAGTATTTTTTACCAAAACAGTTTTACCCGCAACCACTGGAGCCGCTTGTAATTCTGCAAATGTGTCAACGGTGGTCGTTCCCGCATCGCTCGAAATACCTTCTTCTGCCTGTGCAACACCACCGACAGTTCGAATCTGTCTTAGTTTACCTTCTGCGTTTGCCGTTAATTTAACACGATTTGAACCTGTACCGAGTTTGAGCGTTGGAATATTAATACCTTCCGAATCCGCACTCATTGTATGATCTCCGATATGCAGAGAATTATCAGAAACATATAAGTCTCTGATTTTGTAACTCGCGCTTCCAATATCATAAGTGTCATCTGTGGCGGGTAGGATATGTTCAGAAAAAGCTCCCGCAACAAATCCACCACCAGATGCAGTGGCCTCCCAAACTCCTTTGGTGGCATTGTAAGTGTATGTCGTACCACTTAATGTTGTTGTCTGCCCATTCGTGGGACTTGTAGGAAATGTTAATGGCATTTTTAATTGTCCTTAAAATTATTAGAGTGTGGTAAATCCAGTTGGTGTAGAATATTGATGTAATGACTGGCTCTCAACTCTAAAAGAATAATTTCCGGCGGAACCACTTCCGGTGCCAAGAAAGAATTTATGACTTGTACCATTAGATACACCTGCCGTGCTACCATTATATCCACCAGTACCCGCAACAGGATCTCCCCACATCCACCCCGATTGTCCTAATCTCATCCACCAATTGTTCGTAGCAGAGTCATAAGCTATACCCGCGCGGTCTGTTGAGTTTGCGTGAGATGAATTAGTCCCAACAGACCAAAATGCATCATATGCGCCGCCAGAACTTGAGGTAGTGCCAATGTCATTCGTGTACTTATACTGATATGCGGTGGGGTCTTTATTATATATCCAACCATAAGAATTTGCGTTCCCATCAGTAAAGCTTGGTTGTGTCGCCCAATCATATGTAGTCAGGGCAAACATATCATTATCAAAGCTACTAGTCGTGACTGCCTCAAAGTAATATTTTCCATACGGCAATTCAAGACCCGCCAAAGAAGCACGCCCAGCGCCATACGAACCGCCAACGGTATTCATATTAAATGTTATAGAAGTTGCGGTCTGACTGACAATCGAGGCTCCTGTAGTGCTACCATTGCCCGCACTTGTATAAACAGTTGGTTTAACAAAAGTATAAAAAGTTAATGAAACTGTTGAAATTGCTGGTGTTGATAGAACTCCATCTGATGCCTTTACTCTAAATGAAAAATTCCCAGCATTGGCCGTATTTGTTGATGGTGTTAGTGTAAAAACCCCGCTAGATTCAGATACCCCCGTAAGTTGAGGCGGCAAACTCGATGCGCTATATACGGCCGCCCCATTATACGCATCCCAATCATATGTTATAGGAAATCCACTTTCGTCTACGGCAACGGCTGTCAATGTGGTAGTAGTACCATCAGTATTCAAAGAATGTGTCGCCGATGGCGATGTAGTATATCTAGGTCCAATTTGTGGGCCCATAGACATTCTCTGCCATGCGACTCCATCCCACATATGAGCTGTCTGAAAATCTGTATCAAAACCAATATCACCAGCAGTGTTTCCAGAACTAGGAAATGAAGCAAGATTTGGATATGAAGTAACGGAACCGGCAGCACCGGCAGCACCATCGGCACCCGCTGGTCCGGCAGGGGCTGCAATAATCCATTGAGAGGTCGCACCATCATTGTATCGAATATACAATTTTAAGTCAGATGAATTAAACCACATGTCACCATCTGTCGGTGTTGTCGGTGCAGTATCAGAAACGGCTACAGTCGTGATGGGCCCAGTTGTGGACACCCAAACAGTTTTTGTGGAGTCATATGTATAACTAACGCCGTTTAAGGTTGTCGTATCCCCATTTGAGGGACTGTCTGGAAAGTTTAATGCCATTTTTATTTATCCTGTTTTTCGTATTTTATTTATCATTAGTTGTATAAATAAGATGCACCTGCAAAGTTGGCACCGGCGGCGCCTGTCTCAGCATATGCGCCTATAATTATTCTAGTGTCTGATATATCCACTGCTCTTCCAAATTCGTCCGTGGAATCGGTGGTGTCTGTATTTGGATTTTGGATGGTGTATAATAATGATCCATCATACTTATTAAACACATAAACAACGCCATCGCCGTCAGAGTTTTTGTCTGGCGCACTAACTACAATATAATTAGTAGAAACCGATATATTACTCCCAAAATAATCTCCTGCTGGAGAAGTTGTATTTGGATTGTTTATTGTGTAAAGTAAATTGCCGGTATCTGGATTATATACATATACCGCCCCTGCATTTGCGTTTCCATTCACTGTTTGACTCCTGGCACCTATAACCAAATGAGTATCAGTCATTTTCATCGACTGATGATAGCCCATCTGGGCGTTATCGGCATTCGCAGCCGGATTTTGTATTGTATGTCTAAGACTACCATCTGACATATTATATACATATACTACACCAGCGTTTAGATATGAAGCGGTATCTTCACTGTTCGCTCCAACAGCAAAATATGTCTCTCCTATTGTAACTGCATGTCCAAAGAAGTCATCTGTTACAGTGTTATACACATTTGGGTTTGTTAAATTATATACTAGATTACCAGTTGATGTATTGTAAACATACGCCTTACCACCAGATGCATCATCGCCATATGCGCTTGTTATAAAATACGTTCCCGATGTTGACAAATCCAAAGCCCAACCAAAAAGCAAGTTGTTTTCTGTGATGTCCGCTGTTGGGGGTTGATGTGAATGCAATAAAGATCCCGATACCGTGTTAAATACATGCACAGCTCCGACGCTAGTATAGGTCGATCCATAATCCGTGCTGGTCGATGATACAATTGTGTATGTATCATTCATTGCGACTTGTCTACCGAAGAGATCGCCAACCGGATCAGTATCACCGGAAAAACTTGGGTTTTGTAGTTTATGTTTCTGGGTGCCATCTGACATGTTATATATCCAAACTTGACCGGCATTGGCATTAGTATCATCATTGCCCATTTCACCAACAGCATAATAATCAGTTCCAAGTGCAAGCGAATACCCAAAATAATCTGTGGTGTTCATCCCATCTGATCTTTGTGTTCTCAACAATGTGCCATTTAGAAATGATAGGTTGCATGTTGTAATTGCAGTAGTAGTTGAGACTCCATCAGATGCTTTTGACCTAAATGAGAATCCACCAGCATTAGATGTGGTATTACTTCCAGTTAAAGTAAATACACCACCCGACCGAGTTACGGCAGTGACTTGCGGTGGTAAACTTGAGGCATTATATAGAGTCGTCCCACTATATGCATCCCAATCATAAGTCACCGGAAACGCGCCTTCATCTATTGCAGCTACTGTTATACTGACTGTACTTGTTCCGTCATTTGATAGTTGTAATGTGGGAGTTGGAGTTGTAGTAAATATCGGTCCAATATTCGAACCAACAGACATTCTCTGCCAAGTAGAATTGGACCACATATATACACCATTAGTATCGTTTGCATATGCAATATCACCATTAGTATTACCAGAACTAGGAAATGCAGCAAGGTTTGCATATGAAGTTACAGAAGAACCACCAGCACCAGTGGATCCAGTTGCTCCGGTTTGTCCTGCCGGAGTTGCAGGAACCCATTGACTACTCGAACCATCTGCATAATATACAAACATTGTCAAAGAACTCGAATCAAACCATTGATCGCCTGCACTAGGACTTGTCGGCGCAGTATCAGAAACAGTAACAGAAGAACCACCACCGGCTGCGGCGGGAGAACTTGTATTTCCCGAAGAATCTGTTTCTGTAGTTGTGAGTTTTCCATCAGAAGCGACAGTTAATTTTACTGTATTCGTTCCAGTACCAATTTTTAATTCTGGCACCTCGATACCTGTGGCAGTCGCCTTGATAGTTTGAGTACCCAAATTGAGTGTATTACCATCTAAATACAAATCTCTAAATTTATGCGTAGAACTACCCAAATCATAGGTAACATCGGTGTCTGGTATAATATTTGTACTTACTGCCGTTAAATCTACAGAACTAGATGATGATGCAGCTGTCGCATCCCTCATCTGCTTTATCGCATTAGACAATTTTACCATATTTGCAGTGGTAGCACCAGAAGAAAGAGTCAAAACTCTGGAATTGATTGCAGACTCTACAGCTGCATCTTCTGACAATCCGACAGATTTTGCAGCTCTTGCAAGAGAAAGTATTTCATCAACGGTGGCAGTTGGCGCATCTGTTGTAATCTTTGTTTTTACTGCTGCGATTGATGTTGATAGATTACTATCTGGCATTTAATAACCCTTTCAGTGATTTTTTACTATTTATAATTTTTATGGATGTGTTTCGTCATTTGGAGCATGTGTTGATTGGAATGTTTCTAGGTCTGTTACTCTTGCAGCCAAAGCGGTTAGATCTGCGGCGGTTGCAGCATCTGTGATACCATATCCTGCTAGAGTGGTATGTGAAAGAGTAATATCATCTGGTTTCCAATAACCATTTGTATTATCCCATGCTAATACTTGACCGTCTGTTGGTACGGTAGCATTTACATCATCTAAATGTGCTAAAGTATTAGGTTGTATCTGTAAAGAAATTCCTCTAATTTCAATGGAACCACCAGCTGCAAATAGTGCAGATCCCGCCCAACCAAAAATTAGAGTAGAATAATCTGGTCCTGTAAAGGATAAATTTTGAACGTCTGTTGTAACACTATTTATTGTTGTATTGCTATCAGAGGTTCCAGTTGCAGTTAGGATAGTTGACGTACCCGCCATAGATAATATTCCATCGCCTGCATTATATACTCTTATTTCATTAGCGGTTCCAGCCATTGCATTTTTTACTTGAAATGACGTATCGGCAGTGTCCGATACAATTCCCGCATATGTGATAATAATTGTCGAGTAATCACTATAAACTATAGGACTTGATGTTACTGTAGCGTCACCGGCGGTCCATGTAAGTGTTTCTAAAAGAGTAGAAACAGATTGTGGTACTCCGCTCGTGTCCTCAATTTCCCATCTATCAGTAGATGAATAATATTTCCATGTAGAAGTTGCAATTACATGTGTATCACCATCTACAGGAGTTGTTGGAAAATCTGGCATTATTAAATTCCTTTTTGTGCATCAGTTTGGAATTGTGGGTTGGTCTGTGGTATATTTGTAGATGGCCATTGTGGAGCATTGTCGGCAGTTGGGTTGCCAAAATCACCTGTGCCCCAAATAAGTTTTACGACACCATCTCCACCGCCGGCATCACCTGAAGAGCCTGGGTTTCTTCCAGAACCACCACCGCCGAAATCTCCACCCGAACCGGCGCCTAGGTTACTTTCTCCATGTTGACCGGACGAACCGCCTCTACCGGCCGCGCCGCCAAATCCGAGGGTTGAACTTGCCCACACACCACCAGATCCAGAAGATCCTTGGCCATTAATTCCAACACCACCACCACCAGTTGCATATTGCCCATAATTGTGTGCTCCGCCGCCGCCGCCACCGCCAGATCCGGATGAACCATTCGCTCCGGTAGGAAAGTTGACACCAACAGCACTTGGCGAACCGTTGCCGCCGTTACCGGAATAACCCCCAGCGCCACCACCACAACCACCAGTACTGGTGCCATGTGCCAGGATACTACCACCACCTCCATTGCCGCCACCATCTCCAATATATGTTCCGCCAGATGATCCGCTACCACCGCTGCCCTTAACTGTACTTTGACTAATAAAATAACTATGTGCATTGGAATTACCATGTCCACCTCGTCCAACTTTTAGAGGATATGTCTGGCCAGGCACCACTGGAATATTATTTTTCCAACCAAGTCCACCACCACCGCCGCCGATACCACTACCAGTGTTACACGCTCCACCGCCAATACACAAAGCATGAACATAATATACATCGGGCGGGCATGTCCAATTGTAATTCGTTCCAGTAACATTAGTGTGGGTATTTGGTATATTTGTAGAATTCTCTCCGCCAGGCTCACTTTCATAAAAAACCATACTATTTGAAGATACAACAGGATATTTCCATTCATAAGTAATGGTAGAGTTTGTTGTTTGTCCAGAAGTGTCTGTTGTGTAGATGGTCCAAGTAAAAGTATGCTGTGGAGCATACGCTGGTGTTAGAAATGTAAATTGGGCAGATCCATCGCCATTATCAACCATAGTAATAGTTGTGCCTCCAGTGACGTATCCGCCATTAACGTGGTCAGTGGCACCCGAGGTGATGGCGCCATGCCATGTGATATCCCCACCTTCCGGATCTGTAGATGTTGCAGTGATTACAGTACTATGTGGCAACGCATAATTAATGCCGTTGTTTGGGAGCGCATGTCCACTTGCAGACAACGGCGTACCCAGAGTAGTGAATCCGGTGTACGGCGCTGCGAGGGTGATTGGAGAGGGTGGTTGTTGTGAAAATGGAGCTCCAAATATTTCAAACCGACCTAGATCGCTACCTGTGTGATGACTTTTACCGGATGCATTTTTTTTATATCCCGAAACTAATATTTTTGCATCATCAGACAAAGCAAGTCTGCCAAAATGACAGTCAGTAAGTTTCTGAACTGGATTAGATGCAGAACAATCCATACCCAAAAATCCCGAAGGGTCTGGTATACAAGTATGTGTAGTTACAGAAGGATAAAATCTATTGGTTTTATCCCAAGAATCTAATAGATTTTTTTGATATATATGAAGTGCGCCTGTGTCAGATATTTCTTCTGGATTTATTGCATCTGCCAACTCTACATTTACCCAAGAAGAATCATTTTGACTCATACAAGAAAATCCCCATCTAGCACCACCATTCGCTGCTGAAAATAGATTACCAAAAGAATAACTACCTAACGAAAATGTATGAGTTGTACTAGAATCCAGATCAGAATTAGTTCCGGTATGATTTGAAATGTCAATAGCTTGCGAAGTCGTTACAGTAAAACTATCTCCCGATCTCACTATTCTGTTTCGAATAAAGGTCTGTGTTCCAGTGGATGGGTTTGCCCAGCTGTTATGATGGGTTGGAATAAGACTATTTCCATCAAAAATTGTGGATTCGTCTGGCATAGCAAAATTATAGACAATTGCATAAACATATTGAGAAGGATATGAAACGCCGCCCGACCGTATCAAAGATATTGTATGTTCTCTACCATTTGAATCGACATTAAATGCTAGCACAATCGCAACCACATCATTATCACTTCCAATGGATGTGAAGGATACACTTAAATCAAAAGCATCGACTTTTCCATCAGCTGGAGTGACAAATCCGACATATGATGTTGAATTCACAGTACAATTAATTGCGCCTGTAGCTTCAGTATAATTCCATGTATCTAGTTCATCAGGATAGGAAGGTTGTGGCCTATCAGGCCTACTATTGGGACTTCCACCACCATGCGAAAATCTGTGCCAACCATAAAAGACTCTTTTTGCAGTATATTCATTGATATATTTAGCACCAACATATGCGCCAGGAAAATAAAATCCATTATGTTCATATGGAGCGCCTACTGCTAAAATTGACCCATCAAAATTCAGATCTACTCTATCACCAAATCCATCGCCAGACACTCCAATAAAATTTTCAATAATACCATTAGTTTGTAACTCCCAAGTATCACTAGCGTAATCCGCTTGAAACCATTGATTTGATGTTCCAGTTTTTTCATATATATAAACTGCACCAGCTGGATATGTATAATTTGATGTAAATTCATTAGTACTAGAAACTATGCCGCCTTGATTTTTTCTTGTATTCGTATCGCCTGCACCATAGGGTGCGTTGCTTTCTATGACATTGGTTACTGATTGGCCTGGGTCACCGACAGCGATTTTTGTTCCATCTTTTGATATAGAAATGCTGTTAAATCCAAATCTATTATTAGTTGTGTTGACTGCGTTGTTATCATAGTCGGGAGGCAAAATATTAGTAACATATCGCCATACAGTTCCACTGCCGCCAGTTTTTTCTAAAACCTGAACAAATCCGCCATTATAGTTCGGAGTACTCACAATTATTCTTCGAGTATCGACTCCGTCATCAATTTCTCCAGCAATATCAACCGAAGCGCCAAAACTACCAGCTTCATAATTACCATATAGTTTTTCATCCAAAGACCAATTATTATTAGAGTCTTTTTCATAGATGTAAACGGCGCCATAGTTGTACCAATTGGGATCTGGAGTCGAATTAGTTCCATCTGTTGCCGATTTATCAGCATATTGATTGTGTGTGGTTAATTTTGGTCCTTCCAATCTATATCCCACAACTAAAGTTGTACCACCTTTTGATAATGCGATAGTCATACCAGCTGGAGGCACAATTACACCACCACTTCCAGCGCCTCTGGTCCCAGAATGCCATGCTGATGAGGGCTTATTAAGATCTGTGGTTATATTAAAACTGCCAGTCCAAGGCATGGCAGTTGGGTCATATGCACTTGGACTCAATTTGTGTGCGACACGAGTCCATATTCTAGTTATTGGATCTCTATTAAAAATATCGACATATGGTAATTCTTCACTTCCATCAGGTTCCCAGATATCAGCACCAATAGTTTCACCAGTACAAGCAACCGCGGCAGTTAATCCATCAGCTGATAATGCCACAGTTTTACCGGCATATCCAAATCTTGTTTGTACACTTGCGCTATAAATACCGCCTGGGTGATAACTTTCATGGGGGCCGTAAATACCACCAACGCCAGAGCGACCCATAGCATCATATTGTCCATTAGGAAATTCTTCCGTAATTCCCATAGGTTGATAAATATACAGTTCTGACGCAAAAGTTGGAAACTGAGTTCCTTCTTGGGCTGGATTTTTAACCCATGTATCATCTACGGACTTATCATAAATTAAAGCTTTGTTCCAAATTGCGTCCGAAACAATTAAAGTACTTCCATCTGAACTTATATCAATAGATTTTCCATGACCAAGGTAATCCGGTCCGACAGAGTATCCCCATTCGAATATCATTGTTCCATCTTCCCAGCCTACTCTACTAAAAATTCTAAATGCAGAAATTGTAGTTGTAAAAAATATTGGATCTAATGAATCATCATAGGCCTTAAAAGTCGCTATAATATCAATTGGAGATGTTGGAGATCCTTCACTGGGCAGTTGAGAGATGACAAGAACATTATCTGTTTGATTAAAATTAACATCAGCGCCATTTTGAATTGTATCTATTACCCATGAAATAGGTTTTTGATCGGGGTCATCTGCAGCTGCTGTGATTGTTACTAATGATCCGGTTGACGATAAAGAATATGCAGAATCTATTCCTGTTATTTCAGTCATCGGATGATTTGTCATAACATTGTCTGTCGCATACCAACCAGATACAGCATGTCTCCATTTATCATTTGGTGTAGATCCGGTATATGTATAACTTCTATTTAAATCTGTTACAAACGCTTCTTGTCCGACCAACATTCCAGTTAAAGCTAATAATTCTGTTGTATTTGCGACTATTAATGGAAACCCATTATTACCCGCACTCCATTCATTATTTGCATCGCTCCATGTCAATACTTGTGTATCTGTCGGTGGGGTTGTTGTTGTATCTACATCTGTAAAATCTGAAAATACTTCTGGAACAATACTAAATTCAAATTTTGATGTTGTGTTATTCCATATCAGAGTTTGTCCCTGTGACGGGGCAGTATCTATCACATCAGTAAGATCTATTAATTCTTGTGGGATATCGACCTCTGGTAACTCAACGCCAGCAGAATCAGTTGATACTTGTTTTAATTTTCCATCATCTGATGCTTTTAATTTAACTGCATTATTACCAGAACCAATCGTCACTTGCGGAAGAACGATACCTGTCGAATTTGCAGAAATTGGTTGTGTGCCCAAAAAGATAGTAGTAGCACTGATATGCAAATCTTTAAAAGCTTTGGATGAAGAACCTAAATCATATACTTCATCTTGAGTTGGAATTAAATCTTGAGAATTTGTCACTAAAGTACCACTGGAATGTGGCAATTCAATTGCTGCATTACTATCAGAATTTGGAGAAATGATAGTAAATGTTCCTAAACCTTCGGAATTTCCTACAATTTTAAGTTTAGACATTTATAATACTCCTACACATATGTATTTATACTGGCAATGTTAGAGTTGTAGTCGCCTTTTTCACGTTTAAACCATCAGTTGCTGTGATTGTCAAATCAAAACTACCACCAAGAGTAGTGTCTGAATTTGGAGTAATTATAAAGGTATTTTCCGGCCCTGTGCCTGATGGATTAGTAAATCCAGCTGTGGTATTTAACGCAACATAATCGAAATCTGTTGTGAATGGATTTGCAGTACCTACATTATCAAGAGATTCCATTTTGAATGACCTTGGTCTATTTGTATTGCCAAAGAGTCTGCGTACTACTGCAATATCAGAAATTGTTGCAATATCCATTGTAAAATCAGCTGCGCCGCCGCCACCCAAATCTGCATCAGAGATTGTTATTGTGTCGCCTATGACATGCCCTTGATGGTTTGAAACATGACCTTCATCGTTAGTCGTGGTTACTTGAACGCCTGTACCAAGAGTAACGACTGTCACATCTGTAACATCTCCATTAGCATCAACGATAATGTCAAATGTTCCAACCGTACCAGTGCCACTTGATGTTCCAGTTACAGCCGAATATGTTCCTTCCGTCCTTAAAGCATCTGCTGCACTAAAATTATTCATTGTGCTATTAGCGACCGGCGTCCAGTTTCCTGATGAAAATTCACTTATTTCATCAGTTTGTGATTTGCTGATATCAAATGGTGTTGTATGTCTTTTTTCTGTTACTACTCCATTAGTAGAGATTCTATCTGCTACTGCTCCATTTTCTGCATATGTAAATCCCGTCCAAGGTTTGAAATTTGAAGTTTCAAATGACCACCAGATTTCATTTCCTACTGGCTCATCGACTGTTACAGTAATTGCGGTTGAAGTTCCATCATTATTTAAAGTATAATTCAAATCA
>ENA-OWPI01004326-OWPI01004326.1-marine-metagenome-genome-assembly--contig:-NODE-4326-length-11431-cov-3.334508_pt1 | contig 11431 bp, 8 predicted proteins | sample MGYA00238138_ERZ651775 | MGnify/ENA primary metagenome ERZ651775 (study PRJEB26906, sample SAMN06265043) | marine metagenome | isolation source: Helgoland LTER site | place: Germany:Helgoland, sampling...
ATGATTTAGCAGTTGTTACTGTTAAAACAGCTAAAGGCCCAAGCGTTGAAGAAGATGCTGATGATGCAGCTGAAGGTGAAGCAGACACTACTGCGGAATAATCAGTTTGTCTGACATTCGTCTAATCGTGGGCCTGGGTAATCCAGGCCCCGAATATCAAAACACTCGGCACAATGCCGGTGCAATGTTTGTTGAAAGCTTAGCTTCAAGGTTTAACTGCCCTTTAAAGTTTGAAAGTAAGTTTTTTGGTTTTACTGGTCGCTTTACACTGCACGGTCAAGACATCCGATTACTCATTCCGACTACCTTCATGAATAGAAGCGGTCAAGCCGTTGCTGCAATATCGAACTTCTACAAAATAGATTACACCCAACTATTGGTTGCGTTCGATGAACTCGACTTTGAGCCAGGCATCGCTAAATTCAAAATAGGTGGAAGCTCCACGCAAAATGGCATTCGCGACATTGTTGCGAACTTAGCCAATCAGCGAGAGTTTTTGCGCTTGAGAATAGGAATTGGTCATCCCGGACACAAAGGTAAAGTAACTGGTCATGTTTTAGGTAAAGCCTCACAGGCTGAGCAAGAAAAAATAGATGCGGCTATAGACGAAGCTATACGCTGCATAGAGATATTGATTAAACAAGATTTAGTCTCTGCCACGCAGCGCTTACACTCTTTTAAAGCGGATTAAGTATTAGTTGGTATTGCGCATGGCGCAGTACTTCTCAAGAAATAGATATTAAAGGACAACGAATATGGGTTTCAAATGCGGCATTGTTGGCAGGAACCATTAACTCCAAATCCAATTCGTCGCAGCGATCTTCTATCAATGGTGCGCAAATCAGCCCTCGTCCGTGCGTGGCCATGAAGTTGACAACCTCGGGTGTTGCGTGACGCGCAGCAACTAGAAAATCACCTTCATTCTCTCGGTCTTCATCGTCGACAACGATGATGACTTCTCCGTTGCGAACGGCTTCAATGGCCGCTGGAATGTTGTCGAGTTCATTCATGGCGCAAAAGTAGGGATTAGAAAGGGGATGTGTGCCCTAAATTTGCCCCATGATTTTACCGATAGTTGCATTTGGGGATTCGGTGCTGAAGGCGGAGGCTGCTGAAATTGTCCAGCCGCACGAAGGCTTGGCGGCTTTGATCGAGAATATGTGGGAAACCATGTACGATGCGGATGGAGTTGGGTTGGCTGCCCCGCAAATTGGCCAGTCGATTCGAATTTTCGTTTGCGATGGCTCGCCTTTCGCGGATGGAGAGCGAGGAGATGCCTCGTGCGTTGATTTCAAACGCGTGATGATTAACCCTGTGATATTCGAGGAGTCAGAGGAGTTGTGCGACATGGAGGAGGGGTGTTTGTCTATACCGGGCATTCGCGAAGGGGTTGAGCGACCCGTTTCCATTGGCGTGGAATATTACGATGCGAATTGGGAATTGAAGGAGGAGAGGCTCACCGGACTAGCCGCGCGAATTGTTCAACACGAAAACGATCACTTGGACGGGATGCTGATCACGGATCATATTCCGCCCATGCGCCGGAGATTGCTCCACGGAAAGTTGCGCGACATTGGCAAAGGCAAGGTGCCTGTCAGTTACCGGATGCGTTTTCCTCAGCAGCGCGGTCGATGATCAACTTGTCACCTGCAATACAGGTCGGGCTTTTGCTTGTGCTCTCTTCCCCGCTCATGCGCTGCACGGAAGACGCTTCCTCAGATCGTTGTGCCGATCGCCTGGCTGCAATTGCAGACATGGAAGAGCAGATGCTTGCATCCCCAGAAACACTGAACGCTTCATTGCGGAGCGATTTGATGCGTGCCTATGCTGAATTTTCAAATGGTTGTCATGATTTTGAGCAGACACCAGAGTTTCTTTTTCGAAGAGCAGATTTGCTTCGGTCCGCGGGCCAATTTCAAGAAGCGATGACCCAGCTTCGTGACATTCATGATCATTACAAGGACTTCGATAAGCGTCCCATTTGTGCATTTTTGGTTGGCTTCATTGCTGAAGTTGAGCTCAATGACCGGGAGCAAGCGCGGAAAATTTATGAGCAGGTGATTGAGCTGCACCCGGAGAGTCCCGCAGCAATTTGGGCGAAACAGTCCATTGAAAACTTATCAGTAGTGCCATAGCAAGGGAAGATTGGGTCGGTCAAAAGCATTGTGTGATTGCAAAGGTTAAGTCGATTTCGCTTCATACTTTTGTGCCCAAATTCAAATGAAAATGGGTCAAAAATTCAGAGCAGGAGTATTGAGTGGAGAAGAAGTACGTGCCGTCTTTCAAGATGCGCAAAAAAACAAATACGCTCTCCCCGCAGTCAATGTCATCGGTTCAAACTCCATCAATGCCGTGCTTGAAACGGCCCGTGATTTGAATTCGCCTGTGATTGTGCAGTTTTCCAATGGTGGAGCGGTTTTTAATGCAGGCAAAGGATTGAAAATGTCTGACCAGCAAAATGCTGTGCTCGGTTCCATTGCCGGAGCACACCATGTACATGCCTTGGCAGAGGCCTATGGTGTTCCCGTCATTTTGCATACGGACCATTGTTCACGCAAGTTGTTGCCGTGGATTGATGGTTTGTTGGATGCGAGTGAAGCACACTTCGAAAAGACTGGAGCACCTTTGTTCAGTTCTCATATGATTGATCTGAGTGAAGAACCCATTGAGGAAAACATTGCGACGTGCACGACCTACCTCGAGCGTATGCACAAGATGGGCATGTTCCTAGAGATTGAGCTCGGCGTGACCGGAGGAGAGGAAGACGGGGTAGACAACACGGACATTGACAGCAGCAAATTATACACGCAGCCAGAAGAAGTTGCCTTCGCTTATGAAGCGTTAAACGCCGTGAGCGACCAATTCACGATAGCAGCGGCATTCGGGAATGTCCATGGGGTTTACAAGCCAGGGAATGTCAGTTTGACGCCAAAAATTTTGGACAATAGTCAAAAACATATCGAGCAGAAATTCAACACAGGAAGCAATCCTGTGGATTTTGTTTTTCATGGAGGCAGTGGTTCGAGCGTAGATGAAATTCGTGAAGCCATTTCTTACGGTGCCATCAAAATGAACATTGATACGGACATGCAGTGGGCGTTTTTGAGTGGCATACGCGATTATGTGGATCACAACCACGATTACCTCAAAACGCAAATCGGTAACCCGGAGGGACCAGAGGTTCCGAATAAGAAGAAGTACGATCCGCGTGTTTGGCTGCGTCAAGGCGAAACATACTTCAGCGCTCGTCTCAAGCAGGCGTTTGAGGATTTGAATTGCGTGAACCGAAACGCCTAATGCTCAAATCATTTCATTTGAAGGCTTCCAAATCACATCAGCGTTTGCTGGATTTGGCAAAAACGGATGGCCACCGCTCGGTAACGGACTTTTTTGAAGAAGAACCAGATCGTTACCATTCCATGCATGCGGAAACGAATGGGCTGATGATGGATTGGTCCAAGCATCGCATTTCGAAAGCGACAATGGAAGCGCTGCATGAGCTGGCGTCTGAGGCGCGCTGGCAGGAAGGTCGTGAAGATCTATTTTCAGGGTCTGCCATCAATCAAACGGAAAGACGAGCCGTCTTACACATGGCGCTGCGAGCAGAAGATGGCGACAACTTCAAGGTAGATGGTGACGATGTAATGCCTGCTGTTTTGGAGGTGCGCAAGTCCATGCTAGCTTTTGCAGATGAGGTGCGAGCCAACGCTGAAATCCACAACGTAGTGAACATAGGCATCGGTGGTTCCGATCTCGGTCCATTGATGGTAACCAAGGCCTTGCGTCGGTTCCATGATGGAGGTCCGAGCATTCATTTCGTGAGCAATGTGGATGGCGCTCATTTGGAAGCGGTTCTCGATGGATTGAATCCTAAAAACACGCTCTTCATAGTGGTCAGTAAGACATTTACGACGCAGGAAACAATGGCCAATGCGATGGCAGCCAAAGCGTGGTTGGTGGATGCCCTTGGAACAGAAGCTGTTCAGTCACACTTTGCTGCAGTCTCCACGAATCTCAGTGCTGCAGGGGAGTTTGGAATAGATGCGCAGCGAACATTTGGTTTTTCAGATTGGGTTGGTGGTCGCTATAGTTTGTGGGGGCCGGTGGGGCTGTCCATTGCCTGTGGGGTTGGAAGTGGCAATTTCAAGGCGTTGTTGAAAGGGGCTCGTGCCATGGATATTCACTTTCAACAGGCTCCTGATCGGGAGAATTTACCGCTCATTTCAGCGTTGACAGGCATTTGGTCGCGCGAGTATTTGGGGTTTGAGACCCAAGTGGTCTTGCCCTACGCCCAAGACTTGGATCGTTTTCCGGCCTACTTGCAACAGGCAGATATGGAGTCGAACGGCAAATCCACGGGCCGAGACGGTAAACCCGTGTCTCATGCCACAGGCGCTGTTGTCTGGGGAGAGGCGGGAACCAATGGTCAGCATGCGTTTTATCAACTGTTGCATCAAGGTACTTCCATTCACCCTGCAGACATCATAGCTGTAAAGAGCCCCATGTCACTGCATCTTGAGCATCATGAGAAATTGCTTGCCAATGCCATTGCCCAAGCCGAAGCATTGATGGTGGGAAGGCGATCGGACCAAGTGGTTGCTGAAATGGAACAGAAAGGTGCATCTCTTGCAGAAATTGAAGCGGTAGCTCCTCATCGGGTCTTTCAGGGAAATCGGCCGTCAACGTTTTTTCTTCTGGATCAGCTTGATCCCGAAACGTTGGGGATGCTTATCGCTTTCTATGAGCATAGAATCTTCGTGCAAGGATTGATTTGGAATATCTGCAGCTACGATCAATGGGGCGTTGAGTTGGGAAAAAATTTGGCGAACCAAATTCTGAAGGAGTGGAATGGTGAATCTTCCGCGACCCATGATCCGAGCACAAATGCGCTGATGCAGCGAATGAAACAGAAGTGAGACCTTGCTCGAGCTTCTCGGACAAGGGTGAAATGGACCGGATGATGAGATTGGGGACATTTGTTGTTGGTGTTTTGGTCGTTTGCAATTAGTTTGCATCCCTAGGGGATATCAAACGCTTGAAAAAACGATCGCATGAAAAAAATTCTTGGCTTCATCTTTTCCTTCGCTGCAGTGGGTGCATCGCTGGCCAACGTAGTTGGTCTTGAATCGGAGGTTTACGCTACCTCTGATTATGGCATTACGCATCGGCTTTATGTCACCTTTGATAGTTCAGGGGATGAATTAGTCGCGATATATGGGACGGTTGGGGAAAATGAAAATTCTCCGCTTTCGGTTCTTTCCTCCGCACCCATTTTCAATTCCACGTTAGGAACAAATTTTGGAGAAGGCATCAACCCTCTCTTTTTCGGTGCTTTTCCGGAAGTAGAATTCGACAGTTGGTTCACCATCGGGACGTCAGACAATTCCGGATCAGGTGGTGTGAATTCAGTGGGTATGGAATCGTACCTGGCGGATTTCAACAATGGCGATGGGTTCACCGTAGAATCATTTACGGGAGCATCGTGGTTTGTGATTCCTGGTGCCTCGGCAGATGCGATTGCCGGTGATGATAATCGCGTCTTGATTGCGCAACTCACTACGAATGGCGTGGTGGACGTAGTGATCAATGTGCAGAGCGATGATGCCGCTGGAAACACGACCAATACGACTGGATTGACGTTGTCTTTTCCGCAAATAGAAACCGGGTGCACGGATGCAGACGCTTGCAATTACAACCCCTTGGCAGAATTGGATGATGATTCTTGTTCTTACCCGGGGGATACATGTGACGATGATGACACCAACACCATTGGAGATGTGTACACTGAAAGCTGCGCGTGCGCGGGAGAAGCAGTGATCGCCGGTTGCACAGATGATTCGGCTTGCAATTTTGACCCTGAAGCAAACCAGACAGATTCGTCGTGTTACTACGAAGGAGATTCATGCGATGATGGAGATGCAACAACCGGAGGAGACGTTTACAATGCGAACTGCGCGTGTGAGGGCTTTGATATTGTTTTTGGATGCACCGAAGAAGGGGCATGCAATTATGAAGAGGCGGCAGAGGCCTCCGATGGTTCCTGTATTTTTCCAGGCGATGCCTGCGATGATGGATTGAACAATACCCTCAACGATGTTTACCAGAGCGATTGCAGTTGTTCGGGTGACTTGGTTCCTACGGGACCTGCTGGATTGGACTACGAAGTTTACGCCACATCGGAATATGGAACCACCTATCGTGTGTTCGCAACCTTTGATGCTCCAACGAATGAGCTGATTGCGGTTTACGGGACGCAAGCAGCTCCACTCTCGATTGCCACTACGACCTCTTTTTTCAATTCAACCTTGGGGACGAATTTTGGTGAAGGCATTAATCCGCTGTTCTTTTCCGCATTTCCAGAGGTTGAATTTGACAGTTGGTTCACGATTGGTTCCTTCGACAATACGGGATCAGGAGGGGTGAATTCAGTTGGAATGGAGCCTTACTTCGTAGCATTCAATGCTGGCGATGGCTTTACCATTGACACGTTCATTGGAGGCTCTTGGTTTGTTGTTCCTGGCTCATCAGAAGATGCTGTCTCGAGCGAAGACAATCGGGTTTTGGTCGCGCAATTGACCACCGATGGAGTGGTGTCGATGACCATGAATTTTCAATACGATGATTTGGAAGGAAACTCAAACAATACGGATGGGTTGACCATCTCATTCCCCGAAGTGGCTTCAGGATGTACCGATGCGGAGGCCTGCAACTACGATGCTGAGGCTGAGGCCAATGATGGCAGCTGTTCGTATCCTGGGGATGCCTGTGATGATGGTGATTCGGGCACGATGAATGACAGCTACGACTCGAACTGCGGTTGCGAAGGTGAGGTCATCGTAGCGGGATGCACAGAAGCAGGTGCTTGCAACTACGATGCCTCGGCCAATGTCGACGACGGTTCTTGTGCATCTTTGGACGAATGTGGTGTTTGTGGTGGCGATGGTATCGCCGACGGTGCTTGCGATTGCGAGGGAAATGGTCCAGAAACCTATTATTCATGCGATGGTGATTGTTTGAATGATGTTGACGGCGATGGCATTTGTGACGAACTCGAAATTCCGGGATGTGTGGATGAAATGGCCTGCAACTACAATGAGGATGCGACCGATGATACCGGCGATTGCAACTATCCAGATGACTTATATGATTGCGATGGCAATTGCGTCAATGACTTGAATAACAACAACCTCTGTGACGAATTGGAAACTTTTGGGTGCACGTCTGAAACAGCAGACAACTATGACCCCGAAGCATTGACGGATAACGGTACGTGTGAATGGTTGGGCGGCCTGGTCGAATCTTTGAGTTATGAGGTTTACGCTGAGGATGGAGTAGAAGGGACGACAACTTACCGACTCTACGCCAATTTTAACAGCGATGAGATAGAGGTGATTGCGGCTTACGGCACGAACGCTGCACCTTGGCAAATGACGCCAAGCTCCTCCTTCTACCAAGATCCATTTGGTACGCCTTTGGCGAGTGGTATCAATCCCGCCTTCTTCGGAGCGTTTCCTTCGCTGGAATATGACACTTGGCTCGCCTTGGGTGCCGCTCCGGGAGAGCCGGATGGAACGAATGCAGCAGGCATGGATGCTTTCTACCCCGCTTTTGAGGCGGGAGGCGCGCTCGAAGTTAATACTTTCTTAGGGGGTTCCATTTTCGTTATTCCTGGCCAATCGACCCAAACGGTTCCTGTTGAGGGCAAGGTTTTGCTTGCGCAAGTGACCACAGATGGAACCACGGAAGTACTTTATAACCTACAGATTCGGGACGCTGATGACCAGTCTGCTGAAATCGTAGGCATGGAGTTGACCTTCCCGCAGGTAGAGGTCACAGGCACTGGTTGCACGGACATTGAGGCATTGAATTATGACCCAGGAGCCTTGCTGGATGATGGAACATGTGAATACCCAGAGCCAAGCTACACGGGATTGACTTTTGAGCAGGTTGCAAGCAATGAGCCGGAAGCAGGAATGAGAACCTTCCGGGTATACGCCAACTTTACGAACCCGAATGATCAGCTCACCGCAGTTTTTGCTCAACAAGGCAATCCGATGAGCATCACTACCACCTCTTCGTTCTATCAAAATTCACTCGGAGGTGCATTCGCGAATCAAATCAACCCATTTGTTTTTGACGTCGATCCAGATGCGGCGTACGATAGTTGGTTTACCATCGGTGGGGAGGACTTCAATGTGAACCTGTCGACCATAGGACTGGATGATGCCGCGGAAGCGTTCGAAGCCGGAGGAGCATTTGAGGTGGACAATAATCTCGGTGGAAGTTGGTTTGTCTTGCCGGATACGGAGCCCTTGGCTTTCCCCGATGTCGATGGCCGCGTGCTCATCGCTCAGCTGACTACGAACGGTCAAGTCAATCTTGAAGTTAATCTGCAGTACCGCGCGCAAGACGGGTCAAATCCACAGGCTTTAGCCCAATCATTGGTGTTCCCGGATCTCAATTTTGGTTGCACCAATGAAGAGGCCTGCAATTTTGACGAAGAAGCAGAGGAGGATGATGGAGGTTGCATTTTGCCAGAACTCTACTACGATTGCGACGGAGAGTGCAACAATGACACGGATGGCGATGGCGTTTGCGACGAACTAGAAGTCGCGGGCTGCACGAACCAAGAAGCGGACAATTACAACAGTGCCGCAACGGACGACGACGGTTCCTGTGAATTTTTGGGTTGCACCAACGAGGGAGCTTGCAATTACGACCCTTCGGCCAATGTGAATGACAACTCGTGTGTGTTCCCCGAATTGTTCTACAATTGCGAGGGCGAGTGCAACAACGACAGCGATGGTGATGGCGTATGCGATGAGCTCGAAATATTGGGTTGCACTGATCTGGATGCGGCCAATTACAATGAGAACGCTACCGACGACGATGGTTCATGCGAATTCCCCGGGTGTACCAATCCGGATGCAGAAAATTTCGACCCTGAAGCCAATGTGGATGATGGCTCTTGCATCGCTCCAGGCTGCATTTACCCCAACGCGGCCAACTACAATCCGCTCGCCTCGTTTGATGACGGCAGTTGCTCTTTCGAAGGTTGTACCGACACAACAGCAAATAACTACTGCGCACTCGCGCTGGTAAACGATGGTTCATGCACTTACGACATACTGGGTTGTACCTATGCAGAAGCAGACAATTACTCGCCAAATGCCAATGTGGACGATGGTTCTTGTGAATTGCCGGAAGGCGAGGTGGACTGTCCTTTCGATACAGATGGCAACGGCTTGGTGGGTTCTGCCGATTTGCTTGAATTCTTAGCTGCTTACAGCTACCCTTGCCCGTGATGTAAGGAAGATTTTAAAAAAAGCCGCGCCTGCGAAGGTGCGGCTTTTTTGTGGGTCATCATTTGAGTGTAAATTAGACACCAAGTAATCGCCTGAAACAACAATTCGATGAAGCAATCAAAAAACCGTTTGTCGTTCTGGCAAATCTGGAACATGAGTTTTGGGTTTTTGGGTATTCAGTTTGGTTTTGCGTTGCAGGGGGGGAATATGTCGCGCATTTTCCAAACGCTGGGAGCAACACCAGATGAACTTCCGGGACTTTGGATTGCGGCCCCCTTGACGGGGCTTTTGGTTCAGCCAATCATCGGGTATTTGAGCGATCGCACGTGGCATCCGCGCTGGGGGAGGCGCCGTCCATTCTTTTTGGTTGGTGCAATTCTGAGTTCCTTTGCCTTGTTTTTTATGCCGTTTAGTTCGGCCCTGTGGATGGCTGCGGGCTTTTTGTGGATTCTGGATGCTTCCATTAACATTAGCATGGAACCCTTTCGCGCATTGGTGGCGGACAAGCTACCAGAAGGTCAGCGAAATTTTGGGTTTGTAATCCAGACGCTCATCATTGGTATAGGTACATGGATTGCTTCCAATTTGCCTTGGATGGTCACTCAGCTGGGAGTTTCCAATGAAGCGCCATCGGGGGAGATACCCGATTCTGTGTTTTATTCTTTTGCCATAGGAGCGGTCGTTTTCCTTTGTACTATTCTGATAACCGTATTTACCACGGATGAGGATCCTCCAGGAGATCTAGCACAATTCGAAAAGGACAAGCAAAATTCTGCGGGCTTCTTTTCGGGCCTGCAAGAGATTGTTAAGTCCATTGCAGGTATGCCCAAAGTGATGCTGCAGTTGGGGATTGTGCAGTTTTTCAGTTGGTTTGCCTTCTTCACCATGTGGTCATTTGCAACACCTGCTTTGACAGAGCATGTTTTTGAGGCGCCAAACCCTTTGCCGGATGCTGTTGGCTTTGAAGTGTCTAGTGCCCGCTTCAATGATGCTGCCAATGAAGTTTCCAGTGCGATGGGTGTCTATGGGCTGAGCTCCATGGTTTTTGCTCTTTTATTGGCCTTTTACACAAGCCGTTTCAAAATCAACCGGCGTTGGATTCATGCCGTTTCCATGGCGATTGGTGGAATGGGTTTTGCAGGGATGCTTGCTTTGGATCCCGCCACCTCTTCCAATCTAGGTTGGTGTTTTGCGTGCATAGGTATTGCTTGGGGCAGCATTCTGTCCATGCCATATGCAATGCTCTCTAGCACGATAGTGCCTGAGAAAATGGGAATCTACATGGGGGTGTTCAATATGTTCATTGTATTGCCGCAGATTGTGGCTGCTTTGGGAGGAATCACCTGGTTGAACGATTTATTTTATTCAGGTGAAATTTCGGGGACCATGCAATTAGCGGGCTGGAGTTGTCTGTTGAGCGGTATAACTGTGATGTTTGTCAGTAAGGAGGTTGGATAGTATTTGGCAAAGCCGTTTGTGGACGTTTACGTGTCATTCGTACACAGATTATTGGGTATTGTGGGAATTTATTCGTACTTTTCTGCCGATTGAATGCTTGTGCTCAATGGTCGCATATATGTATTCGTCTAAAACTTAATCATATGAAGAAGGGAAATGTTCTTATCATGATGCTTGCTTTTACAGTAGCATCTTACGCCCAGCAGTTGACTTTAACCGTCGACCTCTGTGACGCAAATCCTGCGGAAGTTCGAATGACCGGTCCTTGGTGGGGCTGGGATCCAATGGGCGGACCCATTGCGGCCGACAACGGCGATGGAACTTGGACAATCACACTGGATACGCCTACAGAAAACATGGAATACCTCTGGGTTTCTGATGCGGTTCAAGAAAACATCATTGGTTTGGGTTGTGCACCCATCACGGACGGTGCGAACTACGCCAACCGATTGTGGGAAGCGGGTTCGGGCAATGTGACTGCTGACGTCTACAATTCATGTGACCCTTGTGGCACTGTGATCGAAACAGCAGCGGTAACGTTCAATGTGAACATGGCACTGGAAGAAGTTGCCGAGAGCGGCGTTTTTGTTGCCGGAGGAGCCTTTTTTGGTGCACCGGGTGCTTACCCAATGACGGATGAAGACGGAGATGGTATTTATACAATCACT
>ENA-OWPI01004329-OWPI01004329.1-marine-metagenome-genome-assembly--contig:-NODE-4329-length-11425-cov-3.120109_pt1 | contig 11425 bp, 13 predicted proteins | sample MGYA00238138_ERZ651775 | MGnify/ENA primary metagenome ERZ651775 (study PRJEB26906, sample SAMN06265043) | marine metagenome | isolation source: Helgoland LTER site | place: Germany:Helgoland, sampling...
ATTCGTAAATTTTACAGAGAACAGAAAAGGGGCAACCCAGCAATTGGGTCACTAGGAAAATTCATCCATGAGCCGTACTTCAAAGATCGAGCAGAGCCAGGACGTAAGATAGTTTTAGATAAAAAATTCGCATTAAAAGAAAAGCAATAGCAAAATTAAATATCAAACTTAATTCAGGGTCATCTATTTTACCCTTGTATTTCTTGCTTTCACAGAGATCAGAGAAATTTTTACACGTGATGGGCACTGCATTTCCATACAATCCGATTACAATTCTCCTCGCAGGTTTTGCTGCAATCGATACATCAAAATAGACATTCTCTGTAATTTTTGTCTGAGGAGAGCTCAATATTTTCTTGGGTGGTGCACCTACGCCATCGAGAACTTGACCCATCTGAGTGGAGAGAAAATATGCACCACCACCAAGCACGCCAAAACCAATCAATGATTGAGCAGTTCTAGCTGCCATCTGGAGGGATGAAGCTCCTCCCGGGGGGGGGGGTAATTGATTTTAATTTGCCGGAGGCGATGATCTGTAGTTTGATCGCAGCGGCGAACGATTTATGACTATTAATTATAGCTTTGGAGGCCTATCAGATTTCCTTATCCTTTTTCCCACAGCGCCAATAGACACCCCCAATTTCATCACTCGATAACGGTAAGTATAAGAATTGAGCGCTCATGAAAATCGGCGTATGGCTATCTTATTTGACTTTGATGCCCTCGGTCTCGCATTTAATTCCAAAACCTTAAATCCTTGGCGTGCTTGGCCTCGACAAGCTCATCAGACGAGCCTTTCGTTGGGGTGGGGTAGCTGCCCCAAATTTATCGATACGGGCTTGAATCCCCCGGTTCATGTCGTGTTGTAGTACATTTCAGCTGCTCGTGTTCTCTTGGGTTGAGTTATTCCGTTTGGGACCAGCATAAGGCCCCTGTTGGTGAGCCCACTATTTCGCGAACCTGGATAGTGGGGGCTGAGGGTGGTCTTGTGGTGAATGAATCGTGATAAAACTGCATCTTCGGGTAGAATATTGTGAATGAGGTGCCCTGGATGCGTTTTTGTTTCGCGAAAGTCACCCCTGCAACCAAGTACACCTGCCGAAAAGGAGGCGGTCTCTGTTATTACTTAGCGTCCCTGGTACGGCATAAATCACCAGCTATTCTTGAAATAGTAGTACTAACCCACCCCTTATAGACCTTCACCAACAATATCCCAGAATAACAACATGGCTACCGTGAACAGTGTCCAGGTCTTTGGCCGAAAGAAGACCGCCACTGCCGTCGCTTTCTGCAAGACAGGCCGTGGCCTCATCAAGGTCAACGGGTGCCCCATTGAATTGCTCGAGCCCGAGATTCTTCGCCTGAAGACTTTCGAGCCCGTCCTCATCCTTGGTCAGGATAAATTTGCTAACTTGGACATCCGAATCCGTGTCAAGGGGGGAGGTATTACTGCCCAGATCTACGCCATCCGGCAATCCATTGCCAAGGCCATCGTTGCCTACTACCAGAAATTCGTCGATGAGGCCAGCAAGAAGGAGATCAGGGATCTTTTGATTGGATATGACCGGAGCCTTCTCATTGCCGACCCCCGCCGGTGCGAGCCCAAGAAGTACGGAGGACGTTCTGCCCGCAGCAGGTTCCAGAAGTCGTACAGATAAAGTGCTTGGTTGTGCTAGGAAAAATAAAATGACTGAAGTGCTTTTGAAGGAAAATCTTATCACTTTTGTTTTTTTCTTTCTGCTCGTCGATTTTTTGTACTGTTGTTTGTTGTTCCTCCTCCCTTCATGAATACGTTTCAAGCTTCTCAAGTTCACGAATGTACTCGAGGCTCGACCCTCCCTCCTTAGCTCCTTCTACGAGAATTTTTTTGTAACTTTTCGTCGTCTTGTTTTTCTTTATGCCTCTACCGCTAACAAAAGTATATGCCCTCACATCTTTGCCATCAATCATGTTCACACCTACCACGGGTTTGACCTTATAAGCCAGCGGAACACCCTTTACAAGCAAGATGTGCCAGAAAAGAAGAAAAATGACAACTGTTAGCTACAGCGACGACAGTAAACGAGAGCATAGCAGAGCATCATCGGCCCTGGCGAATGTGGCACACCAGCAACGAACACCAGCAACGAACACGCTCCCTCTCACCTCCGTTGCACAGAGCAAAGCAAAGGCACGAGGGCTAAGCTCGTAAACTCTCCCCTCGCAATAACCGCCAACACACTCCTCAACACTTGCAGCCGTTCCCAGGTTAATGGTTAACACCCAGTCAGGCAGCCGTACTGCTACCGGTGGTGGGATGAAGAGCGATGCTGTTCGAACTTGTAGGACCGACCGATTCAGATTCGACCCGTAAGCAAAATACGACACAGAAAAAGAAGACACAAAGGTTGCAATGTTTGAGACGAGCAGCAAGCCGAACAAACAAGATCCTGACATCCCAAAGGCGAAAAAAGGAAAAAGGCACAACCTGTCCGATTCTTCACACGTTGTTGATGGAGGTGTGACCCTCGATAGTCCCTTTTTTACACCGCCCTGGTTTCGTTTCGGAACGGATGATCTAAGCTCCCCAACAGAAAATGCATAAAAATACTGGATGGAGGAGGTTGAGAAATTGGAAATAAGGCGCCTCCCGCTGGGTCAGCAAAACAGAAAGTTTCCCACCAAAGGTTTAAACCACCTAATTCCATTAGATACCCCCCCCCTTACTTTTTCGTCACGGCATTTTCTCAGGGAACTTTGAGAGCGGTTCTCTGCACACTAGCAGTCCGATTTTTCTCCTCTACGACAGCATCTAGAATGCCTCTCCCAATTCAGATAATCCCCTCTGTTCTTCCGGCCGATTTTGGAAACCTTGCGTCGTCTGTCCAGCGGATGGAAGAGGCTGGGTGCCATCGGATTCAGTTTGACGTTATGGATGGAAATTTTGTGCCCAACCTGACATTTGGCCCATCCACAATCCGAGATTGCCGGAAGTATACCTCTTTGCCCTTCGAAGTGCAGTTGATGGTATCAGAGAAGTGCCTAGATGCAATGCTAGAGGAGTGGGTGTCGGTTGCAAAGGGCCCAAACGGAGGTGAGACCATCTCGTTTGTGACCTTCCTTCAGTGCTTTATTTATTCTTCGGGCCTCAAATTTTTTTCTCGCCTCAAATTCTCAAAATTCTCACCCTTTTCTCCCCATTTTTTTTCCACAGAGCCTGGTGTCGTTATCGTTCACGTTGAAGCTTGCACTCACCTACACCGAACGCTCTCTCGAATCCGGCAACTTGGAGGAATCCCATCTGTGGCCCTCAACCCCCACACTCCTGCTGAGATGATCGAGAACGTCCTCGACCTTGTCGACCACGTACTCGTCATGACGGTCAACCCCGGCTTTGGTGGACAGGCTTTCATCCCTACAATGGTTGAAAAGGTAAAGAAAATTAGGGGGTGGATTGATGATAGGGGGCTTGAGATAGATCTCGAGGTTGATGGTGGAATCAAGCCAACGGAGGAGACGATTGGGCGATGCTCCGCAGCAGGGGCAAACTGCTTCATCGCCGGGAGCGGGATGTTTAAATACGACGACATGAAGGTTGGAGTGAAGGAGTACGTCGCAATGGCTGAGAAGCACCCCTTCAAGCCGGAGTAATTTTATTTTTTTGTGGCAACATTTTCGTCAACACTTTTCAGTTTACTTTTTTTCACTTCCCTACATCTCGGGCATTACTTTGCCTCCTTTACTTTTCCCGCCGCTTTGATCCACCTCCACAAAACATAAGCTACGATAACGTGTTTATATTCCTCGATAAACTTGGCGACCTTTTTTGCCACCTGAGCCACCCTGACGGTAATGCTTAGAATTTTGACACTTTTTCGGATGCCCTCTTCCGTAACATTATTGCAGCGTTTAACAATGGCGCCGGTTCTCTCTTCTCCTAGGTTGATGCCTAAAGCTGAGGCCAATGTCTGAGCAGAGCCAGGAGTGAGGGAAGTTAAGAAAGTATGAAGGGTCTTTTGCGTGGAGGGGAGGGAGAGGGTCAGGAGGAGTTTTTTGGTGAGTGCTGAGAGAAGCGGAGAGGAATCATTTGTTTCTCCCGCTGCTGAGGCTGTTGGACTGCTCATAGATGGGGAAGCAAGGGAGGAGAGGGACGAAAAGAAATCGTTTCCTCCCTGAAAACTGCTGTCAGTTTGAGAAGATTCGCTTGAGGTATTAGCAACAGTCCCGCCAGCAGCATTCCCAGCAGCAACACCACCCTCTTCTCTGACTAGCCTGCCGTACATTTTGCTTGCCAGTTGGTCCCCCAGTTCTCCTCCCCTTCTGGCATCCTCCCGTGCCCTCCCCTTGTCCCCTTCCCCCTCCCTTGCCTTCCCCCTCCTATGATAAGCCCTCCCTAGCACGCTCGGTGGCAGCCTACGAGAAAACCCGGGTGACAGGTTTATCACCGAATTGCACGCATCCACAGCGGAGGGGAAAGAGGACAACTTCGAGAGGCAGAGAGACTGGTGGATTCTGTTTGTGGCAAATTCTAGGAGGGCCTCATCGAGATTGCAGTCAGTCAGGACACTGCCGTTGTTCTCGCTCTTGCTGTCACTGTCACTGTCGCCGCCCACGCTGCTATCACCGTTCTCGATCTGAGAAAGGTGAGGGAGGAGGATGTCTCCAGCCTTCTTAAATGTCTCAGCAGCCAAGGGAAAGTTGGCCTGGTCGTGGTATTCCTTCCCATCAGAGCGGAGGGAAACGGCAAGAAGGAGGGAAGACTGCAGATTCTGACCGCCTGATACTGAGGATTGCGTATTAATCACCACGCTAGAGTCACTACAGTCGGGAGCAATGGAGGCAGAGTCTGAATCAGCCGAATCAGAGTCAGAAGAGTCTGGATCAGCATGGTCCGAGCCTTCCCTGGGCTGATGATCACTAGGATCCTCATTGCCCCCTTCCCCCTCAGTATTGACCGCCATATCAACCTTTTTCTTTGCCTCCTCACTATCATTTTCATTTTCATTTTCATTATCAAATTCACTTTCATCTTGTTTTTCCTCTTCCTTTTCATTTCTCTCTTCCTCTTCTTCCTCCCCCTCATCATCACTACTGGAGTCAAACACCTGATTGTCCCCGTCATCGACGTCTATCGAATCACCTTGAAAAGCATCTATTGCATCCCCCTTAATATCCTTATTATCCTCCTTCTGCTCCTCGCCACCACTGCCACCACCCCTAACAACTACCCATCCCCCAACCTTCCCCTTTGTCCTTGTGATGGATGGTCCAGGCATGCTCCAACGCGCATGCAAAGAATCGCTGGCCGAAACGAGTAGTACCAATAGAAGACATATGACAAGACGTAAGTCGCACAGAAGAATCATCTCGTGTCGTGTTGGGCTCAGGCAGATCAAAGAGGGCGGCCTAATTTTTTTGCTCGAGAACGTTTCAGGTCCAGAGTGAGACTCGCTGTTTATCTAACGACGGAGAAGATACAACAAGAAACAATTTGGGCCTTGGAGGGAAAATTAACTGTCAGAGAAAATTGAATGGGAGTTTTTTTGTCACCTCGTCGATCAGCGCCACCAATAAAAATTATTTCAATCATTCTTCCTTTTATACGAATCGTAAACCCATATATTTTCATCACGGCCCGACATTATAGCAAATATATCAAATACCCTTCAACTAAGCATAAAAAAACTCTCAAAACTCTACGACAACCAAGTTTTCACGATACGCAGGCAGGCTAAAAACCATGGCCAAGGCTAAGAAAGCGACGTCTGCCAAGTCAGCCTCTAAGACCAAAGCAAAATCAAGTGCTAAAAGCACCGACACTACACCACCAAATTCCACCGTGGATATGGATAGCCTGAAGTCGAAGCTGTCTTCAACAATTGACATGGATGAATTTGAGGAAGGTGGGGAGGATGCAGCTGAGGCGAGGGCCTTGGCCATGATGATTGCAGAAGGGAAATTCGATGAGATCGGCAGTGTGAAGAGTACGAACAACAACGCAATTTCTGCGGACGATTCTGGTGATTTTGAGGAGGTTGGGGGTGATTCTGATTCCTCCTCCTCTGATTCTGACCCTGACTCTGACTCTGACGACAACCAGGTCGACTCTGCTCCCACTCCCACTCCTACTCCTACTCCCACTCCCATCAATTTTACAAACAACAAAAAGGGTCTGCTAGCCGCCTCCGCTTTACTTACCTCTCGCAACTTGGAATGGCCAGAGCGTTTCACTGTAGGTGGGGGTGCCCTGAATCTCTCCGAAGCTGATGCGGAGGACGATATTAAGCGCGAGGTTGCATTTTATGAACTTGCCCTTCGGGGCGTGACTAAAGGGGAGAAGAGCTGCGCCAAGTTCGGCATCCCATTTCGACGCCCTGAAGATTTTTTTGCCGAAATGGTTAAAAGTGATGAGCAAATGGGCAAGATAAAGGACAGGCTTATCTTTGAGAAGAAGAAGATGGAGGCATTTGAGCAGCGCAAGTCATCCAAGGAGCAGAAGTTGAGATACAAGGAAAAACAGGTGAGTGCAGGAATCCAACTCCAACCAACTGAACACAAACACTAAACACTAACAAACAAACCCTGATAACCCCTCCGACAGTCTGACGCTCTCAAGCAGAAGGCAAAGCATAAATCCGATAATCTCAAGGCTGTTGACGAATGGGCGAAGAACGCTGCCCAGAACCGGGGAACCGCTCTGAGCAATGACGACGGCTATGACAAGACCATGCTGGATAGATATGCAGGCAATGGGAAGGGTGAAAAGAGGAAACGCGCTGATTCCAAGTTTGGACACGGAGGCAAGAGGGGAAGGTTCAAACAAATGGACAAAAAGACGATCAATGACATGAGCTCCTACAATCCAAGGGGAAACTTTGGCGGGGGAATGAAGAGCTCCAAGAAAACAGGTATGCAGAAGGTTGGGGGAGGGAGGAAGGGAAAGAGGGCGAGGGACAGCAACCGGGCCAAGCGATGATCAGCTTTGAAAGCCACGGCGACCGAATTGCTAAGGTAATGTACAGCGTGAAGTACCTTTTCGTGAAAAGAAATTTTCTACTTTTTGAGCTTAGCTCAGTTTTTGCCCCTCCTCCTACTTTTTTTCCTCCAAAGTCTCTTTAACTTCGAGATCAATCCTTTTGCCTTGCTCTGCTTCCTGACGAAAATGTTCAGACTCGTGCCAACGAGAAAAGCAACCAAAGTGCAGCTCAACGTTATAACGTTGAAAGGCATAGACATGTCCGGGGGTGGAGCATGGAAGAGTGCTGTGTTACTCATTAATGTCACTGAGGCTGGCGGAGTTATTATGTTGTTGAGAATGTCTCCTCCCCCTCTCCAGATCTTCCTTCCTCTCGCCTCGTCCCCCTGTTCAAATGTGACTATTCCGGCGTCCCACTCTATCCCCCGGTTGACATCAGCAGTGAAATCTTCAATTCTCAAGAATTTCGGCTCAAACTCAGCACTTATAATGATTGATGAATCAGGAGGCAGTCGGCGGGTAAAAGTCAAAGATATCGACCCATCTACCAGAACCGTTATATCAAAATCCATAAGCGACTGGATGGGTATGCTCCTACCACTGTCGACCCCAACCGGAACAAAATTCTCGTCCCCAGCCCCCCCACCTAAAAATTCGATCACAGCCACGCTCCCCAAATCAATCTCGACAAAGTTTGGGTACTTTTCCTCAACCGAAAGCGAGACTGAGTGTCCCCTGTGCCCATTCCGAATAATCAAGTCAGCCGAACCACCAGAATTACTTCCTGGCTGTCGCAACACCCTGTCAACTGCAAAAATTGCAGGTGAACGACGAGGGGGGCTCGTGGAGGGAAAGGTCACCCATGGCGTCGACATCGACAATCCACGTTGCGCCGGTAAATTGTGAGCAGTGACAAAACCTAAATAGGGATCTCGACCGGAGGAGGGCCAAAGGGGTGAGAGTGGAAGAGATTTTGGCTGTTGGGAGAACAAGGGAAAATGAGCTTTCTCGATACAATTGTCGCCTATACTGATGGAAGACGATAAGTCATCTTTGTCTTCATTTTTATCTGCATCAAATTCATAAAGCGTCCAATCAGGTACAACAGTCAGAATCTGACTGCTATCGGCGACACTGCAAGGTCTCAAAACTGCGTCAGAGCTGCCAAAAACATCAGATAGTGAGATTCCATATCGAGGCAAGTTGTTTTTTGAACCACATACATTGGTGGCGTTCATCACAGATTCGACACCACCATTCAACACGCTATTTATTCCTATGGTTAGCGTGTGTTTTTTCTCTTCAGAAACGCTAAACTCCATTGTAAGTTCGACATAGCGACCCCTAAATAGACTAGTTGGCTCAAATGAAGATAGGAAGCCTGTTTTACGGCAAGGGAGTAAAGAGAGGAGGCGGGAGAGGTTTTGAGTGCAAGGGACAGAGGTGGGATTATGCGTTTTTGTCACACTCGTCGTCGGTGGTAATGGAGAATTTGTCATTGAGGAAATTCCACGCAGTAAGGACTCCCAGCGATCTTGGCAGACAGCTGTGTTGTTTGAATCGCAATCTGACAACACAGCATCAAAACTTGTTCCCCCTAAGGCCTCCCCCAATGGGTGCTCCCCATACTCGGCAGAATTCCACTCCCCATTTCTTGAGCGATACATGAAAGATTTGACCCCAGTAATCTCTGCAATCTCAACAAGACCGCGAGGGAACTTCGAAAAATTACATATCCGAGATTGCGACGAGGATTGAGCGGATTTTCGATGAGGCGTGGAGCAGTAGGAAGCAGGAGACGGAGAAAACTCTTGAGTGAATTGAGCAAAAGAAACCAGGTGAGAGATAGGGAGCGATGAAGAGGGTCTGAGGGTCAGAGACTCCTTTGAGCTGTAGCTCATCGTCGAGCCTGCCCTTATCTTGTGGGAATATCGCTGTGCGACCCCAGTACGCGCAAAGATGTCGAAAGTCTATTTGAAAGGGGGTGGATTTCCTCCCAGCGGCCGGAGAGGACTATTTTTGATCCCCCCAATTTAACACGATTTTTAAACTAGGGCTTCTGGTCTAAGCCCCCGAAATAACAACGATGGCCATGAATGCTTTGAGGACATTAACTCCGAAGCAGGGTGAAGTTAGAGCAGCCGTCGGCCTGGTATGTTTTGCATTGGAGAGGGGGCTTTAGGGGGGGCCAAAATTCTTGCATTGTTTTGTGGTTGGTGCTGAATAGCGCGATGGAGGGAAGCGAAAAGTAGAGTGTCCAATTCTGGGATTCATGTCTTCCTTATCTCTTGTTGGTGTTTATCAAAATCCTTGTTGTAAGATAGAGAAGAGGCACAAGTGGACTACATTGAGATCCTTTTTAGGAGTAATTACGAGGCTCTTGTTTCCCACCTCCCGTATGCGAAAGATCGTGTTGTCTACAGTGTTATCTTGGGCTTGCTCTGTTTTGTGTTGCTCAGCACTTTAGGAGAGTCTGATGTCTGCTCGCTTTTTTTCCCAGAGCACACACTAAGAGTCGCAACCAATCACTCAAACGCCAAATACTAACCCCCCCTCTCTGTTTTCGCCTGTTGCGAACGCCTAACCCCCCATTTCTCCCCTCTACACGTCAACTCACCAGTATCGCGCTGTGATCAAAGAGCTGCCCAAAGTCCTTTCGATTTATGACTTGGATATTCCCTTGCCTTTGGCAAAGGCTCACATAAAATCTCACTTTACTCAGAATTCAGATGTCACTGACCCGCGAGTTACCACAATGTTGGTGAACAAGGGCTACATGGAGCTGGAAGAGACATTGATGCAATGGAAACAGAAAGCACAGCTGATGAGGGTGTTTGAAGAGGGGCCACTGGCGATGCAGTTAAAGGATGAGATTGATGGAGGCGACGACGACGACAGAATGATGAACGATTTTTTCAGAGGGGAGGACATGAAGACAACATGAAGACAGCACGAAGACAGCATGAGGGGTGAAGACAACAAGAAGACAACATGAAAACAACATGAAAACAAAAAAGATACATTGAAAACTGCATCCATGAAGAGCTTTGACACTAACTGTAAATTACGAGCTAATAGTAAGAGCATACCCTTTTACACCCCTTAATACGTGCATATAACCTCATTATCCACCCCTTCGCGGCGGTGCGTCGTTTCTTAAAGTGTTTTTACATGTTTTGTCTTTTGCAGAAGCAAGTTGGTAATCATCATGATGAAATTCACCGAAAGTGAGAATTACGGAAAAAAAATTCCTGTCGACGAGTAATTTACCACATACCATATTGACCGGAGCATAATTTTCTTATTCATCATGGATGATAGCTCCCTGAGCAGCTCGTCCTCTACCTCCTCAACTTCATCCTCATTGCCCTCCCCCCCAACTCCTCCCACCGCTTCTACCCCACTCTCACCGCCTTCAACAATATCATCCCCCCCCCCGCTGAAAACTCCTCCTCACGGATCTACTTCCTCTTCTTCCCCTCAGTTCCTTGCTTTGGCTAAGAAAAAAGCAGAGATTTTCTCCCTCAATGTCCGCTCCCAGAACTCGTTTGTGCGTGCCTACCACGAGGCCCGTTCACTTTCTTTACTGAATCGTTCCCTTGAGAAAAACTCTCCTCAGAACGGCACGAATGACCCTATTCTAAAGGAGATGAGGAAAGAAGAGCAGAAACTAAAGAAAATTGCAGGGAAGAAAAAGAAGGAAGCAAGGATCAGCGAAATGAAACTTAAGGATAGGGTAGATGAAATCAATGGAAAATTGGACGAGATGGGACTTTCCCCAACTCACACTTCGAAGAGTAAAACCAAGCTGGAAACACTGAATGCAATGTCTGAGGAAAAGAAGTGTGAGGTGGTTGCAGATGAGAATGACAATGATGATGAGGAGGCTACCGTAATTTTCAGCGACAGCGAAAGCGAAGATGACAACAGCAAGGAGTTAAACTTACGGGCAGCCGACGAGCAAGCAACCGGAAAGCCGGCAACACTGTCGCAGCCACAGCCGCAAGCACGAGCACTTGCACTTGCACAGCAGCAGCAGCAGCAGCAACAACAGCAGCAGCAACAACAACAGCAGCAGCAGCAACAACAGCAGCAGCAGCAACAACGACAACAGCTACAAAAACAACAAATATCACAACCACTTGATCACAAGGAAGATCAGAAGCAACTATTATTGCGATCATCGCATTCGCTATCAGCACCATCACCGCCAGCATCACAACCCCAACTACGAAAACAACAATCCTTCCGAGATATTGTTCTAAACAATCCTTCTCCTCCAACGCAAACTCACTCTGCAATAACCAACGTGCTAGTTTCTTCTTTGCCGCAAAAGAAGGCCCAAGCGATAGATTTTAAGCCCGTGACGGCTCGGAAAGTCCATTCTCCGAACAAAGCTGTGATGTGCTCTTTCAATGAGCCTACTATGGTTCACCTGAACAATCTTAAGGCATTTTCTTCAGACTGCGC
>ENA-OWPI01004331-OWPI01004331.1-marine-metagenome-genome-assembly--contig:-NODE-4331-length-11422-cov-2.455707_pt1 | contig 11422 bp, 10 predicted proteins | sample MGYA00238138_ERZ651775 | MGnify/ENA primary metagenome ERZ651775 (study PRJEB26906, sample SAMN06265043) | marine metagenome | isolation source: Helgoland LTER site | place: Germany:Helgoland, sampling...
TGTGGGAGACTTCGCTGATTGCCGCGATGGGCACACCTGCCGCGATACGGCCCATCACAGGCACTTCCTGTGCAGAGACATGGCCCACGGGCATGGCGCTTGCGGGGCGAGGGCCATCGGGCCTGTCGCCCTCAATCACCTTAGGAGTGAAGCCGCCTGACTTGCCTGCCATGCTGTCGGGGAGTTTGACAATCTCGATGGCGCGGGCACGGTGCGCAAGGCGGCGGATAAAGCCGCGTTCTTCAAGAGCTGTGATGAGGCGGTGGATGCCAGACTTGGAGCGCAGATCAAGGGCCTCTTTCATCTCGTCAAAGCTGGGTGGTACGCCGTCGCGTTGCACCCTTTTGTTGATAAAATCGAGCAGATCGAGCTGTTTTTTGGTGAGCATCCGCTGGCCCTCTTATGAGTTAAACTTCCTTTTGTTCTACTCATGTTCTCTTTTTGTGTCAACTGTTCTGTTTTTGAGCGGCATAACGAGAACACCAAAGCCTTAAAGCTGCGCCCCGCAATATTAATGAGGCCTAAAACGGCTGATTCTAGGGGGGTGATATGCGTGCACACCCCGTGCACAATGCGTGCACCGCCTGAAACGCGAAGTGTTAAGCGAAATTAACTGAACGTGCCGTGCGCTGCCGTGAGGCGGGCTTAACCCTTTACGATCCAGCCGCCGCCATAGATACGGCTGCCCTCGGGATCATAAAAGACGCAGGCCTGTCCGGGGCTGACGCCTTCTTCTGGGGTGAGAAGTTCGACTTCGCCTGTGGTCGGGCCAGTGGCGCGCAGGATCGCTTCGCGGGGGGCGCGCGTTGAGCGGACCCGCACGGCGATACGGCGCTTAGGAGTGGCCTCGAATGGTTCATCGCCCAGCCAGTTGATTTCGGCGAGGGGCACGATGCGCGTTGCGAGGGCTTCTTTTGGGCCAACGACGACGCGTTTGTTGTCCACATCAAGCTTTACAACATAGAGCGGATCGGCAAGGCCGCCGATCCCAAGGCCGCGGCGCTGGCCGATTGTGTAGTGAATGACACCTGTGTGCTCGCCAAGGACGTTGCCGTTCATGTCGACGATTTCGCCAGGCTCGGCCGCACCAGGGCGCAGTTTTTCGATCACGGCGGCATAATCGCCATTTGGCACAAAGCAGATGTCCTGGCTGTCGGGCTTGTTGGCGACTTTGAGGCCGTATTTCTCGGCCAAAGCGCGGGTCGCGTCTTTAGAGGGGAGATGACCCAAAGGGAAGCGCAGATACTCAAGCTGCTCTGGCGTTGTTGAGAAGAGGAAATAGCTTTGATCGCGATTGGCATCGGCGGCGGAGTGCAGCTCGGGGCCTTGTGTGCCCATCATGCGCTGAATGTAGTGGCCAGTGGCCATACAGTCGGCATCAAGATCGCGGGCTGTGGCGAGCAGGTCTTTGAATTTCACCCGTTCGTTGCAGCGGATGCAGGGCACGGGCGTTGCACCGCCAAGATAGCTGTCGGCAAATTCATCAATAACGGCATCTTTAAAAATGTTCTCATAATCGAGGACATAATGCGGGAAGCCCATCTCTTCGGCAACGCGGCGCGCGTCGTGGATGTCGATACCTGCACAGCAGGCGCCCGACTTGGCCAGAGCTGCGCCGTGATCATAGAGCTGAAGCGTGACGCCGATCACGTCATAGCCCTCTTCGGCCAACATAGCTGCGACAACAGAGCTATCAACGCCGCCTGACATTGCCACAACAACCCGTGTTTCACTCTCGGGTTTGGCAAAGCCAAGAGAGTTAAGCTTCGTTTGGGGCGCAGGATGGGATGCGACAGACATGGGTGGCTCCGAAAACTTCTCTGAAAACATGAGAAAAATTCTATGTTTTCTTGGGTGTTGGCTTCATGCCTCTTTAAGCGCTTTGACCGAGTTTGGCCATGACACAAAGAAGGTTTATGCCATGTATCTCAAGAAAGTCGATGGTCCAAGGGCTGTTCGTCTCCCTGACGGGAAGGTGATGACCCGCGCAGACTTGCCACCCGCAAAAACGCAACGCTGGGTTGCATCTCGTAAAGCGCTTGTTGTCAGGGCGGTTCTTTACGGGCTTATGACGCAGGCCGAAGCGATGAGCATCTATGACCTTAGCGAAGAAGAGTTTTTTGAATGGGTACACGCTGTCCGCGCCTATGGGGATGCGGGCTTAAAGGTCACACAGTTGCGGTCGGCAAAACACTCTTAGGTTGTTTGGTGTCTTTTTTTGCTATGGTAACCAGAGGTTAACCAATTTTGGTCAGGTTTAAGCTCAATGAAAGAATAACTGCGGAGAAATTAATATGCGCGTCCTTCTCGTTGAAGACGATCCGACGACCAGCAAAAGTATCGAAATGATGCTGACCCACGCCAACCTTAATGTCTACACAACAGACATGGGCGAGGAGGGGATCGATCTTGCGAAACTTTATGATTATGATCTTATTTTTCTTGATTTAGGACTGCCCGATATGAACGGGCACGAGGTGCTGCGCCAGCTGCGCCTTGCTAAAGTCGACACGCCGATCCTTATTTTGTCGGGTTCGGACGACACTGAAAACAAGATCAAGGGCTTTGGCTTCGGGGCGGATGATTATCTGACCAAGCCATTTCACCGTGAAGAGCTTGTGGCGCGAATCCATGCCATTATTCGTCGCTCGAAAGGGCATTCTCAGTCTGTGGTTAAAACGGGTGAGATTTTGGTCAACCTGGACGCAAAGACCGTTGAAGCAGGCAACAAACCTGTGCACCTGACGGGCAAAGAGTATCAAATGCTTGAGCTGCTTTCGCTACGCAAGGGCACGACGCTTACAAAAGAGATGTTCCTCAATCACCTGTATGGCGGGATGGATGAGCCCGAGCTCAAGATTATTGACGTATTTATCTGTAAGTTGCGCAAAAAGCTGGCCAATGCCACGGATGGTGCGAACTACATCGAGACGGTCTGGGGCCGTGGCTATGTTTTGCGTGATCCACAGCCAGAAGCCTTGGATGGCACACCGATCGCGCTTGGCGCATAAGCTTTAGAGACAGTTTCTCCTGACTGACTGGCGCAGTGTTTTCCACTGCGCCTTTTTCAGTTTGGGCGGCTGTTTTAGACGTGTGCTTGTCTGTTTTTTTCTGTGTTGCCGCGCACTGGCACAACGGGCAAACTTGGGGCATGTAAGCAGCGACAAAGCGAAAGACTTGGGGGCGCGTGTGGCAGAGCAGGACGTTAACACTTTGACTGAGGCCGCAGCGCGGGACGAGCTTGCGCGGCTGGCCGAGGCGTTGGCTGCGGCCAACACGGCGTATCACACCGAGGATGCGCCAGAAATTTCGGATGCCGAGTATGACCGCCTGAAACAGCGTAACGCTGCGATTGAAACGCGTTTTCCCGAGTTGAAGCGCGCGGACAGCCCGAGCGAGAAAGTCGGTGCTGCACCGTCTGACGGGTTTTCCAAAGTGACGCATGCGCAGGCGATGCTTTCGCTGGGCAATGCTTTTGAAGCCGCGGATGTCGACGACTTTGTTGCGCGAACGGCCAAGTTTCTGGGGGTTCCCGAGGCCAGCCTAAGCTTTACCGCGGAGCCCAAGATTGACGGTTTGAGCTTGTCTTTGCGGTATGAAAACGGCCTGCTCGTGCAGGCGGCAACGCGCGGCGACGGGGCGACAGGCGAAAATGTCACTGCAAATGCGCGCACGATTGCGAGCATTCCGCATCAGCTTTCCTTTGCGCCAGATATTTTGGAAGTGCGTGGCGAGGTGTATATGCGCCACGATGATTTTGCGGCGCTTAATGCGGCGCAAGAGGCGCGCGGGGCCAAGAGCTTTGCCAATCCGCGCAATGCGGCGGCGGGGTCTCTGCGCCAGCTTGATCCGGAAATCACACGGCAACGCCCGCTTGCCTTTTTTGCCTATGCTTGGGGCGCGCTTTCGCAGCCTTTGGCAGAGACCCAAATGGAGGCGATTTTGCGCCTTGCGGCGCTTGGCTTTGAGACCAACCCGCTGACAGCGCTTTGCGCGGGGGCCAAAGAGCTTGTGGCGCATTACGACATGATCGGCGCGGCACGTGCGGATCTGCCTTATGATATTGATGGTGTTGTCTACAAGGTGAACGATCTGGAGCTGCAGGCGCGCCTCGGCTTTCGCAGCACAACACCGCGTTGGGCGATTGCCCATAAGTTTGCTGCGGAGCTGGCTTGGACTAGACTTGAAGGTATCGATATTCAGGTTGGGCGCACGGGCGCACTGAGCCCTGTGGCGCGGCTTGTGCCTGTGACGGTCGGGGGCGTTGTTGTGTCGAACGCAACGCTGCACAATGAGGACTATATCCAGGGGCGCGACAACAAGGGCGAGGGCATTCGCGGCGGTAAGGATATTCGTGTGGGTGACTTGGTGCAGGTTTATCGCGCGGGCGATGTGATCCCCAAGATCGCGGATGTGGATCTGAGCCAGCGCCCGGAGGGTGTGCAGCCATACGCTTTTCCAGATGTTTGCCCCGAGTGTGGGTCTGAGGCCGTGCGCGAGGAGGGCGATGCGGTGCGCCGCTGCACAGGTGGGCTGATTTGTCCTGCGCAAGCTGTTGAAAAGTTAAAACATTTTGTGTCCCGAAAGGCGTTTGATATTGACGGGCTGGGCGCAAAACAGATCGAGATGTTTTATCACGATGATCAGCTCCCAATCCGCGAGCCTGCTGACATTTTCACGCTGGCGGCGCGGGACGGGGCCAATCTGACCAAGCTGAAGAACCGTGAAGGCTGGGGCGCACGCTCTGCGGAAAAGCTGTTTGAGGCGATTGAAGAGAAGCGTAAGATTGGCTTTGCGCGGCTGCTGTTTGCTCTTGGCATTCGTCATGTTGGCGAGCAGGCGGGCAAGCTTTTTGCCAATTATTACCTCAGTTGGGAGGCCTTTGTGAGCGCGGTGCGCGCCGCCGAAGACGAAAACGGCGCAGCTTGGGCGGAGCTCTTGAGTATTGATGGTGTTGGTGAGGTGATGGCGCGTGCGCTGGTCATGGCTTTTGCGCAGGAGCATGAGCGCGAGAGCATTGAGCGGCTTGTGGGCGAGCTTGAGATTGAGGATGCGGAGGCTGTGGCGAATGACAGCCCTGTCGCAGGTAAGACGCTTGTCTTTACGGGTACGCTTGAAAAAATGACGCGCGCGGAGGCGAAAGCCCGCGCTGAAAGCCTTGGTGCAAAGGTTGCGGGGAGTGTTTCGGCGAAGACTGATTTGCTGATCGCGGGGCCCGGAGCGGGAAGTAAGGCCAAAAAGGCGGCAGAGCTTGGTATTGAGACGATAGATGAAGACGGCTGGATTGCGCTGGTGGCGGGGCTATGAGCGGACGGCCGACAGCGCTTTTTCCGCTGTTTGCGGGTCTTGAGACGCTGGAGGGCGTGGGCCCCAAGACAGCGGCGCTTCTGGAGCAATTGCATGTTCTAAAGCCGCGCGATCTGATTTTTACGCTGCCGTACAGTGGCATTGATCGCGCGGTGCGGCCCAGTGTTCTGGGGCTTGATTTTCCAACGGTGGCGACTGTTGAGGTCGAGGTGATACAGCATCATCCAGCGCGGGCACGGGGACGGCCAACGCGGGTGCAGGTGGAGGATCGGGAGACGACATTTGAGCTCGTGTTCTTTCATGCGCGCGGGGAGTATTTGCAGAAGATACTGCCTGTCGGTGGGCGGCGTGTCGTTTCGGGCAAGCTGGAGATGTTTGACAGCGTCATTCAGATGACTCACCCGGATCATATCCTGCCGTTGGAAGAGGCGGGGGATCTGCCGTTATTTGAGCCTGTCTATCCTCTCACTGCAGGGGTGAGCCAGAAGGTGATGTATAAGGCGACGCGGGCTGCCTTGGCGCGGATGCCCGAGCTCGATGAGTGGGCGGACGCCGAACAACTGCGCCAAGCGGGCTGGCCAACATGGGCGGCGTCAGCACAGGCAGCACATGCGCCGACATGTCTTGCAGATTTGACTGCGACGGCTCCTGCGCGGGAGCGTTTGGCGTATGACGAATTTTTTGCGCATCAGCTTACCTTGGCCTTGGCACGGATGAACCGCCGCAAGGGCAAGGGGCGGGTGAGCACGGGCGATGGCGCGCTGCGCGCTAAGGTCTTGAAAAGTCTTCCATTTGAGCCAACGGGTGCGCAGAGTCGCGCGGTGAGCGAGATTGCAAAGGATATGGCGCAGCCTGCACGGATGAACCGCTTGTTGCAGGGGGATGTGGGGGCGGGCAAAACGCTTGTGGCCTTGATGGCTTTGCTTGTCGCTGTCGAGGCGGGCGGGCAGGGTGTTATGATGGCGCCCACCGAGATTTTGGCGCGGCAGCATTTGCAGGGCTTGCAGCCTTTGGCGGCGGCGGCGGGTGTCCGGCTGGAGCTTCTGACAGGGCGGGACAAAGGGCGCGCGCGGGCCGAGAAACTGGCGGCGCTGGCCAAGGGCGAGATCAACATTCTTGTTGGAACCCATGCTGTCTTTCAAAAGGACGTGCATTTTGCCGATCTGCGGCTGGCGATTGTGGATGAACAGCACCGGTTTGGCGTACGTCAGCGGCTGGAGCTGGGCAAGAAGGGGGTGAGCGCAGATGTGCTTGTGATGACTGCGACACCCATCCCGCGCAGCCTCGCGCTGGCGCAATATGGCGATATGGATGTTTCGGTGCTTGATGAGAAGCCAGCTGGTCGGCAGCCGATCAAGACTGCTCTCATCAACACGCAGCGTATGGATGAGGTGATTGAGCACCTTAAGGGCGCTGTGGCGGAGGGCAAACAGGCCTATTGGGTCTGTCCCTTGGTGGAGGAGAGCGAGAGTGTGGATCTTGCCGCAGCTGATGAGCGCTTCAAGGCGCTGCGCGCACGGCTTGGGGAGGGTGTTGTCGGGCTGGTACACGGGCAGATGCCGCCCGAGGAGAAGGACGCCGCCATGGCCGCATTTCAGCAGGGCGCGCTGAGTGTTTTGGTTGCGACCACGGTGATTGAAGTGGGGGTGGATGTCCCCAATGCGACGATTATGGTGATCGAGCGTGCAGAGAGCTTTGGGCTGTCGCAGTTGCATCAGCTGCGCGGACGTGTCGGGCGCGGAAGCGGGGCCTCGACCTGTCTTTTGATGTATCGCGCGCCCATGAATGAGGGGGCGGAACGGCGGCTGACGACCTTGCGTGACACGGAAGACGGCTTCAAGATTGCTGAGGTGGACCTTGAAATGCGCGGTGCGGGCGACTTGATTGGCACAGCACAATCGGGAATGCCGCGGTTTCGTGTGGCAGATATGGAAAGCCAGAGCGCGCTCATGAAAGTGGCCCAGAGCGATGCGCGCAAGCTGCTGAATGATGACCCGACACTTGAAACACCGCGCGGGCAGGCGGCGCGGGCGCTTTTATGGCTGATGGAGCAAGATCAGGCTATCCGTTTGATATCAGTGGGTTAGGCTGTTTGTTCTTATATTTTTCATAAATGTTCTCAAAAAGTTCTTTACAGAACCTGAATTAAATGAGAACAAAGAGGCAACAAAGAGAACAGACCCTTAACAGGAGCCTCCCGATGATCAAAGATGTGAAAGACGTGATTGCCCGCTCACACTCCAGCCTGCTTGCGGATGCACTTGGTGCTGTGTCTTTGATGGCGATGCTTGTGGTTGCTCTGCACCTTCCGAACCTGATGTAACAGATTTCTGCCTCGTATGCTTTGCGAAATTCTGGCGCGCACTGTCCCAATCGCGCGCCGAGAGCCAAACTGCCGTTCCAACGAATTAGTCCTGCCTTTCTTTTTCGTCGCCAGCTTGCAAGCATACGCACTTGATCCGCCGCCTCTGAAAAGAGAGCGGCGGTTTTTTTATGCAGCTGGTGAGTTGTGGTGGGTTTAGACGGCTGCGGCGTCGATCGCGTCGAGCGTTGCGTCAAGGCAGAGCATGATCGAGGCGTGACGGTTTTTATATTCGCGCGCGGGGAGCAGGACTTTGAGCTCGTCAAAGGGCGCATCGGGGGCTTGGCCTTCGCTGCGCAACATGGCGAGGAGCTGGTCATGCGCCGTCTGGATCTCTGCGCGAGTGCAACCTATGGCATTGGCTGCGACCACAGACGCGGCGGCTTGGCCGAGGGCGCAGGCTTTCACATCTTGACCGAAACCTGTGATTTTGTCGCCCTCGAGCGCAACATCGACAGTTATGTTTGAGCCACAAAGCGGCGCACGGCGGTGCGCTGTCCCGGACGGGGCGCTGAGCCGCTCAAGACCAGGCATATCAGCTGCGAGCGCCAGAATGCGGGCAGAGTAGAGTTTGATCAGATCGGTGTCATTGCTCATGGTATTTTCCCCGCTAACTTGGCATAGATAGCCATATTGACGGGCCAAGAAAAGGACAGATCATGCGCTTTGATGCACAGTCACTTACGTATAATGCGCAGGGGCTTATTCCTGCGATCGCGCAGGATGAGGCCAGTGGCGAGGTCTTGATGATGGCTTGGATGAACGCAGAAGCAGTTGAAAAGACGCTTGAGACGCGACGCGTAACCTATTGGTCTCGTTCAAGAAAAGATTTCTGGATCAAGGGCGAAACCAGCGGGCACACGCAGGAGCTTGTCGACTTTCGCGTGGATTGTGACCGCGATGCGCTTTTGATGATCATCCGTCAGGTTGGCCCTGCCTGCCACACGAACAGGCGCACATGCTTTTACACCTCTGTGAGGGATGGCGAGGAGCGTGAACTGATGGGGCCAATGGAGGGCTAAAGCCCGACCATGGCGCGGATATCGGCAGGCGTTTTGCCTTCATCACGGTAAAGACGAATAGCGCGGGCGTCGTCGCGCTTGGCAAGGCGCTTGCCTGTTTCGTCACGAATGAGGCTGTGGTGATGATAGGTGGGTGTCGGCAGGCCGAGCAGCTTTTGCAGCACCACGTGGATATAGGTTGCGGTGAAGAGGTCCTGGCCGCGCGTCACCCGCGTGACGCCTTGGGCTGCGTCGTCGACTGTGACCGAGAGGTGATAAGAGGCGCCCATTTCGGCGCGGGCGAGGATAACATCGCCAACATCCTCGCGCAGCATGGCGTGTGACAGGATGATCTGGCCTGTTTCGCCATCAGGGCTTGCGCCCGTTTCTGTGAAAACGAGCGGATCTGGGAGCTTGCGCAATGCGCGGGCCATGTTGAGGCGCAAGACCGCGTTTGGCAGAGGCGAGGCCGGGTTTGGTATTTGGCGGCAGGTGCCTGGATAGATGAGACCATCGGGGCCAAAGGCCGGCGGGACGCCTTCTTGGGGCGCTTCGGCGGCGGCGACAATATCGCGGCGTGAGCAGCTGCAGGGGTAAAGCAGCCCAAGAGCCCAGAGGCGCGTGAGGGCGGCGCGGTAGGCTGGGATGCGCTCCGACTGGCGCATCACAGGCGTCTCCCATGTGAGGCCGAGCCATGCAAGATCATCGTAGATCCCGTCTTCCCATTCGGGGCGGGCGCGGGAGCTGTCGATATCTTCGATGCGCAAGAGGAAGCGGCCTTCGCCAGCGCGTGCCATATCGGAGGCGAGAAGCGCTGAGTAGGCATGGCCCAGGTGCAGAGGACCTGTCGGGCTGGGGGCGAAGCGTGTTGTGAATGTCACGTTTTTTCAAGCACGTAGACGTTGGAGTTCAGGTTAATTCCTGGAATATGGGGGCCATATTCTTTGTGCAGGAGGCGCGCGGCTCCGCAGTCGATGTAGTCGTTGAGTTTGCCTTCAAAGAGAGGCTCTTCGAGGGCGTGATCATTGAGGCTGAGGACGGTGAGGCCGCCAGAGACAAGGCCCTTCATGATCAGATCAAAGACCGAAATCGGCGCGGCGCCTGTGCCGATCACGCCTATGGCTGTGATCGCGGCATAGGTGCCTGCGACGTGGCTGAGGGGGGTGTTCGGTTCAATCAGTTCGAGGCTGCGATAAAGGTTTTTCTCGCGTGCGCCGTTGAGCATATCGGCCGTGACATCGACGCCATCGATGACTTCAAAGCCAGCGAGCTTTAGAGCCAGCCCAGACAGGCCCGTGCCACAGCCAAAATCGAGGATGGGCGCTGTGAGATCGCGGCTGTGTTTTGCAAGGGCTTCGGCGCAACGGGCAGGAGTGGCATAGCCGCCTTCACCAAGCTCCTGATCATAGGATTTCGCCCACGCAGCGTAGAGATCACGCGTGTCGCCGGTTGTGCCGTAGGCCTTATCTAAAAATCGATCCGTCATGGCCGAAGTTTATGCACGCTTATGCCTGTGCGTCTAGCCAGTCTTTCCAGAGAGCCTTGGCGCGGTCTGTATAGGCTTGGTAGCGGTCTTTGCGGCCGCGACGGCCTGACTTAAGACCTTCGACCAGCGGGAAGAGGCCAAAGTTGACATTCATGGGCTGGAAGGTCTTGGCGTCGGCGCCGCCAGTGATGTGAGTGACGAGCGCACCTGTGGCCGTTTCGGGCGCGGGAGCAGAGAGGCTCTGGCCAAGCATTTCAGCGGCGGCGAGGCGCCCTGCAAGCAGGCCCATGCCCGCACTTTCGACATAGCCTTCAACGCCAGTGATCTGGCCTGCAAAGCGGATGTGGGGCATCGATTTGAGGCGCAGCTGGTTGTCCAGCAGGGTTGGCGAATTGATGAAGGAGTTGCGGTGAATGCCGCCAAGGCGGGCAAAGCTAGCCTCTTCCAGACCGGGGATCATGGAGAAAACTTCTTTTTGTGCGGCGTATTTCATCTTGGTTTGGAAGCCGACCATATTCATCAGAGTGCCAAGGGCATTGTCATAGCGCAGTTGCACAACCGCGTGGGCTTTTACGTCGGGCGCGTGGGGGTTGGTGAGGCCAACGGGCTTCATCGGGCCAAAGCGCAGCGTTTCGCGGCCACGCTCGGCCATGACTTCGATTGGCAAGCAGCCGTCAAAGTAGCCTGCGGTTTCGCCTTCGCGGAACTCGGTTTTATCGGCTGCAAGCAGCGCGTCGATGAAGGCGTTGTACTGGGTCTCATCCATCGGGCAGTTGAGATAGGCTTTTTGCTCTTCTTCGCTTTCGCCTTTGTCATAGCGCGACTGCATCCACGCGACATCCATATTGATGCTGTCGGTGTAAACGATGGGCGCGATGGCATCAAAGAAGGCGAGCGCATCTGCGCCTGTGGCCTTGGCAATGGCGGCGCTGAGCGCGTCCGAAGTCAGCGGGCCAGTGGCGATGATCCAGTGGCCTGAGGTGGGAAGCTCGGTCACTTCTTCATAGGAGACTTCGATCAGCGGGTGCGCTTTCAGCGCGGCTGTGACGGACGCGGCGAAGGGCTCGCGATCCACGGCCAGCGCGCCACCTGCGGGGAGGCGGTGCTTGTCAGCTGTGGCCATGATGATGCCGCCTGCGGCGCGCATCTCCCAGTGCAGAAGGCCGACGGCGTTTTGTTCGCTGTCATCCGAGCGGAAGGAATTGGAGCACACCATCTCACCCAAATCACCGGTTTGATGGGCAAAGGTCTCCACCTTTGGGCGCA